>ENA-OWNT01001042-OWNT01001042.1-seawater-metagenome-genome-assembly--contig:-NODE-1042-length-41896-cov-13.092566_pt1 | contig 41896 bp, 37 predicted proteins | sample MGYA00238136_ERZ651165 | MGnify/ENA primary metagenome ERZ651165 (study PRJEB26861, sample SAMN08777766) | seawater metagenome | isolation source: coastal seawater | place: USA: Florida | collected...
GAGGTCGGGCTGGAAATCCGCCAGGAGGCCCAGTCCGGCAGCGGGTTCGAGCACGCACAGGGCCGAGGCCAAGCCGTCGGCCACCACGGCGGTCGGGGCCAGGACGGTGGCGGCCGCGCGGTCGGTCAGGGCCTGGCCCGTGCGCGGATCGACCAGATGGGAGTGGACGACGCCATCGAGCTCCAGGTGCTGGTAGGTGTCCCCGGAGGTCGCCAGGGCGCCGCGGACCAGCGGGAGGACGAGGGGCTCGCCCTCGAGGCCCGGGAGGTCGGACACGACCACGGTCCAGGCATCACGCCCCGGGGGCGGACCCGAGGCCACCAGGTCGCCGCCGCCGTCGACCAGGGCGGCGTGGACGCCGTGCTCGGCGAGCACGACCAGGACCTCGTCGAGGACGAATCCCTTGGCCAGGCCCCCCAGGTCGAGCTCCAGGTCGTCGGCCGTGAGGCTCACCCGCATGCCGACCTGCGAGGCGGAGAAGGAGCCGGCCTGCAGGCGCTCGAGGGCTCGCGCGAGGCCCTCCGCTGCCGGCAGCTCACCGCGTCTCCGGGCGCGGCGCCAGAGACGGGTCAGGCCGCCGGTCCGGACGTCGAAGGCGCCGTCCGTCTCGACCTGCAAGCGCTCCGCCAGGGCCAGGACGGCGTGGAGCTCGGGGGACACGTCGTGGGTGCCGACGCCGGACCGGGCCAAGCGCCGCAGCTCGCTCCCGGAGTCGTAGTCGCTCAGGATCCCGTCGAGCTCCTCGACGCGCGCGAAGGCAGCCTCGGCGGCGCGGGCCGCGACCTCGGCGTCGTCGTGGTGGAGCAGGATCCGGAAGCGCGTCCCGAGGAGGTCGCGCTCGAAGGCCATGGGGGACGCGGCTGGAGGCGCGCTGTTGCAAGCGCTCCCCGCGGCCAGGGCGACCCAGAGGGCCAGGGTGATGGTCAGCAGCCTCACGGACGCAGGCTATCAACCCTACGCCTCTGCTAGAGTCTCGGGATGCCGAGCCCTTCGAACCTGCTGCTCTTCCCCCCGCTCCTCCTGACCCTCGCCGCCGCGATCGAGGAGCCCCTGCCGGACGCGGGGACTCCGGTCGCCGTGCAGCCTGACGCGCTGCCCCTGCTCGAGGTCGACGGCTCCGTCGCCGTTGACATCGCGGCCTGGCGTGTCGGCGATCTCGGCGTCGGTCCAGTCGGGGTAGGAACGCGCTGCGCCGAAGTAGCCGAAGCCTTCATCCCACTGGTGCTCGAGGGCGGTGTAGGGCTTGCCGTCATCGAGGGCCGTGTGGTCGGACAGCAGGCCCTTGCCCTCGGTGTCGTCGTCGAGGTAGTCGTCGGCGCCCTGAGAGAAGGCCACGGCGCCGCGGATGAACTTCTGGAGCAGCTGCTGGTAGTCGAGGCCCTCGGGCGAGACGTACACGGCCGGAACGGGGGCGCCGGAGGGGTCGAGCGGGATGTCTCCGGCTCCCCAGGCCACGGCCTGCTCGTCGATCTCGACGAACCAGGTGCGGATGAGCGACTCGGGGGAGGTGACGCCGTCCTGGTCCCAGCCCACGAGCTCGGTGGTCCAGTCCTTGTGCTGCCCGGTGGCGTCGTTGCCTGCGGTCTTGCCGGCGAGGTCTTTGTCGCTGGAGACGTCGTCGTAGGTGGTCTGCAGCGCGCCGGGGTCGGGGGAGGTGTAGATGGGCACCGGCCCACCCACGCTGCTGTCGAAGTCGTAGTAGAACGCCAGCTCTTCCACCACGTCGCCAGCCACCGGGTAGAACGCGCCTTCGTTGATTCGATCGGTGATGCCGCCGAGGTGGGCCTTCATGTCGTCGATGAGCAGGTGCCGGAAGACCTGTCCCGAGTAGGACACCGAGTTCTCGCCGGACAGGGCGCTCTCGAAGGCGTAGGCGTCGGTGAGGTCGGGGGCATCGCCGGTGTCTTCGCCCGTGTCGCCGGTGTCTTCGCCGTCGGTGTCCGACAGGCCATCGGTGCCGTCGGCGGTGCCGGAGTCCGTGTCCTTGCCGCTGCATGCCATGGCGAAAAAGCAGGTGAGCAGGAGTGAAGTGTGGGTCTTCATCGGCATCCTCGCGGGGGCAGCCCTGTGGGGTTCTTCGAATGGGGGGCGCGAAACTTGATGTCAGCTCCGCTGGCCGCGGTGTAACGACGGTACCATGAAAGTGAAAGTCGCTTTCAACAAAAACCCGGCTCAAGCATCGGCGAGTCTCGGTGCAGTGATCTCGATCAGTCGGTGTTGGCGTCGACGGCGTGGGGGTCGCGCAGGCTCACGAAGATGTCGGGGTGGCGCTCCACCAGGGCGCCGTGCACAGCCACCAGGTCGGCGAACCGCACCTGCGGATGCACCCGAAGCCACACCTGGGCACCGCCGGCGCGGGCGTCGACATCGCGGGCAATCTGGTCGGCAACGAGTCCGACTGGATCGAGGTCGACCGGCAGGACCGGGCCGGTGTCCACCGATGGAGACTGGTGGGGGGCCCAGCGCAGCTTGAGCTCCACGAGCGCGCCCGTGTGCTGGTCGCGTGCGGTGAACACAGGCCTGGGCACGTTGTTCTCGGACAGGGCTTCGGCGAGCTTGCCCACGGTGACGTCGTCGCTGGCATACACGAGGGGGTCGCCTTCCATGTGGGGAGGACGGACGGTGTGCACGGTGGCGTCGGCGGCAGAGCGCAGGCCCGAGGGGGTGAGCCGGACCACCTCTCGGCGCCGGAACGTGACCTGGTGGGACTCGACCGCCATCGACCAGCCCACCTTGGGCTCGAGGGCCAGGCCCCGTCCCCAGCGCGGCACAGCCACGGGTGGTTCGTCCATTCGTGGCAGCTCGACGAGGCTCACGGCTTGCCAGATGGCCCGTGCGCGGCTGGCGGTGGGGGCGCACAGCCAGTGGGCCGAGGGACAGGTCTCGATGGGGTCGGTGTAGGTGGTGAGCGTGGTGAGGGCGTCGAGGGCCATCGACTCCACGCTGCGCTGGTCGGTGCACACGCCGGCGCTGGTGCCGTCGGCGCGGGGGTGCCACCGCACGAACTCGGGACAGGCCCAGGGGCCGATGCGGCCGGCGGTGAGGGTGAGTCGCATCGCGGGCTCGACTCGACCGAGCGCTTCGAGGGTGGCGATGTCTTGGAGGGCGAGCAGGGCGATGGCTTCGGGAAAGGCCTGTCCGAGGGAGACGGCACCGTTGATTCGTGTCTCGGAGCCCGGGGGGGCTGCCGCTGCGGCGAGGAGCTCTTGGGCCAGAGGGTCCTGGACCGGAGAGACCGACCACCCGGGGACCTCGAGGACGGTGGCGCAGACGGCCCAGGTGGCGAGGGTCTGGTCGTAGGTGCGGAGGGCCCGCTCGACCTCGAGGTCGCCTTTGGCCCCGGTGACGGCGTCGGCGGCTGCTTGCACGGCATCGGTGGGACACAGCGCGGCGCCTTCGGCTGTGACGACCAGCGGCGGTGGGGTGTGTCGGCGGCCGGCATGCGCGGGCATTGCCCAGCCACCACCGAGCCACGCACTCGTCAGCACGAGCACCAAGATGGACCTCCAGTTCGCGTTCCGGGTTGGTTATCCGGTCCGCCCGCCAGTCGGCATCGGACGGTGGGTGTCCTGCCTACGCCCGATGCCCTCCACCTGCGCCGCCGCAGGTCCCATCATCCCGCCCTGTGAGTCCACCATGCCCGCCTGGACGCCCCTGCTGCTCGCCTTCGGCCTCTCCACTGCATCCGCCCAAGAAGCGGAAGAAGGTCCGCCGGAGCTGCCCGGCGCATATGGCGAGGGCGTGGCTGCGCTGCGCGAAAAGAAGCTCGGTGACGCCATCACTGCGTTTCAACGTTGCATCGACACCCAGCCCGACCACGTGGCCGACTGTCGCTGGGAACGCGGCTGGGCGCATTGGATGAACGGCGACTGGAACAAGGTGGTGGACGACTGGAAGGCTGTCCAGAAGGTCGACCCCGGTCGCGAGGGCCTCACGCGGTACCTGGCGCAGGCTCAGGACAACCTGGGCCTCGAAGCGCTGCTGGCCAAGGGGCGCGAAGCCGCTCCGAAGACCTTCCAGAGCGACGTCCCTGCCGGCACCACCGTGCGGCTGCGGGCCGTGGGCGACCTCATGATCTCCACCGACTTCCCGTCGGGTGTCATCAACCCCGAGATCGACGCCACCTTCACCGATGTGACCGACTGGCTCACCAACGCCGACGTCACCTTCGGCAACCTCGAAGGCCCCGTCTGCGACACCGGCAAGACCACCAAGTGCAAGCCCGACTCCAAGCCGGGGTCCTGCTACGCCTTCCGCACGCCCGCCAAGTACATGCCGCTGTACACGGCCGCGGGCTTCGACGTGATGAGCACGGCCAACAACCATGCGGGCGACTTCGGGCCCGGCTGCCGCCTCGAGACAGAGGCGCACCTCGACAAGCAAGGCATCGCGCACACCGGCCGTCCCGGCGACATCGCCACGGTCACCGCCAACGGCCTGAAGATCGCGTTCATCGGCTTCCACACCAGCCGCAACAGCCACTACGTCAACGACCACGAAAAGGCGGCCCTGCTGGTCAAGGCGGTCGACCAGGAACACGACATCGTGGTCGTCAGCTTCCACGGTGGTGCGGAAGGCAGCAAGGCGCTGCACGTCCCCCACGGCACCGAGAAGTTCTATGGCGAGAACCGCGGCAACCTGCGCGAGTTCACCCACACCGTCATCGATGCGGGCGCCGACCTCGTCTTGGGCCACGGTCCCCACGTCCTCCGCGGCATGGAGGTCTACAACGACCGCCTCATCGCCTACTCGCTGGGCAACTTCGCCACCTACGGTCGCTTCAACCTGTCGGGCAACCTGGGCATCGGCGCAGTGCTCGAGGTGGTGATGGACAAGCAGGGCGCGTTTGTGGGTGGAAAGGTGCTGCCCACCAAGCAAAAGGGCGAAGGCATCCCGATGAAGGACCCCGACGGCAAGGCCATCGACCTCGTGCGCACGCTGTCGGCCGATGACTTCCCCGACACCGCCGTGCGCGTGGCCCAAGACGGCGGGCTCGCTCGATGAACGCCCTGCTGGTCGCTGCTTCCGTCGCTGTTGCCGGCCCTGTGAAGCCGTCACTTTCCGACCGACCGGCCCTGTCTGCCCCGTCGGCCGACCCCCAGCACGTCCGGCTCATCGTGGTGGGCGACTCCGGTGTGGTCCACGGGCCCGAAGCCAGCCAGCGAAAAGACCTCGGCGGCAGCAGCAAGATGTCGCAGAGCGAGGCCGACGCTCTGTGGGCCACCATCGGCAAAGAGGGCGCAGACGGCATCTTCGTCACAGGCGACCTGGTCTACGGCCCTTGGTTTGCCGAGAGCGCACCCAAGTGCCGCACGCCCACAGGCAAGGTGAAGACCGACTGGCTCGACCCTGCCCTCGGCGACAAGGTGCGCGACCTGGGTGTTCCCGTCTATCTGTCGCTCGGCAACCACGACGTCGCCCACCGCCAGCGGTCCCGGGCCCGCGAGCGCTGCCTGCTCCGGTACGCAGCCACCGAAGACGCCCTCGTGTTCCCTCAGCTGCAGTACACCGTCGACATGGGGCTGGTGCGTCTCGTCGTCTTCGACACCAATGTGAAGACCGGTCGCTGGGATGCAGACTGGGTGGCCGGTGCCCGCGACGGCGACCACTGGACCCTCATGGGGGGCCACCACGTCATCCGCACCACCTTCGACAAAGAGTCGGAACACGAGCTTCGCGACTGGCTGGTCGCACACGACCTCCGCCCGCACCTCTGGATGAACGGCCACGCCCACTTCCTCCAGTTTGGCGTGTATGAGGGCATTCCCGCGGTCACGAGCGGCGCTGCGGCGAAGATTCGGATGCGGCCCGACTGTCCCGGCGCCGACTGCCAGGTGGCGCACCCCCCGCTCTACTCCAAGTCCACCTTCGGCTACACCGTGGTGGATGCCACGCCCGACACCCTGCGGGTCACGCTGAAAGATGCGGCAGGGGCGGAGCTCTTCTGTTGGGAGCGCACGAAGGCCGACTCTGCGGGTGGAGCGTGTGCGGCCGAGTAGCCCACCCTACAGCCGCCACCCCACGCCCAGCTCCACGGAGGGAAGGGCTCGCCAGGCGTCGTCGACCGGTCGCAAGGGCGTGATGGCGCCCACCGACCCCTCCACGAGCACCGACCCCTTCGACCGGATGCCCCACAAGCGCGGGGCGACTGCGGGGGTGGCTTGGGGACCGGAGACGGTGAGGCGCCACAGCAGGCCGGCATCTGCGCGTGCGCCCATCGACCATGCATCGCCCCACATCCAGGCGCCCGAAGCCGCGACCAGTCCGCCGGGCGTGAAGCCGATGTCGGCCACCTCACCAAACGACGCGCTGCCGATGCCGCCCACCACCAGGCGGCCACCGCCGGCATCTGCAGGGATCCAGAACCCTCCTGCGCGCCCGCCGACGACGGGCAACAGGGCGTCGGTGGCGGCGGAGGAGAGGGTCCAGGTGCCGCCGCCGGTGAACAGAGCGCCGGCCGCTCGGTACCGAACCAGGCGGTGGACATCCACCCGGTCTCCGGGACGGAACGAGACGTTTTTATCGACCAGTACGTTGTCTTCGAGCTCGACTCGAAGGTGGTGTCGGCCCGGTTCCACAGTGCCGGCGCCCCGGTCGACGCCGTCCAGGCGAATTCGGGCGGCGCGGGGCAAGGCTTCCAGCTCGGAGAGGATGGCGTGCGTGGCGTCGGAGCGGTCGGTGTCGGTGCCGGCGAGCAGGACCGGGGTGCGCCCTTCCTCCGAGACCCGCAGCCACGGGACCTGCAGGCCGTCGGTGTAGCGCAAGGTGCGGTCGCGGGTCCAGGCGTGGGCCTCGATGACGTCGACCACGCCGTCGCCGTCGAGGTCTCCATCTCCGCTCAGGGCATCGATCAAGAAGTGGGTGTAGACGCCGTTTTCGAGGTTGTCGTCCTCGAGGGCGGGGTCGTGGAGGCGGGCGGCGAACAGGCGGGCGTCGTAGCGGCCGATGGCCATGAGCTCGGGCAGGGGGGCGTCGCCGCGCATGTGGTCGAGGCGGACCCGGACGTTGGGGGGTAGGCCGGACCGACCCGTGCCCGAGTGGCAGGCGTCGATGATGAGCACGCGCCGCCGGGGGGCCGTGGCTTGGAGCCGTTGTTCCAGGTCGTCGATGGCCACGCCGGTCTGGCGGGGGCGGGCCAGCTCGCCGTCGGCGGCCAGCAGGTAGAGCTTCGTGCCGCCGGACGCGAGGTCGAGGGTGCCGTGGCCGGCGAAGTACACCAGCAGGAGGTCGTCTCGGAACAGGGTGCGCGAGACGTCTTCGAGCTGCTGGAGGAGGTCGGCCCGCGTGGGGGCGTCGGTGAGGAGGTGGACCTCGTCGAAGGCTCCGTGCTCGGGGTCGGAGAGGACCCGGGCGAGGTCGGTGGCGTCTTTGCCAGCGAAGCGGAGGTCGGTGAGGGCGGGGTCTTCGAAGGCGTCGATGCCCACCAGGATGGCCACCCGGCGAGGGGTGTCTGCGTCTTCCAGAGCGGCCAGCTGGCCGGTGTCTTCCACCACGCCGGCCAGAGCGACACCCAGCAGGAGTGCGATCATTGGACGTCGACCGTCCAGCGGTCGCAGGCATCGGGCGGACAGGTCTCGGGCCCGGCAGACGACGCAAAGAACGTGACGGAGGTGCGGGTGTCGAATGCCCAGCCCACCGCGCCGCCGGAAGCCCCGGTGACCTCGGTGGCTTCGGGGCGGGCGTGCAGCTGGCCGATGGGGGTGTGGTCGCCGTCTTGGTCGGCCCACACATGCACGGTGGTGGGGCGGTCGGCTTGGATGCGGAAGTAGACGCGGTCGCCGGTCGAGACCGCTGCGCCCTTGGTGAGGCGCTCCAGGTTGTCGTTGTGGCGGACCATCAGGCGCAGCTCCACACCAACCGGGCCGTCGGTGGCGTCGCCCCGAACCCGCAGGGAGCCGTCGCCCGGTTGCACGGAGTCGGCGGGCCAGATGGCGAACAGGGCGCCTGCAGCCGCGAGGAGTCCGCCCATCGCCCACATCCGGCGGCGCCACTGCGACAGCTCGACCACATTGCTCTGCGGAGCGGCCTCTTCCGGGGCGTCTTGTGGCTCGTCGAGGAAGCCCATGTCGAGCGGGGGTGGGTCTCCTTTCAGGCCCTTCAGCAGCTCGTCGAGGTTGTCGACGTCGGATGGATCCATGTTCACCTCGCCAGCAGCTGTTCGCGAAGCTGCGACCGAGCGCGGCTCAGGCGCACCCGCACGGAGTTGGGAGACACACCGAAGGCCTCGGCGATCTCGGCTGGCTTGAAGCCCTCGATGCTGAGCAGCATCATGGCGCGGTCGCGGCCTTCGAGCATGTGAAGGGCGACCACCAGGGTGTTCTTGGCCTCGACGCGGTCGGAGTTGGTGGTGGTCTCGAGGCGGAAGTCGGCGACGACCGGTCGCTTGGCGTCGTGGCCCACGTTGGCTGCGATGGTGAACAGCCAGGACTTGAAGGCGCGGCGGGGGTCGTATGTGTGGGCGCTCTTCCACACCCGGGCCCAGGTGTCCTGGTAGCACTCTTCGGCAAGCTCGCGGGAGCCTGTGCGCCGCAGCAGGAAGTGGAAGAGCGGGGCGCGCCACTCGGCGTACAGAGTGCGGAAGGCGTCGCGGTCGCCCTGCTGTACGCGGGCCATCAGGAGTTCGTTGGAGCCAGCCACGCGCGCCGCAGTCCAGATGCTCGGAGGGAGACGATGGGCTGCGGAGGCTATCAAGGACGGGGCTCGGGCGAGAATGGTCGAGGGGCTGCATGGGCACGGAGCGAGGGGGGCTGTGGGCCGAGATGGCGCGGTACTTCTCGATACTGACGAGTGGTTGAATCGTTTCGCGCGTTCGGCCAATTTTTTTGGTGGGCGCGTAATGATCCAATGAATGGTCGGTACAGCGCGACGAGGCCCGGGAGCTGCCCTTCCGACGCTCCGAAGCCGAGACCGCCACCATGAACACGTCCATTCCCGCCACCGTCATCGGCGTCATCTGCGTCGTGGCCTGCTTCACCGAGGCCGTGCCGGGTGGTTCGTCGACGCGTCGGCTCGTGGGCGATGACCTGGGTTGGGAGTTCCACTATTTTGGCAGCCCCCTTCGAGGGAATGTGCTGGAAGTGGACGAAGCGGTACGTCTCGACGCGTTTTCGGTCGACGTGTCCACCACCGCGCCGTGTGTGGTGGACCTCTACGTGCACCGCAGCACCGACCGAGGCGAGCGCTGGTCGGTGGTGTGGGCGGGCGAGGTGAGCACGTCTCGGGGAGCCGTCGATGTGGCGTCGGGGCGGGTGGGGCACGCCTTCGAAGCGGGCGACTGGGTGGCACTTTCAGCCGGTCTGCACACCTTGGAATGTGGAGACGGTGCGCGGTTCAGGGGGGGCGCGTCGAAGCCGGGGGACCGAGTGGGGCCAGGACGCTGGCGCGCTGCGGTACGTCTCGATGACTACTCCGGCTTCGACGCGACGGGGGCGGGGCTGCCCGGTCCCAGGGGCGATGCCTACGGCTACGTGTCGACAGCAACCTTTACACCACTGTGAACCCTATCGGGCGGGCACCACCACCACCTCGTGGGTGGTCACCACGCGCAGGTTGGTCTTTGCCACATCCACCACCCGCACGGCGTTGTCGTCGTCCCAGGTGGCATCGGTCACCACCACTTCCATGCTGAGCTCCGCCCACTCGGTGTCGGCGTTGGCGTGGAGGTGGCCGGCGTGGTTGGCGTGCAGGAGGTGGGTGTAGGGCGCCAGGCGGGTCTCGAGTGCGTCCTGCTCGTCGACCGTGAAGAAGCCCGGACCGTACATCATGGGCATGTGTGTGAGGGTGACCACCCGTCCGTCGAGGCCGTCCTCGGAAGCGACGTCGGCCAGGACATCTTCGAGGAACGGCAGCGTTCCGCCCGGCATGTCGAAGAGGTCGGGGGTCTCGCCGAAGAGGGTGCCCACTTCGCGGGAATTCCAGTCCAGCCCGATGAACGTGACGCCATCGTAGGTGAACGCGATGTTGGTGAGCCACGACTCGCCGTAGATGGGGTCGGCCACGGGCAGGGGCGCGCGCTGCCAGTCGTCGAGGTGGCCGGACAGGCTGTCGAGCTGGGCGCCGAACTCGGCGTCGAAGTCGGCCTCTTCGCCCACCTGGATGGGGTTGTCGCCTTGGATGGGCACCCAGGGCACCTGCAGTGCGTTCAGTGCGTCGCGCGAGTGGGACCAGCCGTCTCCCCAGGCGATGTCGCCCAAGACGGCCACGAACGCGATGGGTGTGTCGGCGTGCATGGCGTCGAGGTGGGCCACGGCAGCGTGGAGCCGGTCGAGGCTGTCGCCTTCGCGGGTGACGTGGGGGTCGGCGATGATGGCGAAGCGGAAGGCGTGCACGGGCTCGGTCTCTGCGATGCCGGTGTCGGCGGTGTCGACCGTGTCTGCAGAGTCGGCGGGGGTGGACGGACCGGACTTGTGTGGGTCGGCCGCACAGCCTGCACAGAGGAGAAGGACGAGGGTTCGCATGGCGAAAGCATACCGACTGCGAACACCGTGTCCGGGTCGATGGGGTACGAGGGACCGCCTGGAGTGCGTGTGTCCCGACCCGAAGCCCCGAGCGACCCGCCCATTGTGGTGTCTACGATGGACACCGGGCCCTTCTCGTACACCGACGAAGGCGAAGGCCCGGTGGTCGTCACCGTTCCCGGCTATCCGGGGGGCCCACGCGACTTCCGCTGGCTCGCACCGGCGCTGGGGCCCGATGTGCGGGTGATTCGGCTTGCGATGCCGGCCTTCGAGCAGACCCCCCTCGCCACCGAGCCGGGCACCGGGCTGGTGGAGCGCGCGCGGTATGTGGCGCGAGCCGTCGCGGCCCTCGACCTCGAAGATGTGGTGCTCGTGGGCCACTCGATGGGGGGTGGTGTGGGCGGCATTGCGGCGGTCTTGCTCGGAGAACGCGTGACGGGCCTGGGCCTGATCTGCAGCATCGGCCCGATTCCCCACCCCATGGTGCGCGGCCCGCGGCTCAAGCGCGTGAGCCGCATGGTCGAGCGGCCGGTGCTCGGGTGGCCGGTCCGCAAGATGTTGCCGGGAGGGTTTCGGCGGATGGGCTTTCCGCCCCGCTTCTCGATGGAGCAGCTCATCCACACCATCCACTGTGCGGCGGCCCTGGACTTCACCGAGTGGTCTTCGCGCATCCCGCAGCTGCGGTGTCCCACGTTGGTGGCCTGGGGCGACGACGACCCACTCATCCCGTCCACCATCTCGCGGATGTTGGCCAACCAGGCCCCCGACGGCCCCCGGCTGGCCTTCGCAGAAGGGGGCCACAGCATCCAGAAGCACCACGCCAACGAGCTGGCTCGGGCCATTCGTGGGCTGCATGGGCTGTAGGGTGGTCAGCAGCCCCGACCGCGGGTGTACACGCTGCACAGGCTCACGCCCAGGGTGAGCCCGCAGAAGCGGTTGATGGCCTTGAGGAGCGGGGGCGCGTTGATGCGCACCAGGGCGTCGCAGGCGAAGCGCTCCAGGGCGCAGCGGATGGCGTCGTGGAGGCCTGCGGTGACGAAGCCTTCGAGGGCGGTGGCGACGGCGGCATACAGCCGGACGAGGGTGATGCCGTAGGCCGAGACGACCGACAGAGCGGGGCCGGCCCCGGAAACGGCGCAGTAGAGGTGAATCACGGCGTCGAGCACGGCCAGGATGTCGAGGATCTGCTGCACGCCTCCGCTGCCGTCGGGCATCACGGCCACCACGGCGCCCGTGCGGCGGTCGATGTGGAAGTAGGCGATGGTGGTGCCGTCTTCCGGGCCGATGCGCACGCCCGTGGTGCCGTAGAGCAGGGCCTCCCAGCGGTGGTAGACCTCGGGTGGGGTGGTGTCGGTGTACGGCCGGTCGGGGATCTGCTGCAGCGGCTGGCCGTCGAGGAGGCTCAGGGTGCTGACGTCGCCGATGGCGTCTTCGAGCAGGGCGAGCATGGCGGTGCGCGCGAGGTTGGCTTCGAAGTTGGACCGGGCGTCGCCGGCATGGGTGACCGTGCGCCAGCGGGTGAGGTCGACGAGGTCGAGGGTGGCCCACTCCTGGTCGTCGGTCTTGGGCGCCATCTGGACCATGCACACGCGCATCGCGCCCGGGAAGGTGAGGCTGTCGGTGTCGTAGGTGCTCTGGAGGGGCTGCCAGGCGGCCACGAGGGGGCCCGGGAGGCTGGTGAAGCCGGTGGCGACCAGGTCGAGGAGGGCGTCGAGGTCGAGGTCGGCCGTGCGCAGCAGCGGGAGGGCGCCCAGGCGGACCGAGAGGAGGTCGTCGAGGACCATCGAAGGGCTGGGACCGTCGCCTTCGAACGACAGCATCTGGCCGCCCAGCAGCGCGAGGTGGACCTCTGCGTGGAGGCGGTCTCGTGCGTTGCGGTCGGCCGGGTACGCGCGGAAGGATGGCCAGCCGGCGAGCGTGCGACGGACGGTGCGGCCCTCCATGGTCAGCTCGAGGTCGAGGGCCATGAGGCGGACGGGTTCGTTGGCGCCGGTGGCGTCGTAGAGGGCGTCGGCGTCGACAGAGCCCACCTGGAGTGTGGCCAGGCGCTCGCCCGCTTCGCCGGAAGGCACCACCCATCGAAGCTGGTAGGGCGGCAGGTCGAGCGTGCCGAGGGTGTCGACAATCGCGGCCTGCAGGGCGTCCGGGTCGTCGACCGGGACCACCACGCCGCCGGTGAGGTCGGCCATCTGCTGCAGGGACTCGGGGATGCCGCCGCGGACCGACACCAGGATGGCGGGCGGGCCGGCCAGCAGCGCGGCTTCGAGCTCGGGGGTGAGGCTGTCGGCCACGTCGCCGTCGGTGAGGTAGACCACCACATTGGCGCCCTGGCTGGCGGCTCGTGCGAGGTTGGTCCAGAGCTCGGAGCCGGTGGCTTCGGTGGTGATGGTGGCGCCCGGCCAGGCGGCCTCGATGGCGGCGGCGAGGTCGGCCATCAGGGCGTCGCCAGCAGCGTCGAGGTACTCGCCGGGCATCGAGAGCGAGGTGTCGCGGAGGATGATGGCGCGGGGCACCGCCCGGTTGGCCTGGAGGAGGAACGGGGTGGGGCGGCCTTCGTCTTCGAGGGACAGCTGGTCGGCCTGGAGGTGCTCCACCACGTTGCCTTCGGTGTTGGTGGGCCAGGCGCGGGCGAACACGGACGGGAAGTGGGAGCCGTCGACCTCGAGGCGCAGGCCGGTGACGGTGGTGGGGTCGGCGCGGGGGCCGTCCTCGCCTTCTGTGACCTGCACATCGCCCACGAACAAGGCACCGGAGTCGTCGGTGTGGATGCGCTCGCCGCCCAGGCTGATGGCATCGCCCACGATGGGCTCGGGGATGTCGTCGCCGCCGTCGAGGGCCTGCACCAGCAGGGCGGTCTGGAAGGTGTGGTGGAGCACGGCAGGGACGCTGGCCAGGCCCCGGGTGTCGGTGATGGGCGACGTGGACACGACCAGCTGGCGCCCCATGAGCTGCTCGGCGGTGTAGGCGCCCTCGACGAGGACCACTTCGTCAGACCAGTCGGGGCTGCGGCTGGTGCGGACCGACAGCTTCACGGAGACGGCCATCGCACCGGGGTCGTCGGGGGCATCGACCTCGGTGCTGACATCGGTTCCGGGCGCATCCAGGGTGGCGTGGGGCAGGGCGGGGTTGGCGATGCGCGTGGTGCCGTCGGTGTGGGTGAAGCGCACCACGGGAACGGCGCCGTAGAGGCTGTTCCAGCGGCACTCGGCGGCGTAATCCGGGACGTTTTCGTCGTCGAAGTGCGCCAGCAGGTGGGCGGCCAGCGCCTCGGCTTCGCCGCTGGGGTCGGGGTCTTCGGTCACCTCGAAGTCGATGGCGTCGAGGTCGATGCCGAGCGCGCTGCTCCAGCTCGCCCACACGTCGTCGGGCACCGGAATGCTGGCTTCCGGACGTTCCCAGGCTCGCACGAACAGGCCGGCGGGGTCGTCGCCCACCATGGGTGCGAGGTCGAACCACGCGATGGCGGCATCGGCGAAGCCGGCGGCCACGAGCATCTCTTGGAGGAGCAGGGCGCGGTCGAGGGCGCTGCCACCGCCGGCTCGGAGGGCGCCGCGGGCGCCGTACTTGCGACCACCCCCTTCGCGGTTCAGCGCCGGGACGTAGTTGCCGTTGTAGGGGTTCACATCGGTGCCGGGGTGCCACACGATGGTGTCGCGCACGAACGCGAGGATGGCCTCGGGGTCGCCATCTCGGGCCAGGAGTGCGGCTTGGCCGACGCGGTGGTCGGCGGCGGCTCGGAGGTGGGTCTGGAGCTCGCGGAGGATGTCTTCGTAGGTGACCAGAAGGTCGACCGATGTGCCGGTGTCGTGGGAGGGGTCGCCGGTCTCACGGCCGGGTGACTTGGCGGTGCCACCCCCGGATGCACAGCCGGCCAGGCCAGCGGTCAGGGCGGACATCAGCTGGAGGACAGTGCGCCGGTCAAGGAGGGTGGTCGACATCGAGAGCTCCGGGGCGGTGACGGGAGGCCCTCCTACCGACTCCGGCGTGCAGCTCCCCGTCCCGGGTTGTCCCGGGTCGTCGCGGTGTGTCGCTGGGCAGCCTCTCGACCCGCCCGTCGCCCGCTGTACACGCAATCGGCGATGGACAGGCCACTCACGTACTGATGCGCGCACACGCCCACGGCGGCTCGCCCGGCCGCGAACAGGCCCGGGATGATGTGGCCCGAGCGGTCGGTGACGCCGCCGGTGGCTTCATCGACCGCCAGTCCGCCGAGGGTGAGGGTGGGCAGCGGCCACACCTTGCTGCGGATGCCCACGTCGACCACGTAGAAGGGCGGCCGAAGCTCGGCCCGGTCGTCCTTTCCGAAGGCGTCGGGGCCCTGTCGCACGGTGTCGCCGTTGTAGGTGGCGAGGGTCTCGCGGAGCACCTGGAGGTCGACCTTGCACAGCCGGGCGAGCGCCTCGACCGAGCTGGCACGACGGCAGTTGAACCACAGGTTGAGCAGGGCAGGCGCGGTCTGGAACCACTGCGTCTGGCCGCGTCCGAGCTGGCTGCGGGCCAGGCGCTTGAGCCGTTCGTCGATGATCAGCAGCCCCTGTCCTTCGTTCTGCTCGACCATCGCCTCGCCGACGGCGGCCCCGTACAGCGCTTCGTTGACGAACCGACGGCCCGCACGGTCGATGAGCATGCCCTTGGTGAAGGCGGCGGGTGGGTTCAGGAAGCGCCAGGCGGACACGCGGTCCATGCGCTGCAGAGCGCCGCCGATGGCTGCGCCCATGCGGTGGCCGTCGCCGTTGCAGCCGCCTGTGCCGAGGGGCATGCCGCGTCGATACCCTGGCGCGTGTTCCGTCACCATCTGCCGGTTGTAGATGAAGCCGCCGGTGGTGAGGATGACGCCACGATGGGCCCGCACGCGGATGCGCCGTCCCCGGTCCTGCTCGAGCCGTGCGGCCCGGGACCGCAGTGCCTTGGCCACCTTGGGCAGGTAGTTCACCACGTTGATGGCGGCGCGCTCGAACCAGCCATGCCACCAGGCGTCTCGACCCTCGAGGAGCAAGGCGTCTACACCCACCACCCGGCCATTGTCGCGGACGAGGTCGGTGGCGCGGCAGTGTTGGAGAACCGCGACCCCATTGCGTTGGGCGCTGTCGGCGAGGGGAGCGAAGAGGTTGCGGCCGGGAAGGGACGTGCCCTTGGCTCGGTGGCCCCGAGGGGCAGGGCGAGCGCGCTCTCGAAACGGGAGAAAGCCCTCGTTGCCGCTGTAGTAGAGGAACCAGTCGTCGGTTGGGTAGGACGTCTTCACCGGGCACAGAGACGCGTCGAAGGGCACGCCGTGGGACGCGAGCCACGCAATGTTGGGACCACTCTGCGCACAGAAGTCGCGGAGGGTGGCTTCGGACACGACGTCGCCCACTTCGGCGGACAGGTAGGCCACCATGTCGTCCACCGAGTCGGCCACGCCCGCCTCGCGCTGGATGTGGGTGTCGCCGGCGTACACCACTCCGCCGCTGATGGCGGTGGCCCCGCCGCCCTCGAAGCGGTCCAACACAAGCACTTGTGCGCCCCGGGACCGGGCTTCGAGCGCTGCACACGCCCCGGCGCCTCCAAAGCCCACCACCAACACATCGGTGGTTCGCACATCAGCGGGCGGAGCTGCTCGGTTGGCCACGTTCCCTCCAGGCGAGAACGTGTTCTACCATTCGCGGGGCACAACCCCGGTGGTCAGTCGAGGCGCTTGAGCTGCACGCTGCCGTTGCCGGTGGTGGGGTTGTCGACCGTGAGCACTTCCCAGCGGTGTTCGCCGACGGTGACGACGCTGCCCTTGCCGACGAACACGCCGGGCGACTGGCCGGGCAGCACGAGCGAGCAGATGTTGCCCGTGCGTTCGGTGCCGTCGGGGAGGGTGTACGCGCCGGTGGTGACGTTGCCCATCGGCACGCGGTGCCCATCGAGGTCGCCCACGGTGGTCTCTTCGATCTCTTCGATGACCACGGGCTTCTCCGGAGTCGGGGACGGGGCTGGCTCGCCCGCGGTGGCAGCGGCGACCAGAGCCGCAAGCCACGTGCTCACAGGCGGCCGCCGCCGATGCGGATGGCCCGGTAGAAGCGCAGGAAGTCATCGCCGGAGAGGTCTTCGACGTGGCTGCTGCCCCAGGGGTTCTGCAGGTCCATGGTCTCGGCGTCGAGGTCGACCGAGATGGGGGCGTAGGCGTGGTTCCAGTACACGTTGCGGCCGTTGGCTTCGCGCGTGAGGTCTTCGTCGTCTTTCAGGTTGCGGCTGGACACCGTGACCGAGCGGCCTTCTTCCAGCGCGAGGTCGATCCACAGCAGGGCTTCGTCGCTGTCCATGCTGTCGGTGGGCATGTAGTTTTCGCGCTTGCCCGTGAGCAGCTCGGACGAGCCGCCGTAGTTGAAGCCGTTCTTGTTGATGTTGCCGCCGCTGATGAGGTCGTAGCTGTCTTTCTGCTGGGCGAGCGTCTTCTCGATGAGGGCGGTCCAGAGCTCTTCCTTGCCGTCTTCCTTGTCGCCGAGGCCCGCGTACAGGGGCTTGCCGCTGTACTTGACGGCCAGGCGGGCATCCACCGTGGTGACGACGGGCTCGGGGCGCGCGTACCGGCGGGGGCGGATGTACAGCGTGACGTCGAAGGTGCCGTCGCCGTTGTCTTTGATGAGGTCTTCGATGAGCTTGGGGTCGGCGCGGGCCACTGCTGCCATGCCGGCGATGAGGTAGCAGTCGCCCAGTGCACCCTGCTTGACGTCGTTGGCGTCGACGGCGTGTGCATCGCCCTCGCCCTTGACGAAGGCCGTGCCGTTTTCGAAGTCCTCGTACTCCTTGCCCTCGTGCTTGGGGCGGAGGCCGGGGAGCTTGGCTTCCTGCTGCCGACGGGTGGTGCCGGTGCCGCCGTCGTCGTCGCCGTCTTCGGCGAACCACAGCTCATCCTTGTGGGTGGGGAGCCAGAGCTGGTCGTCGGAGGCGCCTTCTACGCGGGCGGCTTCTTGGAGAAGAAGCTCGGCCATTTCCTGGTTGCCGAGGGCCGGCTCGGACGCGGCTGCACCGCCTCCATTGCCCTTGCTGCCTTTCTTGCTCGACTTGGCCGTACGATGGGCGTGTTCCATGACGTCTCCGGGGAGCAGGTGCGCCCATTCGCCGGGAGCGCACACGTGGTCCATTCAACCCACAGTACGGCGCCAGGGCCACCATGTCGATGACCTTTTGGTTGCGTCTGTGGGTTGTCGGGCAACCCGGATCAGTCGCGGCCGTTGCCGAAGGGCTGGAACACCTCTTCGAGGAGGTCGTAGGCATCCTCTTCTTCGTAGGTGGTGCGCTCGAGCGTGACCGCGTCGGAGCCGTTGCATTCGGTGCGCACGGTGAGCTCGCAGCGGGCATCGGAACAGTCGGATTCCGTGCGGCGGTTGGTCTGCGGAATGCCCTCGGCATCGCCGTCGTCGTAGACCAGGTAGTCGTCGGACGGGATGTGCCCGGAGCTGCGGCCCACACCGTCGACCCACTCATCCGACTCCGACCACGTGACCTGCTCCACGTAGGACGACGCCATCGTTCCCGAGGCCTCCCAGTCGGTGAAGGTGAGCGAGAGCGCGGTGTTGGTGGTGTAGGAGCCCTCTTCGCGGAACTGGTAGCCGTCTTCGTGCTCTTCGAGCATCAGCTCGGAGTCTTCGGCGGTCCAGGAGAAGGTCCAGCTGTCACCGTCGGTGGTGCCCACCCAGATCTGGCGACCCATGAGCATCACCGCACCGTCACCGCCAGCCCGCTCGATCTGCACGAAGTAGATGGCGTCGGAGCGGTCGTTGGACTCGGTCTCGGTCCAGGGGTCGTCGAGCTCGGCCTGGTAGGCGCCGGGAAAGTTGTGGTCGAGGCTTTCCTGACACGCGTCGCCAGCGGCCTCTGTGTAGGGCACCCGCAGCATCCAGATGCCTTGGAACAGGTCGGCCGGGGTGTCGGTGGTGGCGCTCGTGGCCGAGGTGCCGTCGTCGCCGTCGTCCTTGCTGCCACCACAGGCGACGAGAAGGGCGGCTGGGAGCAGAAGATGCAGAGAGCGCGTCATGGTGGCCTCGGGGACTGGAGGGGAGGCGCGACCGGTAGGGGGCCGTGTCGTCAGGTTCCTCACAATGTGCATACACGGCGGCCCGGTCGGCTGGCCAGCCTTGGAACGTGACAGGCGTGTCGACTCGTGGCCTACTCGGGCCGAACGTCGACCACGGTGCCGGCGACAAGGCCGTCGAGCTGGATGGTCTCGCTACCTTGGAAGGTGACGGACACCCGGTCTGCGGTGGGCGCCTCTCCAAGCCCCACGTACACCTCTGCGGCGGATGAGCCGAACGTGGCGGAGGGCAGCATCCAGCGTGTGGTCTCGACGTCTTCCACCTGTGCCACCACCTTGGCGCCTACGCTGTGGGCGTCGAGCGGGAAGCGGAGGGTGACCCCGGGGCCGCAGCCGCCGGTGGTGCGGTAGGTGCGGAGGACCAGATCGGTGAAGTCGACGGAGTAGCCGGCCTTGAGGAGCTCGGGTCGGCCGTCGTTGTCGAGGTCGGCGGCCACCACGGACTTGGTGCCGTGGGCGTCTTCGAAGTCGGTGGTGGTGTGGCCGTTGTCGGCTGCCACGGTGAAGGCCCGTGCGGTCGGGTCGCGGAGGAGGATGAGGTCCTGCTGGATGCGGGTGAAGTCCGTTTCGGTGTCGACCCCACCCAGGCCGCCGCCCTCTCGCTCGGTGGGCTCGATCGGAACGGCGCTGTAGCCCATCACCAGGTCGTCGTGGCGGTCGCCGTCGAGGTCGATGAAGCGGTGGCCCCACGACGCGATGTGTTGTTCGTCCTTGACGTCCACCAGGCCCCACACCGCTGCAGAGTCGGCGAAGGTGCCGTCTCCCAGCGACTCCAGGAAGACAAGGTTGCCCAGGTTGGACACGAAGAGGTCGGGCCAGCCGTCGCCGCCAGGGTCGGCCACGCTCGTGCCCATGGCGTACATGACCACGTCGGTGCCGTCTCCCCAGCGCTCGGTGAAGCCCCCGGTGCCGTCGTTGTCGAGCAGCACGTTGGGGTGGGTCCACGCGCCGAAGTCGTTGTTGAGGTAGACGTCGAGGTCGCCATCTTGGTCGACATCCACCGGTGCGCCCTGGAAGCCCAGGCTGGTGGCGGTGGTGCCGAGGGGCCGGGGGTCGACCGAAAAGCCGCCGTGGCCGTCGTTCAGCAAGAGCGTGTGGCCGTCTCCCTCCCACTCACCCGCGAGCAGGGCATCCATGTCGGCCGGCCAGCGGTGGCGGGGGAGGAAGAGGTCGAGGTCGGCGTCGCCGTCGGCATCGAAGACCGACACGGTGGTGGAGTGCAGGCCGGCATCGGGGAGGGGGACCGCGGTGCGGGTGCCGTCGGGGTTGGAGAGCAGCACGACGTCTTCGCCGCTGCCTGCGAGGATGATGTCGAGGGTGGCGTCGGCGTTGAGCAGCCCGGTGGCCACGGTGTCGCCTTGCGGAAGGACGGTGTCGGTGAGGACCAACGCGCCGGTGCCGTCGCCTTCGAACAGCAGGGCGGGGGCCTGCGGACGGGCCAAGATGACGTCGAGGTGGGGGTCTCCGGTGAAGTCTCCCACGGCCAGACCCGGGCCCGGCAGCGCATTGTGGGCCGCTTCGTAGGAAATGGTGCCCATGAGGTCGGGGTGGGTCTGCAGAGACGTGACCGCGAACGGGACGCAGGTGCGCCGTGGCAGCTCGGCTTCGGTGCCCGAGTCTGCAGAGTCGCCGGGGGATGCAGAGTCGGCCGCAGAGTCCGCCCCGCTCGGAGCCACCTTGGGTGTCGGATCGGGAGTGCAGCCCATGAGGGGGATGAGAACCGCGGCGTGTCGCATGGGCGCACCGTAGCGCGGACGTGTGGGGACACGCGACCGGATAGATGCCGCGCGTGGAGGTGGTCATGCGGTGGTTGGGACTGTTCTTGGTGGGGTGTGGGGCGTCTTCGGTGTCGCCGCCCGTGACTGCTCCCGAGCCGCCGCCCGCGCCGGTGGTGGAGAAGCCCTCCGATGGGCTGACCGACGTAGGGGCCGACCTTCGCGGCCTGACCGTGGGTGCGTCGGGTGCGCGGCCGGTGCTGGTGGCGCTGCATGGGCGGGGCGACCACCCGAGCCGCTTCGTGGGTCTGGCCAAGGGCTGGGCCGATGTGGCGCATGTGGTGGTTCCGGCGGCCACGATTCCCTATGGCGAAGGCTTTTCGTGGTTCAACATCCGCGCGTCGCAAGACGACCCCACCCTCGCGGCGGCGGTCTCCGAGGCGGTGCGGCGGGTGGTGCAGCTGGTGAACGCTCGGCGCCCAGACGGCCATCCGGTCGTGGTCACGGGCTTTTCGCAAGGGGGGATGCTGTCGTTTGCGCTCGCCACCCACGAGACACGTGTGGTGGACGGAGCCGTGCCGATGGGGGGCTTCCTTCCGCGCGGAATGTGGCCCGGGTCGAAGCCCGACAACCCGCCGCCCATCTTTGCGGTCCATGGGGAGGCCGACACCATCATTCCGGTCACCGCGCCGCGGGCCACGGTGGCCCACCTGGAGTCGCTTGGATGGCCTGTCGAGCTGGTCACCACGCCCGGTGTGGGGCACTCGCTCACCCCCGACATGCGCCGTCGGGTGGATGTGGAAGCCCGCAAGATGCTGGGGGGCGTCGATGCCGACCGCTGACGCAGGTGTGCGCCCGGACGAGTGCCCATCGGTCCCGCTGCGCACCTTGCCGGCCCTGGTCCAGACGGCCCGCACCTACTTGAACCAGCGCGACAACCGACGGGTGGGGCTCTCGCGCCTAGGCAGCCTGGTGTCGGCCGATGCCCAGTGCTCGAGCACTTCGCTCACGATGTCGTTGCTGTCGCTGTATGGCGGCGACCGGACGGCTCTGCTCGATGAGTGTCACGCGCTCGCACGGGAACAAGGGTCCCCTCTGGACGACGCCGGGGAAGACGACATCGAGCTTGCTGTGATGGACGTCATCTTGGGCACAGACTGGGACCGCGCCACCCGCCGGGCGCCCACCTTCTTCGAAGGCCGGGACTGGCGGCCTCGGGGCCATCGCGGCAACCGCATCGTCAAGAACCCCTTCGCGCAGGCCTACACCGCCGCTCGGTTCTCACGCTGTGGGGATGCCGGCGTGTCCATTGCGTCGGCATCGGTGTGTCTCGAGCGTGGGCAGGCTGGCCCGGGTCTCGACCAGCTCGGGCGGTGGTCGTGGGCGCAGCAGATGTGGCAGAGCGGCGCCGAGGTCTCGCTGCAGGCCCGGTTCACCGGGGGCGGTCCCGTGGTGCATGCGCTCGAAGTGTCGGCCAACGACCTGGTGGTCCACGACCCCTACGGCATGTGCCTCGCGCACGGGCGGTATGTCCGCAATGGTCTCGCGGGGGCGCCTTTGTCGGGGCGGCTGAAGGCGGTGGCCGAGCGGCGGGCCAGGCGCAACCCCGGTCTGCTCGAGAAGCTCGCGAACCAGGCCATCCACGCCCGGTGGGGAGAGCGCAATGTGTACACGCGCGCCGACCTCTTCGCCTTGGACGGACCGGAGTGGGTGCTGGCGATTGGGACCGGCGGAGCACGGCTGGCCTGACCTACCGCCCCACCTGCTCGAGCCTTCGGCGCACCAGCCACTCGTCCAAGATGTGCTGGTTGTCGGGCTGAGGGGGGAGGGGACTGGTCTCCAGCGCGGCCGCGATGCCGGCTTCCAGGTGGGGCCACAAGCCCTTCACCGCTCGGGCGAGGTCGGGTGGAGGCGGTGCGCTGTGGGTGTTGGCGCGCTGAAAAGCGGCCAGCTCGAGCACTTCGGGGTGGTCGAAGTGGTCGGCGAGAGTGTTCAGGTCGCACTCCACTTCGCCGGCCTGCAGCATGTGGGTGCCGGTGAGCGCCAGGCGGATGGAGGCCAGGAGAGGCTTGGCGCGGCCATCGCGGTCGTGCTCACGCTGCATGCCTCGGAAGTAGCCGCGGTAGTGCCCGTGGATGCGGCGGGAGAGGGTGGCGCGGGCGAGGGCGCGCAGGTGGTCGACGGCGGGATGGTCGACCAGCTGGAGCGGGGAGGCGATGCGCTCCAGCATGTTGCCGTTGCCCTTGAGCAGCAGGCGCAAGGCGGTGGCGAGCTCGTGCGTGGTGAGGTCGCACTCCCGGCCTCGGTACGACGTGATGCGTTCGTGGCTGTCGCGGCCGGGGAAGAGCTGGAGAACCCGCGCTGTGGGGGCCTGGTGGATGCCCTTGAGGTCGAGGTCGGAGGTGGGGGTGGCGTATCCGTACAGCCGGCTGCCCACGATGGCACACAGCACCACCTCTCCGGGGGGCGCGTGGTCGGCCAGGAAGTGCTGGGCGATGGCGCGGTTGGCTGCGCTGAGCGGGGGCGTGTGGGGGTGCGGGGACACGGGGCTCCTCGTTGCGGCAGACGTCGGTGCGATGGGGTATCTCGCGGCGCGTGCCCGAGGAGGGTTCCATGCCCCGTCGTCCCGTTCAATTCGACCTCCGTTCTCGCACCGTCCTGCTCGGCGTGGCGGGCAGTCGTGCCCAAGGCCTGGCTTCGTCGGGCTCGGACGTCGACCTGCGAGGGGTGGCCATTGCGCCGCCCGACAACCTGCTGGGCATCGAGCCGCTGTTCGAACAGGCCGACAGTGCCGGCGAGATGGATGTGTTCGCCGATCTGCTCACCGCCGACGAGACGCTGGTGGCGCAGACCGAGAAGCTCGAAGGCAGCGTGTATGCGCTCGCGAAGTTCGCGCGCTTGTGTGCCGACTGCAACCCGAACATGCTCGAGCTGCTGTTCTGTCGCGACGAAGAAGTCCGCTTGTGCACGCCCGTGGGAGAGCGCCTCCGGGCCGCCCGCGACCAATTCCTGTCTCAGAAGGCTGCCCACACCTTCACCGGGTACGCCCTCGCCCAGCTCAAGCGCATCCAGGGGCATCGGCACTGGCTGCTGAGTCCACCGGCCGGCGCCCCCACCCGCGCGCAGTTCGGTCTTCCCGAGCGCACTCTGCTGCCCCGCGACCAGCTGCTCGCCGCCGAAGCCGAGGTCCGCAAGAAGCTCGATGGGTGGTCGCCCGACTGGGGCGCGCTGCCGGCCTCTGAGATCCAGCGCCTCGAAGACCGTCTCGCCGAGTTCATGGCGGAGGTCATGCAGGCGAGCGACACCCGGTGGCACCTGGCGGCCCGTGTGGTGGGCCTCGACGACAACCTCATCCGGGCCATGGACCGCGAGCGTCGGTACCGGGCGGCACAGCGGGGCTGGGAGCAGTACCGCACCTGGAAGCGCCAGCGAAACCCCGCTCGGGCCGCGCTCGAAGCGAAGCATGGCTTCGACACCAAGCACGGCGCCCACCTCGTGCGGCTGCTGCGCATGGGCCAGGAGATCGTGGAGACGGGCGAAGTGCACGTGTGGCGGGGAGGCCGCGACGCCGAGGAGCTGCAGGCCATCCGGGCGGGTGCTTGGACCTACGACCAGCTCGTGGAGCATGCGCAGCAGGGGGCGGCCTCGCTGCGGAGGGCGCTGTCGGACGGTCGGTGTTCTCTGCCTCCGAAGCCCGACCACGCGGCCATCCATGCGTTGGTGGTGGAGCTCGTTCGGACGATGCTGTAGGCCCGGCCCGGTTGGTCTGTCATTGCCGTGTACCAGGGCTCTTCGGGTGTCGGATAGATCCGTTACAGATGGCGATGGACACGGGCCACGTGAGGAGCTTCCCGTCCGAGGCGCGTCATGCCGATGCGCTGGCGACTGGAGACTCTCATGCGAACCACCCCCCTGCTGCTCCTCTGCCTCGCTTCGCACGCTCTGGTGGCGTGTGGTGACAAGGCATCTGAGACCGACGCGGAGGCCACCGACCCCGGCGACACGGCCACCCCCGTCGATGATGGCGACGACACCGGAGGCTCGGGCGAGACCGACGACACCGGCGACACGGGCGAGACGGAACCCGACCCGGTGGATGCCGACGGCGACGGCTACTTCGACGATGAAGACTGCGATGACGCCAACGCCGATGCCTATCCGGGGGCGCCTGAGTGGGCCGATGGTGTCGACACGGACTGTGATGGCGATGCCTCCGACCCCGGCCTGGCCACCTGGTGGGACGCCTCGGGACCGGTGGATGTGGCCGCGGACATCCTGGCCGGACGCTGGGAAGCCCCCGGAGAGGGCTCGCTGTACGTTGGCGCAGGAACGTGGTCGGTGTGGTTGGTCACGCCCGATGCCACGTCCGTCGACATCCTCGGTGCAGGGGCGCTCGGGGACACGGTGCTCCAAGGCTTGAGCGGCACGGCTGTGGAGCACCACGGCACCGGTACTGTGGCGAATTTCCGGGTCGAGGATGCCCGCATCGCGGCCTCCACTGCGGCCACAGTGACCTTCGAGAACATCGACCTCACCGGTGGGGCGGTCAACGTGTACTTCGGGGCCACGGCCACCATCCGCAACGCACACCTGGCCGGCGACCAGCCCATCACACGGGTCTCGGATGGCAGCACCAACACCGATCCAAGCACGGTGGTGCTGGAAGACTCCACGGTCACGGCCACCCGTGAAGCGATTTACTACATTCACTCAGTGGATGTGCTCCGGTCCACCATCACGTCGGGCGCGGATGGAACCGGAACCGCCATCTACAACGCCGACTCCATCGCTCTGACCGACAGCACCGTGAACGCAGACCTCACGGCCATCCTGCTCGGCGCAGACCAGTCCGCTTCGCTCACCAACACCCACATCACGGCGGGGAAGTGGGGCGTGGCCGTGTTTGGTTCGTCGGGTCCGGTCTCCATCCAAGGGGGAGCGGTCGATGCCACGGAACAGGCGCTCATCCTGCGAGGCGTGGTGGCCGACCTCACGAACACCACTCTGTCGTCGGCGGTCGGGCCCACCATGGAAGCCTCCTCCTACGGCAGCGTAGACGGTGAGATCACCCTCGACGGCGTCGAGCTGGAGGGTGGGACGGCGGGCGCGGCCACCTTCGGGTCGTTGGACGTGCTCGACGTGGACAACAGCACGTTCACGGGCAGCGACACCCCGGGCCTGTACTTCAGCGGTCTCTCGTCGACCACGACGGTGAACCTGCGCACCTCCACCTTCTCGGGCTTCGAGACCACAGGGTCTGGCGCTGCCATCGACGCGCACCGGATCTACGGCGCGCTGTGGGTGGAGGGCTGCACCTTCGACGACAACGAAGCGGCGGGCAACGGTGGGGCCATCGCCATGACCTACGGTTCCCTGCTTGCGTTGGGCAACACCTACTCCAACAACGTGGCCGGCGGCAGCGGGGGCGCTCTGTATGTGCCGGGCACGGCCGTGTATGCCAGCAACGGCGACGTCTTCGAAGCCAACCAGGCCTCGACGGGCGGCGGCTTGTACCTGCAGGCCGCCACGAATGTGGATGCACCGGTCTTCCACCGCAACGTCGCGGCCGTGGGTGCGGCCATGGCCATCGACGGCGCTGTGAGCATCAACGGGGCGTGGGACTTTGGCGTGGGCGTCGACGACAACATCGGCGATGATGTCTACCTGATGGGCAACGGCTCGTCCTGGGAGCTCGACTCCGGCAGCAACGGCTTCTTGTGCGGGGACACAGCCTGCCTGAGCTACTGACCGTCCGGGCTTGCCCCTGGCGGGGGATGGACCGCGCCAACCGGTCCATTAGACTGGCGGGCGATGCATGTTGCTGCCGAAGTCCGCCTCACTGATGGCACCCGTGTCGCGCTCGAGTCAGGCGACCCCTTCGGCCGGCGCGGGACGTCTGCTGTTCGGCGGACGGTCTCGTGAGCGAGAACGACCCATTCGAGGGCGGGCCGAGCATGCCGGCCTGGTCGACCGAGGTGGTCCCCGACAACGCCTCCGAAGCCGGACAGCGGTACCGAAAGGAAGGCCTGCTCGGCGTTGGCGGGATGGGCCAGGTGCACCTGGCGGTCGACGAAAACCTCCAGCGAGAGGTGGCGCTCAAGCAGAACGCCGCGGGCCCCCAGGGGCGTGCTCGGCTCATGCAAGAAGCGCTCATCACCGCGCGTCTGGAGCACCCCGCCATCGTGCCGGTCTACGATGCCGGGAAGTCTGCCGATGGCCAGCCCTGGTACACGATGCGGGTTGTCCGGGGCCGCACCCTCGCCGAGGCCGCCCGAGCCCCCGATGCACCCGCGGTCCACACGCTGTTGCGCCACTTTCTCGCCGCCACCGAGGCCATCGCCTACGCCCACCACCAGGGCATCATCCACCGCGACATCAAGCCCGACAACATCATGGTGGGGGAGTTTGGCGAGACCATGGTGGTGGACTGGGGCCTCGCCCGGTGCCTCGACGACGCCCAGCGCCCGGTGCCCGAGCTGAAGACCCGCGTGGGCTCCATCATCGGCACGCCGGCCTACATGAGCCCCGAACAGGCGCTCGGCCAGCCCCTCGACCGCCGCAGCGATGTCTGGAGCCTCGGAGCCTGTCTCTTCGCCCTCCTCACCGGCAGCGCGCCCTTCTCCGGGTCGTCCGACGAAATCGGCCGGAAGGTGGTGAGTGGGACGCTTCCCGAGCTCGACCGCCCCGACCTCGCCCCCGCGCTGGCCGCCATCATCCGCCGCTGCATGCGTCCCGCGCCGGGCGAGCGCTACCTCGACGCCAGCGCACTCAGCGCCGAGCTCTCCCGGTACATCGACGGACACCGGGTCGACGCCCACGACTACACCGCCGCAGAGCTCGCCTCGCGGGCCTACTCCGCCTGGCGGGTGCCCATCTGGGTGGCGGCAGCGTTCGTCTGGATGTTGGCCGGCGTGGGGATGTGGTTCACCGCCCAGCTCGCCACCGAGCGCGACCGTGCTCTGGTCGCCGAGGAAGAGGCTCTGGCGAGCCAGCAGGCCGCCAACCAACACCTCCAGGCGGCCCTGTCTGGGCAGGTCTTGCACGCCCTGCGGACCGAATACCGAGCCGAGGCCGAGACCCTGGCGGTCGAGATGCTGCGGCTCGGACCCTCTGCCGGTGCACGAGGGGTGCTGTCGGCCTTCGACGTCACGGCCCCCCCCGAGCTGGTCCAGTCGGAGCCGCTCCCGCCCTGCGACACCAGCGCCATCTCTCCCAGCGGCGCCCACCTGGGCTGCCTGCACGACGGCATCCTCGCCCTCTACGCCGCAGACGACCCCCGCGCACCCGTCTGGCAGCGCGAGGTCCCCGAAGGACGCGTCACCTTCAGCAACGACGACTACATCGTCGCGCATGGGCCCCACAACGACTTCACCCAGCTTCGGGTCACCGACGGAGCCGTGGTGCGGCACCTCGTGGGCTTTCCGGCGCCAGTGGTGGTGCAGTGGCAGGGAGACGACCTGTACATCCCGGCCGCAGGGCTGTTCTTTGGCAACGGGCGCGACCGGCTGACCGCGTACAACGAGCGGGACGTGAAGACCTCGGCCGCGTGCGCCGACGGGACGGTCTACGCCGTCGATGTCGAGGGGCACCTGTATCGGGTGGAAGGCGAAACGTTCGTCCTGCTGCACACCCTGGAGCTGTCGGGGGACAACGAGGCGTGGCGCTCGCGGTGTACCGATGGCGCCTACGCGATGAACGGCCTGCGCGGGGGGGCGGCCGTGTTGGACCGCGCGTCTGGCGAGGTGGTCTTTTCGCACACGACTCGACTGGGCACCACCACCGATGTGCACGTGTCCCGCGATGGTCGGCGGGTGGCGGTGGTGGGCCGCACCGGTGCAGTCGAGGTGTTCGACATCGCCGCCGGAGCACTGCTCGCGCGGCTCCCCCGTGCGTCGACTCGGGCAGCCCGGCTGTCTGCGGATGGCCAGACCGTCACCACCTACGGCACCCATCGCCAGGTGTGGCGCCTCCCCGAAGGCTCCCGCCCATCGGTGTTTGTTGCGGACCAAGGCATCGCTGGCATGGACGTCAGGGACGACGGACGCGCTCTGGCGGTGTCGACGGGGGGCAGCGCTGTCGAGACCTTCGACCTGGAAGGAGGTGGACGCCTCGACCGCACCCTGCTGGGCGGCGGTGTGGCCAAGGCTGTGGCCTACCAGCCCGGTGGCAACGACGTTGTGGTGGTGAAGGCCGTTGCGCCCGGGGTGGTGCGGGTGGCTCCGGGCTCGGGCCAACCCCCCGAGCCTCTGATGGACGACATCGCGCGGCGCGTCATCTGGACGCCCGACGACCTCATCCTCATCTCGAACTGGGGCCTGGGCCCTGCCACGCACTCGATGTCGGCCGCGCCTGCCCCCCACCTCCAGCAGCCCGGACCGGTCTTCTTCGACCTCGACGCCGCCCCCGACCGCGTCGGCGCTGTGTTCACCGACGACCAGGCGCAGATCTGGCGCTACGACCCCCACGCCGACCCCATGCTCTCCAGGTTCCCGGCAGACCAACCGGGAAGCTTCGCCTCCCTGGCGTCCGACGGTCGGGTGGCCGTCGCAAGCGACCGCACGGTGCACATCCTCGACGGCCACACCGCCCAGCCCACAGTCCCCGCCATGGACCTCCCCACCGTTCCCATCGACGTCGAGTTCTCTCCCGATGGGCGCTGGCTCGCCGTCGCTCTTCTCAACGACACCGCACAGGTCTGGGACGCCCACTCGGGCGAGCTCGTGGCCATCCTCCGCGGCCACGACCAGCGGGTGTCGGCCCTGCGCTTCTCGCCGGATGGCACGACTCTGTACACCGGGAGCTGGGACGCCACGGTTCGGGCCTGGAGCACCCGGATGTGGGGAGTGGAGGTGGCTGAGCTGGCCGCGCAAGTCCAGGCTCGGTGGGGGCTGTCGCTCGATGCCGCCATCGCGTCGATGGACCGGGTGCGGTAGCTGCGGGTATGCTCGACCGGACGGTCGCCCGTTCGCGGCAGGCGCCGTCCTCGGGAGCACAGTGACCAACAGCGCGGTCGAGCTCGAGCCGGACAACTGGGTCGGTCGCACCCTTGGCGGCCGCTTTCGCCTGCGGGCTTGCACCGCGGTCAACGGGATGCTGCGCACCTATGTGGGCGACCATGTGGAGCTGGAGCGGTCGGTCACGGTCAAGCGGCTGCACCTGGGCGACCGCAAAGGACGGGTGGTCGACGAAACCCGCGAGCGCTTCCTCCGCGAAGCCGCGGCTCTGGCGGGCCTGTCGCACCCCAACATCGTGCGGATCTACGACCGCGGAGAGCAAGACGGCGCGCCGTACATCGTGATGGAGCGCATCCAGGGTGTGTCGCTGTCGCGGTACCTGCTGGAGTCCGAGGTCACCCCCTCGCTCGCCATCGACATCGTCGACGAGGTGTGCCGGGCCCTCGGGGTGGCCCACGCCGCCGGCATCGTCCACCAGAGCCTCAAGCCCGACGCCATCTATCTGCGCTCGGATGCCACCAACGAGCTGGTGGTGCGCGTGGTCGACTTTGGTGTGGCCGACGACTTCCACACCCTCACCCATGCCGACGCCCGGCTGCGCGTGACCCCCTGGTACGTGGCCCCCGAACAGGCCCGCCGCGAGCCCGCCGACGCCCGCTCCGACATCTACGCCCTCGGCTGCCTGCTGACGCGATTGTGGGCCGGTCGTGCACCCTTCGAGCACCTCACCGGGCCTTCCGTGCTGGTGGCCCATGTGCGCAACAGGCCGCCCACCCTCGCCGACCTGAAGCCCGACGGCTCCTTCCCGGCCTGCTTCGAGTGGACCGTCCGGCGCTGCCTCGACAAAGACCCCGATGCCCGGTTCTGCTCGGCGGTCGAGCTGCGCAAGGCGCTCCAGTTGTGTCGGCTGGCCCTGCTGCGGCCCGACGTCGACCTCGCCCCACGACTCGAAGAGGGGCGCGTGGTGGTGGAAGACGACCTCGACGAGCTGTTGCTGGGCGCCGAGCTGGTGCTGACGGACTGAGGGAGCGGCTAGGCCAGCAACCATCCCAGGGCCGCGGCGAGCATCACCAGGACCACACCCCCGGTGACTCGGCGGACCGACACCCCACCCACGCGAGGCAGGCCCGACAAGCTGTGGTCGTTGTGGGAGTCTTCGCTTTGGGTGACGGTGGGCGTGCGGCCCGAGATGGGCAGGTCGAGGTCTTTCCAGCCGGTGGGGCCGAGGAGCGTGATCTCGGGACCACTCGTGCTGCCGCGCTGGCGGGCTTCGATGAGCCAGCGGTCGAGGCGGCCGAGCACGAAGGGGACCGTGCCGTGGTGGGTGGCGAGGGGGTCGATGGTGTCGAGGCTGTCCATGGTGTCGGGGTCTTCTTCGAAGTCGACCGTGGGCACGACCGGGCTGCGCTGTGCGGAGGACCGGGAGGACAGCCGGGTGTGCTGGCGGACTGCGATGGCCGCCACCATGTCGCCTTCGCCGCGGCGGTGGGCGAGCTGCATGAGGCGGTCGACGGTGGACTCGGTGGGGCCTTGGCCCACACGGTCGACGAGCTCGGCGGGGGTGTAGAGGACGGAGAGGTCGCGGGTGGCGAGCACCAGGCGCTGATCTCGGGTGAGGGCGGGGAGCCGGGCCCAGCCGAGACGGACGGTGGGACCGGTGTCGTCGAGGCGGCCGCCGATGGCGCTGGACATGCGACCGACAATCTTGGGGGTGGCGAGCATGACGTCGCGGTGGCCGTCGACGATGATGGCGGAGCCGGTGCGTGTGGCGCCGAGAACGATGCCGTCGGGGCCGATCTGGACGATGGTGAGGCAGCCACGGGCCAGCGGGCCGCCCGATGGGTGTGTGAGGCGGAGGGCGAGGTCGACCCGCACCGCGACTTCGCCGAGTGCTTCCTTCACGTCGCGGGAGCCATCGAGGAGGGCCAGCTCTTGGGTGAGCGTTTCTTCGGCCACCCGGGCTGCGGAGGGGGCGAGCATGCTGCCGGGCCGCGCACCGAACACCGCGACATACCGGACATTGTGTCGGGAGACGGACACCTGTGCGCCGGCATGCCGGGCGCCGAACGCTGGCGAGGGGGGGGCGTGCAGCAGGGACTGAATGGGGACCTCCCGGTGCGATGGCCGTGGGTGGTCGGCAGATCGCCCCACCCGGGGTGGGTGGTGACCCGTCCTGGTGGTGAGACGATTGTAGACATGAATCGGGCATCTTGGAAATGGGAAATTCTGTTGTTCTTGAGTCCTGGTCGGAAGTGTGGGAACGTAGAAAATTGTGTGGCGCCCGGAGGCTTGATGTACGACTTCGACCTCGATCCCACCGACCTCCCCACCCGCGCCCCGTCCCGCATCGTGCCGCCGATTGCTGTCGGCTCTGTCTTGGATGGCCGGTACACGCTCACCCGCCAGCTCGCGTCCACGGCGATGAGCGAGGTGTACGTGGGGGTGCAGTCGAGCCTCGAGCGCGAGGTGGCCGTGAAGGTGATGCGTCCCAGCGATGCCGCCAGCTTCCCCGTATTTGTCGCCCGGTTTCAACGTGAGGCGAGGGCCCTAGCCCGGGTGCGTCATCCCAACGTGGTGGGCGTTCTCGACCATGGTGTGGCCGACGGGCGGGCCTACCTGGTGATGGAATTCATCCGCGGCCTCGACCTCAAGGCGTACGTGCGCCGCCACGGGATGTCGGTTTCTTTGGCCGTGAATGTCATCGATCAGCTCTGCCGCGCGCTTGGCGAAGCGCATGCGGTGGGCATCGTGCATCGCGACATCAAGCACACCAATGTCTTCTTGTGTGACGACCACGCGGGCGACGTGGCGGTTCGCCTCGTGGACTTTGGGATCGTGCAGGACGATCACGCCGACGAGGGCCTCACCCATGGCAACCTGGTGGTGGGCACGCCACGCTTCATGGCGCCCGAGCAGGCCAAGGGCGATCCGGTCGACGGCCGCACCGACATCTACTCGCTGGGTGTGCTGCTGTATTGGATGCTCATGGGCAAGACGCCCTTCCACGACCTCAAGGGCACCCGCCTGCTGCTCGCCCACATCCGCGACGCACCGCCATCTTTCGACACGATGCGACCGGGCCACGGGCTGCCACCGGCGGTCGAGTGGACCGTCCGGCGGTGCCTGGAGAAGAAGCCCACCCGCCGCTTCCGCAACGTGCGCCAGCTTCGGGCGGCGCTGCGGGTGTGTCGGGTGGCGCTCGTTCGGCCGAATGTGGACATGAAGCTGCGGCTGGTGGACGGATCACTCGATGTGCGTCCGGAGGCCGTGGAGCGCGCCGCTCTCGCATAGATGAGCGCGGCGGAAACGTCGACGTGGTCATGGGTGCGCTGCCTGCGCGCCCGTGAATCAGTACGCGACAGCCTGGCGCAGGCGCTCGAGGGTGGCCGGGCCCACATAGGGGACGTCGGCCAGCTCGTAGACATCGGCGATGGGGCGGGCGTCGAGGATGCCGTCGACGGCGCGCACATCGAGCTCGAGGTCGACGTCGAGGGTGTCGGCTTCGGCGGTGTTCACCAGGTGCACCACGAGGGTGGCTTCGGTGTCGGTGAAGGCCACGCCTTCCACGAGCGCGCCGTCGGTGGCGGCGTCTTCGAGCCAGCCTTCGAGCAGCTCCAGAGCGGACTCGCCCACCCAGTCGATGGACAGCAGCTCGTCGATGGAGTCGAAGGGGTTGTCGTCGGCGGTGCCCGACACGCGGTCGGCGCCGTCGCGGTGGCGGATGATGCGTTCGGCCGCACGGCGGTCGAGACCCACGTCGATGTCGAGCACCTCGAAGGTGGTGTCGGGGCTGTTGACGAAGGCCAGCACAACGTCGTCGTGCTTGTCTTGGGGGATGGACGGGCTGCCGTCGGTGTCGGCCAGCTCGGTGGGGGTGGAGGCCTCGACGGGGAGGCCCTTGTCAGCGTCGCACGCAGCGACGACCAGCAGCAGAGTGCTGAGCAGGTAGCGGGTCATTGTGGGAATCCTACGAACGCAGCGTCGCGCTCGTGAAGAAATCCCGCGGATTGAACAAACACACCGCGCGAAGGGGCACCCTGGCCTTGCTCCCGCCTGTTGGGGAGCCCGTGGGCCGGTGCCGCCGCGGACCTCTCGCAACGGTCCCGCGGGGCTATCGGGGTGCGACAGCGCAGGCAATGGCGGGGTTGTCTCGAAGGGTCTGTCGCGACACGTTCGGCACAATCAGGGCAGGGCCGACACCAGATCCGAGTAGGTGAGCTGCCCCACGTGGCGGTAGCGGAGGCTGCCGTCGGCGTCGATGAGGATGGTGGTGGGCAGCACGCTCACGCCGTAGTCGGACTTGATGGTGCGGCTGGCGGGGCCCACGGGCCACGTGATCCCGAAGCGATCCGAGGCCCGCGCGATGTCGACGTCGGAGCCCGAGTCCACGGCCACGCCCAGCATCTTCACGTGGGGGTAGTCGTTTGCGAAGCGGATGAGGTCGGGCATCTCGGCGCGGCACGGCCCACACCAGCTGGCCCAGAAGTTGAGCACCACAGGTGAACCGGACAGCTCGGACAGGCGGATGTCGCCGTGGTCGAGGGTGGCGAGCGAAAAAGCGGGCGCCGGGCCCTCCACGTTCTGGCTGCCGCTGTCGAACACCTTCTGCATCACGCCCACGGCCACGAACACGGTGAGGGCCACGGCGATGGCCAGCAGCCAGTCACGCACGGCTTGGGCGACGGTGCCGGGCTTCTTCTCGGGAGGGGCGTCGGACATGGGCGGACTCCTGCGGGCGTCGTAGTCGCTGACCGGCGGTGGGGCGACCATGCGGGCGGACTGGAAGCGGAAGGGATAGCGGCCCCCGGCTGCGGGACACGCGGCGTGGAGGTCGACCCATGACGATGGCCGAGAAGCGGCGCGGCCGCATCGAAGAGGCCCTGGGCCGACGCCTGGGAACCGTGGTGGCTGTGATGGAGGCGATTCACCGCCGCCACAACGCCAGCGCCATCATCCGCAGCTGCGAAGCGTTTGGTGTGCATGAAGTGCACATGGTCATCGGCAAATTTCGGCCCAGCAAGGGTGCGTCGCGGGGGGCCGAGCGCTGGCTGAACGTGCGGCGCTTCCCCACCATCGAAGCCTCGATTGCCGACCTTCGGGCGCGGGGCTTCCGCATCTACGTGGCCGACCTCGCCGACGACGCCCACACCCCCGACTCCGTGCCCGTCGATGGTCCGGTGGCCATCGTGTTCGGCGCCGAGCTGGTGGGCATCTCCGACGACGCCCGCGCTCTGGCCGACGGCGCCATCCAGGTGCCCATGCGTGGCCTCACCGAGTCGCTGAATGTGTCCGCGGCTGCGGCGTGTGCGCTGTTTCGGGTGTCGGAGCGCCGGCGGGCCGAAGTGGGTGGTGGCGACCTCTCCCCCCAGCTGCAGGGCGAGTTCCTGGAGCGGTGGCTCGACCGCGAAGACGCCACCCGGCGTGGGATGCACGCGCGGGTGGGCAAGCCGGCCGCTACGTAGGCGAGCTGAAGTGGTTGTCGAGCCACGCGTGGCGGCGGTCGCCCGCGGGTAGGGCCTGCGACAGCGCGGTCACCATCTCTCCCACGCGGGAGTTGCCGTCGTTGCGGGCCACGAGCGCTTCGAGGTAGCGGTCTTCCCAGCCGGGCTCTTCGGTGTTGCGCGCGAGGGTGTCGAGCAGCTCGTCGACGCGGTCGGGGGCCTTGCGGTCTTCGAGGTACAGGCGCGCGAGCATCCGGCCGGCGGCGATGTCGAAGGGCTGCTGGCCACACTTTCCGGGGTTGGAGCAGGTGGTGGCCAGGCTGGCTTCGAGGGCGAACACGGCGCCTTCGCGGTCGCCCAGAGCTTCGCGGGTGCGGGCGAGCATCCGGTACAGGCCCTGGTCTTTGGGGGCCTTGCGCAGCAGGGCTTCGGCTTCGTCGCGGGCGGCTTCCATGCGACCCATGGCTTCGTTCAGGCCGGCACGGGCGCCGCGAAGGTCGATGGCACCGTCTTTCTTGATTGACTTGTTCAGCACGGACAGCGCGGCGTCGCCCCGACCGGTGCGGGCCAGCAGCTGGGCGTGGAGCACGGCAGTGTGCTGGTTGCCGATGCGGTGGTGGCCCAGGGCTTCGGCGAAGTCGGACAGATCGGCGGCGGCGTCGGGGATGCGGCCCATCTGGAGGGCGGCCCGGGCGCGCTCGTAGCGGGCGGCGGGCTCGGCCATGGCGAAGGGGGTGAGGGCGTCGTAGGCCACGGCGGGGTTGCCGTCTTCGATGGCCATGACCGCCTGGGCGAAGCGGGGACCGAGCTTGGAGAGCCGCAGCCGGAGGTCTTCGGGCCAGGTCTCGAGGCGCATGGCGTAGCGGAGGCGGGGGTCGTCGGGGGGCAGGCCCCAGAGTGGGTCGTCGCCCTCGGGGGCCGTGGGAAGGCTGGCTTGGGCCACCTTGCGGGCTTTTTCGGCTTCGCGCAGCTCGCGACCGAAGCGGCGGACATCCTTGAGCTGGTCGTGCGAGGCCCCGAACTGGTGGGCAATCTCGAGGTGTTCCTTCGCGCCCACGGAGTCACCGGCCGAGTAGCGTGCGCGGGCTTCGTCGAGGTTCATGAGCACGAGGCCGGCCTTGGCCTGGGCGAGGAGCGGGCCCATGTCGGGGTGCTCCACGTCTTCGAGCAGCCAGCGGGCTTCGTTGTACTCGCCGCGCTCGAGCAGGCGCCGGGCCTTGTCGACACGGGATTGGGGGTCGGTGCCAAAGAGTCGGGACAGCCAGCCCATTCAGGACTCCGCGGTGGGGGATTCGGAGGTCTCGCTCTCTTCGTCGGGGCCCCACAGGAGGGCGCCCCAGCGACGATGTTCTTCGAGGAAGGTGAGCGAGTGGGGCTCCACCTTGTCCACGTACAACACGCCGTCGAGGTGGTCGCACTCATGTTGGGCGACAATTGCGGGGTAGCCCTCGAGGTCGAGCACGATGGGATTGCCCTCGGGATCGATGGCCTCGACGTGAACCGCAGCCGGTCGGGCCACCAGGCCGCGCAAGCCCGGGACGGACAGGCAGCCTTCAAAAGACTGGAGGAGGTCTTCGGAGGTGGGGGTGAGAACCGGGTTGATCCACACCTCCATGCCGCGGTCGGCGTCGACGGTGAGCACCACGATGCGGGTGGAGGCGTGCACCTGGGGCGCGGCCAGGCCGGCGCCGTTGTAGTCGTCGACGGTGTCGAGGAGGTCGGCGATGAGGCGCTTCACCTCGGGGGAGCCGATCTTGTCGGGGTCGACGGGTCGGGCGACTTGGCGGAGGACCGGGTGGCCCATGCGGGCGACCTTGCGGATGGCCATGGTCGATGCTCCAGATCTGGGAGGGGGTCGTCCAGGCCATATCGGGTCGTGTGCGGGTGTCGGGCATCCTTGCGATGCAGCGAAGGCGAGGGTAGAGCCGCCAACCCCGACGCGACGCGCGTACAACTTGGACTGGAGGGCCCCGTGGCCGACCCCACCGACATCTGGCCGGACAACATCAAGGGCGAGAACACCATCAATGGTAAGCGGGTCTCGTTCTACGTCGACATGGAGTGCATCCTGTGCTCGGTGTGCAGCGATGCCGCACCGAACAACTTCCGGATGAGCGACGACGAAGACCACGACATCTGCTTCGCCCAGCCGGCCGACGAAGAAGAGCTGGCCCAGTGCTACGAAGCGCTGGAGAACTGCCCGGTCGAGGCCATCGGCGACGACGGCCCCGCGGCCTGAGCAGCTGAAGTCCTACAGGCCGTACCTGGTCTGCCGCACGAGCTGAACCTCACGCTCCGCCTGCTTGGCCCACCGGGCCAGGGTGGGGTCGTCGGGGATGTCGGTGTCGAGGTCGATCTTACGGTCGAGCGCCCAGCTCGCGCGCCCATCTTGAACGCGGATGCGCAGCTCCCCCAGGCGTAGGGTCTGGTGGTGGGCCTTCACCCACACGGCGTCGCCCGAACGGAAGGGCGGGTCGCGGTAGCGGTGTTGGCGGGCATCGATCACCACATCCACCAGGCCGGCCTCGGCGATGGTGGTGCCCGCGGCGTTGGACTCGCTCGACAGCAGCACCACAAGGTCGTCGGGCTGCACGTCGGCAGCGGCCAGTGCGGCGCGTACACCGGCGACAGGGTCGGTCATCTCGTAGCCCTCGGGCACGAGCATGGGCGGGCCTTGATGGGCGATGCCGGTGAACACCACCCGGCGGTCAGCCAGCGTGCGCTCGATGTAGGGCGCGATGCCCGGGCCGGTGATGTGGGCGCTCACCAGGGGAAGGTCGGGCGGGGTGTCGAAGCCGGGCAGCGTGGAGAGGTCGGACCACGAGATGTTGAGGGCCACCGGGTGCAGCACGTTGAGGCCGCGCACCATCCAGTCGTTGGCCGCCATGGCGTCGAGGCGGGGGGCGCCGTGGAAGTCGAGGGTGCTGTCGAGCCAGCCGCCGGCGTCGACCAGCCACACCGGTGCGTCGGGGCTGCGGGCGCGGGTTTCGTCGGCGTAGGTCTTGATGCGGGCCAGGCCGCCGCGGGGTTGCTTGTCGCAGCCGCACGGGCCGAGCGCGCCACCGGCTTCGGCGCCGTACAGCAGCACCAGGTCGGCGAGGTCGGGGCGGGCCAGGCGCTCGGGGAGGTGCCCGGCCTCGGCAATCTCGGAGGACAGGCCCCGGCGGGTGTCGTGGGTGGGCCGGAGGTCGATGCCCGGAGTCTTCTTGCAGGCAGCGAGGCCCACCACGCCGGCGAGCAGGCAGATGTGCAGTGAGCGGAACATGGAGCGGCTCCCGGGTGCGCGGTGCCTCTATCTCGATGAGGCGGCGCTACAGGATGGTCGGGGCGGTCCGAAAGAAGGGCACACGAGAGGTCGCCATGCTCGAAGATTCTCCCGCGCCGGTCGCCGATCTGGCCGCGCCCACCGTGATCGACGCCCACTTGATGTACGCCGCGCTCGACGGCGTTGCGGTCGTTCTCGATGGTGGCGGCGTGCAGGCCCGCGGTCGCTTCGACCTCGCAGATGGCTTCGCCGAGATCGGCTTCATCGATCAGAGCGCCGACCGGGCCGCCCGCGGACCGCTCCGAGGCGAGGTGTCCGCGGAGTACTTCTTCGAGGGCACCGCGCTGCACCGCTTCTCCACCCGCATCGTCGGGCGCACCGCCGGCGACCGCTACCGCCTTGCGCGTCCACGTCGCATCGCCAAGTCCGAGCGCCGGTCGGTCCCCCGCTTCCGGATGGTGGGCCGCGTCGACTACACCTTCGACTTCGGCCCCGACAGTGGTGCCCCGCCCGCCGAGCTCGCCGACCTCTCCAACCAGGGCGCCCGCCTGCTCGTCTCTCGCTCCGCTGGCCTCGAGCGCGGTGGCCAGCAGGTCTCAGGGTGGCTCCGGCTTGACAAGGATGCCGCCATTCCGGTCGTTCTCGAGGTTCGACACGTGGCGCCGTACGACGTGGGCCGGGTGTCCGTGGGCGTGCGCTTCGCGGAGATTCGACCGGTCGACCGCATCCGCCTCACACGGCACATCGTGGGCATGCCGTCCGGGACCGCGGCCTGAACAGATCACCCCTGCTGCACAGCGGGCCGTGACACACCGACTGGCGGGTTAGGCCGGGGGGACGGGTCGTCGTCCTCTGGTCCTTCGGCCCCGGAGTCGTCGTGAATCGCGTGCTGGTGCTGTTGTTTGTGGTCACCGTCGTGGCCGTTGCCCTGTGGGACATCCTGCGCCGCAATCCCCAGCTGCTGGCCGGACTGCGGGCCCCTCCCGCGCCGCCCACCCGCAAGCCCCGTCCACGTGGTGGTCCCCAGCCCGCTCCGGAACCGCGTGGTCAGGTCATCGAGCTGCGCCGCGACCCCTACCAGGTCCTCGGCGTCGACCGCGACACCTCCCCCGATGAGCTGCGCGCCCACGTCGAGCGCCTGCGCAAAGAAAACGACCCCGAGCGCCTCGCCGGCATGAGCGACGACCTCCGCGCGCACGCCCGTCGGCGCCTGGCCGAAGTGGAAGCCGCCTACGCCGAGCTCACCGAGCAGCGCTGACCACCGGCCGCACCCACACCGTCACCCGGCTCTTGGAGCCGCGCACCGAGTCGGGAAGTGGCCACAGCGCGGCCAGCGGCGTGAGGCATGTCGCGAAGTCCGGGGCTGTAGCGCTGCTCACCTGAACCATCCCCTGGTCGTCCACCCGCACCTCCAGCTCCACCGACGGACCGCTCTGCGCCGGGTCCACCTTGGGCGCGCAGTACTCCACATGGGCGAGGCGCTGCCGGAGCACCCGCTGCACCGTGGCCTGCACCGCGCGGGTCTCGGTGTCGGAAGCGGCCTGGTTCAGGGTGGTCCGGACGGCACCCAGCGACAGCTGAAACACCGGCTCGTCGGCATCCTCGGCATCGACCTCCAGCGGCGTGTAGGCCCGCAGCCCGTCCTGGCTGGCCTCCACCGGGGACAGCTCGGTCGGCGGCAGGTGGGTGGCGAGGCCGGTCGCAACGACAAGTGACGTCCAGAAGGGGGTGGTCACGAATCCTCCGGGGGGTGTTCGGGACAACGGTCCCGACCGGGGGTTCCTCGAGCCGGAAAGTGCGGGCCGCCCCACTTCGCTGGTGGTACGCAGCGAACCATCCCCACACCCAGACAGCGGTGGTCGATGTCTTCCTGGTGGCCCGACCTCTCCGACGTGCTCGCCCCCCTCGGCCTGTCCAGCCGACCCATCGAACCGGGTGGCTCCTTCCACGAAGACGCCACGCGGTTGGTGGACGGTCGCCAGTTCGGGCCCACCCACACCGTCCTGCTGGTCGACGAAGACAGCCTCCCTGTCGGTCTCTTCGAGCTGGTCCGCCACCCCGACACCCTGTGGATCAACCGGGTGCAGGTGCTCGGCGAGCTGCTGGACCGGCGAAACCAGTGGATGACGTTCGCGACGACGTCGGACCGTATGGCCTTGCCCACATGTGTGGGCTTGTTCGTATTTTCTGCAGCGACCGGTTCGTGAAGGACGGGGCCGTTGCGGATGGTGAGCGGGCGCCCATGACGTTGTTCGAGCCAGCCGAGCCCGGAGAGTGGTTCGCCTCGAGAGGGGGGGCCTACCACGCGCGCCGAATGCTCACGCGAATCGCCAATCGGTACGCCGGGCGCGATGCCAGCCGCTACAACACCGTCGGCCTCCGCCTCTTCGCCCCCTTCGGTCCGAAAGCGTAGGCCCGCCCCACCCCACTCAATGGCGCAAGCTGTATCCAGGCGGATACGGCCCGGACTCCTCTCGGCTGCGACACCCGGTGGTTGATGTCTTCGTGGATCCCCGACCTCCCCCACCTCCTGGCCCCCCACGGCCTCTCCTGTCAGGTCGTCGAGCCCGGAGCGCTCTTCGACGGCCCGGCCACCGCACTCGTCGCCTGTCGACAGTTCGGTCCCACCCACACCCTGCTGCTCGTCGACGAAGATGACCGTCCTGTCGCCCTCTTCGAGCTGGTCCGCCACCCCGACACCCTGTGGATCAACCGGGTCCAGGTGCTCGGCGAGCTGGTCGACGTGGCGGTCTTCACCCACATCTTCGCCGCGGTGCAGGACGCCGCAGTGGAGCTGGCCGTCGACCGGGTGTGGAGCCAGTCCGCCCCCGAGTCTGGCCTCGACCCCTGCTGGAAGGCGCTCGGCTTCGAAGCCCACACCACCGGTCGGGTGAGCTGGCGGGTCGAACGCGGCGGGCTCACCATCCAAGGCACCGGCGCCGGCACCGTGGCCACCTTCGCCGACTTCGGGGCGGTCACCGAAGCCGAGTCGGTCGGTGACTCCACCGAAGCCACCGAGTGGGTGGCCAGCGGCAAGGCGCTTCCAGGCAACCGCTTCGTGGTCCGAGAGCTGCTCGGGCGCGGCGCCATGGGCGAGGTGTGGGCCGCCGACGATGTGCGCCTGGGCTCGTCGGTCGCCCTCAAGGTGATGCGCGCCGAGCACGTGGGCCGCCCCAAGTATCGGCTGCGCTTCGAGCAAGAGGTCCGGGTGACCGCCCAGCTCGACCACCCCGGCGTGGTGACCGTGGTGGACTCCGACCAGCTCCCCGACGGTCGGCTGTGGTTCGTCATGGACCGCGTGCGGGGTGACAACCTCCTGCAGGTCCAGCGCCTGCACCCCCAAGTGCTGCGCACCACCGACCCCGCCGCCGCCGACCAGTGGGTGCGCAAGACGGCCACCATGCTTCAAGTGGTGGCGCAGGCTGTGGCCAGTGCCCATGCCCGGGGAGTGGTGCACCGCGACATCAAGCCGGCCAACATCATGGTGGGACGCTTCGGCGAGGTGCTGCTGATGGACTGGGGTGTGGCCCGCAACCTGGCCGAAGACGACGCCTACTTCGACGTCACCAGCCACCCCATCGACCTCTCCTTGTCGGAGTCCGAGCTCACCACCCGGATGGGCCAGCGGGTGGGCACGCCGGCCTACATGGCCCCCGAGCAGGCGCGGGGCGAGGCCCAACAGATCGGACCGCCCGCCGACGTGTTCTGCCTGGGCGTCACCCTCTTCGAGATGCTCACCGGTCGGCTGCCCATCCGCCGTGGCGTCGACGCCGACCCCCGCTTCCTCCGCGAGCAGCTGGCCAAGGCCGCGGTTCCGGTGTCGCTGCGGGTGCTCATCGAGGACTGCCTGGCGCCCATTCCCGCCGACCGTCCCACCGCTGCCACCTTTGCCACGGAGCTTGGCCGCTACCTCGACGGCACGGTGCGTCGCGAGCAGGCCGATGCGCTGTTTCGCGAGGTGCAGCCCAAGGTGGCCGAGACCGCCCACCGCATGGCTGCAGCCGA
>ENA-OWNT01001043-OWNT01001043.1-seawater-metagenome-genome-assembly--contig:-NODE-1043-length-41860-cov-5.763014_pt1 | contig 41860 bp, 26 predicted proteins | sample MGYA00238136_ERZ651165 | MGnify/ENA primary metagenome ERZ651165 (study PRJEB26861, sample SAMN08777766) | seawater metagenome | isolation source: coastal seawater | place: USA: Florida | collected...
TGTCCCACCGCCGCTCTTCCGTCCCCCGGAGCCCGATGCCTGCCCTCTTCCTCCTGACCGGCCTGCTGCCCGCCTTCGCCGGTCCCGCGCAGGACATCGCCGCCGAGTTCGGCACCTTGGGCGCCCCTCCGAAGGTGGCCGTCGCCTGCTCGCCCATCCGAGAGGCCCTCAGCGTGGCCGAGGCCATGGGCACCCTGTCCGACGGTCCCACCCGCCCCGAGCTCGAAGCGCTGCTCCGGGCCGCAAGTGACCCCAGCGCCGAAGCCGCCCAGGGGGTCGACCTCGACGGCGGATTCCTCGCCCTCGATGCCAACGGCACCAGCATCGCCCGCCTCCCCATCAAGGGCGGCCTCAACGACGCCATCGCCCTGTTCAGCAAGCCAGACGCGCCCGAGTGGAGCCTCGACGGAGAGCGGGCCGTGCGCATCGAAGACGACGGCAAGCGCAGCATTCTCACGGTCCACGACGGAACCGCGCGCATCCGCACGGGGCCCGTCGCCGATTCCAAGGCCACCCAGTCCATCCAGCTTCCCGACTCGCTCGACGCCCTGCCCGACGGCGACGGCTGCGCGCTGTGGCTCTACGGAGGCGACGACCCCGACGCCCCCGCCTTTCTGCGCAACCCCATCACCCTGTGGATGCCCTTCTCCGACGACGCCCCCGCCGAGCTGCGCGTCCAGCTCCCGCCCCACCGCGACCGGGCCACGCGCCCCGACATCACGCCCCCTCTGGCCGTCTCGTCGCCCGCCCGTCCCACCGCTGTCTTCACGCTCGGGGTGCCGCCCGCGCGAATCCTCAACGACCCCGCCGTCCAGAAGGCCCTCCCCGAGGCCGTCCGCGGCCAGCTCGACTTTGGCGATGCACTCGACGGCGTGGGGGCAGGCACGGTCGGCGCCGTCTTCAGCGGTCCCGCCGGCCCGGTCTTCGTGGTGGCTGTCCCCGTCACCACCAAGCGCGGCCGTCCCGTGTCCCGGCGCCGCATCCAGGCGGAGGTCGACAGCAGCCTCGGAGCCGGCACCTTCTCCAAGATCGCCGCCCGGGCCGTGATCATCGACCGCTACACCACCGACCTCGAGCTCCCCAACGGCATGACCTTCACCATGCGGGCCGAGCGGGGGCGCCTCTACCTCGGGAACGCCCGCGACTTCGTGCTTGGCGCCGCCGACGGGCTGGGCGACCCCTGGCTCGATGAAGCCGGCATGGACTGGGCTGCCTCCCACGCCGTCACGCTGAAGGGCGAGGGTCCCCTCCCCGGCCTCACCCAACCCCTTGTGGTGCAGCTCGGCGCCGGCACCGAGGGCGACGTGCTCCTCGTGCAGCTCAAGCTCGACCCCAGCATCCGCGACCCCCGCGTGGCCGCCGCCTTCCGCGCCATGACCGAGGCCCGCAAGAAGCGCAAGAACCGGCCGCTCTGAAGAAGCTTCGCCGAGCCTACCGGCTCTTGTCCCGCCGCCACCGGCTCTTGGGAGGAGCCATGGGGGTCGGGGGGGACACAGGCGGAGCCTCCTCGGCCGTGGGGGCATCCGGCGGGTCCGACACCGCCGCCGGTTCGTTCGAAGGACCCCCAATCCCCTCCTCCACGGCGTTCTCGGCATCCGTGGTCAAGCAGGCGGAGCGTTGCCAGGCCACCCGCCAGGCGGTGGCATCCACCACCTCAGGCAGCTCCCGGTGCAGGTGTACGATGTCCTCGATGTCGGGCCGAGCGACGTCCACGCCGTCGTCGTCGGGTTCGACCTGTCCGTAGCGAAGCTCGGGAACCGGGACCTCGGCGAGCAGCCGGGCGCCTGAGAAGGCCCGCAGGATGGGTCCACGGGGGTCACCTTCGTCGATTCGCAAGTCGACCTCCCCGGTGGCCACCGCCACGGTGCGGTCGAGCTGCCAGGGCTCGTAGAGGTCGAGCACCACCTCCAGTCCGCCCACCTGCTCGGGAAGCAGCACATCGTCGGCATCCTCACCCAGCTCTGGCAGGCTCTCGGGCAAGGTCACCTCCAGCAGCACCTCGGTCCAGGCAGGCAGCACGGGACTGCTCCACGCGCCAAGGTCCTCGCCGCCCACCGACAGGTCGAGCAGGCAGCCCGGCTCCCCGTCGAGGCTGTGCGGATGGGGCACCACCTCGAGCATGCCGGTGACCTCCAAGGTGCGGTAGCCATCGTCTAGGTGGGCCCCTCCCCGAAAGCGCGCGGCAGGTGCATCACAGCGCAGCAGGGCGTCGACTTCGGCGGCATCGGAGGCATCGCCCAGGGTCGCCGCAAGAGCCGTGAGGGTGGGGCGGTGTCGGTGCCACCAGCTCATGCGCCACACCGAGCCAGCGTCGTCGACCAACCACTCTTCCGGAATATCGAAAACCCCCTCCCCGACATCATGTTGGAGGGCGACATCCATCAGTGACACGGTGGCGATGGGCGCTGCAGCAGGGGGTGTGTCGGCGGCTGGCAGCGCATCGACGGACTCCGCCGCCAGCCAGCCCGCCACCTCCGCCTGGCCGGGCAGGCCCACCGCGGCTGTGACGAGGGTGCAGTCCTCGGTGTCGCCGGGCTGCTCCACCAACAGCCACGGCAGGTCGACCTCCCAGACAGACTCCCCGAGGGTGACCTCCGCGGGCACCACGCCGTCTTCAAGCAGCGCAGTGCCCCCGGCCTCCGCGCCCTGCACCGCCGCACCGAGGCCCGCATCCAGGGCATGGAGCCCGCCCGCCTTGTCGGCCAGCAGCACGACCCCGTCGCCCAGCAGCGGAGGCACGACCGCCTCGGGAACCGACAGCTCCCACCCCCCCGGATGACAGCGCAAGCCACCGCGACGTCCGGTGGTGCAGGCCAGCTCTGTGCCCACCACCAGGTCGGCGGCGGCCTCCTCGAAGGGGGGGTCGGCCCGTCGCTCGTCGAGGATGGTGCCCAGCCGGCGCTCCACCCGCCAGGCCGCGTGGGGCGTGCTCACCCACAGCGCATCGTCGCGCACCGACAGGCTGCCCGCCACTCCAGGACCGAGGACGGTCGACCACAAGGGCGCCCCGGTCTGTCGGTCGAGGGCCAGCAGCTCACCGGCCCGGGTAAGCACATGCACCCGGTTGCCGAGCGCCAGCAGATCGACCACCGGCGACGACATGCGCGCCTGCCAGGCGAAGGCTCCAGTGCCCACGCTCACCGCCCGCACCTCCCGGGCATCGCGCACGGCGGCGACCACGCTCCCCGCGACCACCGGCGCGACCTCGTCGATGTACAGCTTGGAGGTCCAGGCCTGGGCACCCGAGTCGGGCTCGATGCCTTCGATGCGTCCGAGACCGTTGCGCACCGCGATGGCGCCGTCGTCGACGACGCCCGCCACATGGGTGATGCCAACGGGAGTGCGCACCCGGTGCCAGGTGGGCTCCGCCGCGAAGTCGACCACCAACAGCTCGCCCGGCGCGGTCACCGCGAACATTCGGCTGTCGTCGACCACGATGTCGGCCCGCAAGGCGGCCGGCAGGGGCACGACCCCTCTCACCTCCCCTGTCGGCAGGTCGAGCAGCCACAGCGCCTCGGCACCCACCAGAACAGCCACCAGCCGGTCGTTGAGGTGCCACAGGCGAGACGCCGCCTCCGGCAGGGTGTGTCGCCAACGCACCCGGGGGTCGTCCGCCCCCTCGCTGCCGACCTCGGGGACCATGGCCAGGCCGTGGGTGAGCGTGGCGGCGGGGGCGCCCTTCGGGTCGAAGTGGGTCCACGCCCCCTCGGGTCGTCCTGCGGACATCTGGCCCGCGCGCACGATGCGGCCCGCGCTGTCGTAGTAGCGCCAGTTGCCCTGCTCCACCCCTTCGTCAAAGTAGCCGCGCTCCAGGACCCGCCCATCGGCATCGAGCTTCTGGGACGGGCCATGGGCCGTGCCATCCGGCCGTTGGCACTGCCGCAAGGTGGCGGCAGGCGCGGGCACCTCCACCGCGACGGTGCCGTCGGGGCACACCAGGCGCTCCGCCGCCAAGGCAGGCGTCGACCATCCGAGCACGAGGCCCGCTCCCAGCCGGCGCCACCTGCTCACCGGGGACGCTCACCGAAGGCGCGCGAGGTCTGGATCACACCGATCTCCTGCACTGGACCGGTCATCACCACCGCCAGCGACTCGGACACCTCGATGTCGAGGGCCCCTCCCGCCATCCACACCTTCACAGGGCTGGCCACCCGACCCGAACGGACCGCGGCGACGGCCGCCGCACACGACGAAGACCCCGATGCCAGTGTCTCTCCCGCACCGCGCTCCCACACCCGCAGGGCGAGGGTGTGGCGGTCGACCACCCGCACGAACTGCACATTGGTGCGGTTGGGAAAGAGCGGGTGGACTTCCAGATCAGCGCCCCAGGCCCGCCAGGGCAGCGCATCCAGCGGGTCGCCCGGGCCGGCCGGAATACGAGCCCGCGCGCCAGCCTGCACCCGGTCGTCGACGAAGACCACACAGTGGGGATTGCCCATGCCCACGCCATTCAGGCGAAGCGAGACCCCCGCGACCTCCACGGGGCTGTCGACGAGCTCCCGCGCGCACGGTACCTCGGCTGGCGAGACGGTCGCGGTTCCCATCTGCACGGTGACGAGGCCAGACTCCGCGTGCACCGTACAACCGACCACGCTGCCACCCACCTCCACCGTGAAGGACAAGGGCGCAAGGCAGTGGTCGACCAGGTACCGGGCAAAGATGCGCAGGCCGTTGCCGCTCTTTTCAGCCTGCGAGCCGTCGGGATTCCAGATGCGCAGGCCGAAGTCGGCGACATCGCTGCCGACGCCCTCGAGCACGCCGTCTCCACCCACGCCCCGATGGCGGTCGCACAGGGCCCGCACCGCCTCGGCGTCGATGACGTGATCACTGTCGAGCACGAGGTAGTCGTTGCCGATGCCGTGGCTGCGAACGAGCCGCATGGGGCCTCCTCGGGGGGGTGCGCGGCGGGTTAACCCGGGGCACTGCGCCGTCGGAGGCAGCATGTCGTCCCCGGACCAAACGCCTGAGGCCGTCCCCAGCGCACCGGCCATCGTGGCGGTCGACCCGCACAACCCGCGGGCCCGCGACATCGTCCAGCGGCTCTCCCCATTTCTCGACCTGGCGTCCCTGCCGCCCGAGGTGTGCGTGGTGGTCGGCGGCGACGGCTTCATGCTGCGCACCATCCGAGAGCGCGGCCCCGGTCACGTCTACCTGGGCCTGAACGCGGGTCACCTCGGCTTTCTGCTCAACGACGTGGTCGACGCAGAGGCCGTCGCCCGCGCACTGTCCGACGCCGCCTGGACCACCTTCTCCTTTCCCCGCCTTCGCCTCACGGCCTGGCGGTCCGACGGCTCCGAGGTCACGGCACTGGCCGTCAACGACCTCTACCTGGAGCGGGCCACCGGCCAGACCGCCCACCTGGAGGTCCGCATCGACGGCAATGTGGTGGTCGGCCGCCTCATCTGCGACGGGCTGCTGGCATCCACCGCGCTCGGGTCCACGGCCTACTCGTACTCGGCCGGTGGCGTTCCGTGTCATCCCCAGGTGCCCGCACTGCTCGTGACGCCCATCGCGCCCCATGTCCCCCGGCTCACCCCCATGATGCTGCCGCTCGACGCGGTTGTGGAGCTGTCCGCCCTCGACACTCTGCGCCGACCAGTGCGGGCGGTGGCCGACGGCGTCGACCTGGGCGAGGTGGTGCGCATGCGGGTGGAAAACAGCCAAGACAACGTGCAGTTGGCCTTTCTCGAAGGGCACAACTTCACCCGAACGCTGGTCCGCAAGGTGCTCCGGGCCTGACGGCGACCTGCCCTCGTGTGCTATTGCCCTTCGGATGCCGCCTCGTCCGCGACGTCGAGCTTGCCCCGCATCCGCCAGAGCGACAACCACCCAAGCGGCACGACCGCAAAGCCGCCCAGAGTGACGAGGCTGAGGCCCAGCACGATGAGGTAGCCGAGTGAGCGCACACCCTGGTGCTCGGCGATGGTGAGGCTCGCAAAGGACAGGATGGTGGTGGCGGCCGACAGTGCCGAAGCCCAGCCCGTCGTGGACAACGCCCGCTTGACTCCGCCGGGTCCCTCCTCCTCCACACGGTGCATCAGGTGGATGATGACATCGACGCCGATGCCCATGAGGATGGGGATGCCCACGAAGTTGATGACCGACAGCTCGATGCCCGTGAGCACCATGCCCGCGGCAGCCCAGGCCATGCCGGCGGCCAGGGCCGAGACGGTCCAGAGGGCGCGTCCGGGGTGGTTGAGGTCGAACCATGACAGCAGAAAGACCACCAACAGGGCAGTCCCGGCCACCCAGGGCACATCGTCCACCACGAGCTCGTAGAGGACGGCCAACGCAAGGTATTCGCCCGCCGCCTCGGCCTCGGGCGCAGCGGCCTCCACGCTCTTCTTGAGGGCCGCGTTCTCTCGAAGGTCCCACTGGTTGCCGGCTGGGAGCAGCAGCATCCGGGGCCGGGGAGCTTCGGCCCCCAGCACATGTCGCAGCCCGCGCGGCAGCTCCTCGGCGCCGAGCATGCGGGGGGACGACTCCGCCAGCTTCGCCAGGTTGGTGCGGGCAGCGGCGGGCAGGAACTGGATGTTGGGATGACGGGCCAGCTCGGTGATGGAGACGAGGCGCTCGTGGCGTGCCGGCTGGTCGACCGGCAGCACGGTGTGGACCGACAGAAGGCCCATCACGCCGGGCACCTCTCCGCCTTCGATGGCCTTGGACAGGCGGCTGTGTGCGGCGGACAGGGCCGCGTCGTCCTCGAAGCTCAACAAGACGGGCGCCATCGCACTCTCGGCGGCCAGGCGCTCCTCCTCGCTCATGTCGTCGTAGCTGAGGCCCGCTCGACGCAGGGCGGACAGGTCGTACTCGAAGCCGATGAGGTCGGCCTGGGTGGAGGCCACGAGGGTGACGCCCGCGACCACGAGCAGAAAGAAGGGGGCGGAGCGGGCGACGCCGCGGCCCAGACGACCGACGGGACGGGGTGGGTCGGCCCTTCGCAGCTCCGCAAGGTCACGCCCGCCATCCCGCCAGGCGATGAGCAGAGGGAGCATGGTCATGACCGACACGAGGCAGAGCAGCACGCCGACCCCGAGCAGTGTGCCGAGCTGACGGAAGCCGCCGAAGCCCGCCACCCACAGTGCGCAGAAGCCGCCGGCGCTCGTGACCGCCGCGGTGAGGCAGGGGGGACCGACCTTGTCCCACGCCGCGATGATGGCCTTGTGGACGGTGTCCTGGACCAGCCGCTCCTCGCGATAGCGCGCATAGAGGTGCAGCGAGAAGTCGACCCCGAGCCCCACGAGGATGGCCGGGTAGAACGACGTGAAGGTGTTGAGAGAGCCCACCGCCAGCCAGGCCATCCCGGTGGTCCAGAGGTTGGCGAAGATGAGGGGCACAAACACGAGCAGAGTGGCCCGAAGGTCGCGAAAGGCCAGCGTGATGAAGGCGAGCACCAGAAAGGCCGACAGCCCCGCGGTCGCGGTGAGGTCGGTGCGGATGGTCTCGATGTCCTCCACCGAGTGGCGGTAGGCGCCGCCCACCCACACGAGCTCGATGGCGGGATCGGCCTCTACGACGGCATTCACCTCGGCTTCCAGCGACTTCATGAAGGGCCCGGCGAAGCGGGCATCGTAGGGAGAGCCGGTGGGTCGCACCACGATGCGAGCGAGGCCATCGTCTGACGGCAGCACCGCCCGAGAGTGCTCCCGGCCAGCCAGCTTCTCGGTGAGCGGGCCCAGGTCGAGGAGGCGCTGGGCCACGAAGGGGTTGGCCGCCGCAGGACCGAGGGCGACCGCACCTTGAAGGCGGGCTTCGATGGCGGCCAGCTCGTCGGGGGTGAGCTGAAGCATCCCGAGCTGCCAGGCGAGCTCGGGTTCGATGTCGAACAAGGCGTACTCGACGCCTTCGAGGGCCTCGATGCGCTGCGAGAGCTTGCCCAGGGCGGCATCCCGGGCCGCCTGCTCATCGCCCTTGAAGGCCAGGGTGACGAGGTTGGCCCCCCCTTCCTCCTCGTTGATGCGCTGGATGGCCACCGTGGTGGGGTGGTCCTGGGGCAGCAGCGCGAGCATGTCGGGGTCGACCGTGAGCTGGGTGGCCGAGAGGACCGACAAGACGCTCAGCAAGGCAAATGCCGCGATGGCGCGGCGCGGATGGGCCAGAATGGCGCCCGCCATCCGTCCGAGCCAGTTGGAGGGCGCGGAGGAGGGGGCGTCCGGGGGGCGTTCGGGTGCGGGCACGTTTGGTCCGGTCATCGACGGGGCCCGTTCGGGCCATTCGGCAAGGAAGCAGGTCGGTCTCGACCCGGCCAGGGCGCGGCGGCGACGGGCGCCCGTAGCACGTCATTCGACCACCACCACCGCTGGATCTGCGCCCCGAGCCCATCTCCAGGCATCGAGGCCGCGCTTTCGGCAGATTCCCCCTCAAGTCGACCGTAGATGGATCCGTGACTGCGGATACCTGGAGTACAGCCCGCCCCACAGCGGTCGGGCTGTCCATTCCCTGCAGCCGGGCCAGGAGAATGGGGGGGGCCACCCGACGGTGTGTCACCACCGATACAGTATACCTATCGAAATCGAGACACTGTATCGAATCTGAACGGCCCATGCTGGCCACCCCAATAGACCAATGCGGCGTTTTCGCTCAAATTGGCTCAAGCTCCGATCTGGCACGCCGCGTGCATTCCTCCTGCGCGAATCCCGGGCACCCACGGTGTCCGACCCCCACGCCGGAGTCCTGCATGCTCACCGCCACCAGTCCCGCCCCGCTCGACCGCGCAGCCGTCCTCTCCGCCCATGTGGGGCTCGTTCGCACCATCGCCCGTCGCCTGGCCCACCGCCTGCCACCCTCCGTTGAGGTCGACGAGCTGGTCAGCATCGGCACCCTCGGCCTGATGGATGCCTGGGAGCGCTTCGACACCGAGCGCGGGGTGAGCTTCAAGTCCTACGCGGAGATGCGCATCAAGGGACAGATGATCGATGCGCTGCGGCGCAACGACTGGGTTCCCCGCTCTGCTCGCAAGAAGAACGAGAACCTGGAGCACACCCGCGCAGCCCTCAGCCGCCGGCTCGGCCGCACGCCCACCCAGGAGGAGACTCGCCGAGCCCTCGGCATGCGCAAGGACGTCTTCGAGGCCTACTGCAAGGACGCCACCATCCGTCCCCTCACCAGCCTCGACGCGCCCATGGGCGAAGACGGCAGCGCACGCATCGTCGACCGCGTGGCTGGCGAAGAAGACTCCGCGGCCGACGTGCTGGCCCGCAAGGAGCTGCGCCACGAGGTGGCACTCGCCGTGTCCAACCTCCCCGAGAAGGAGCGCGTGGCCGTCACCTTGTCCTACCTCGAGCACCTGACCCTCAAGGAGATCGGCCAGCGCCTCGGGGTGACCGAGTCCCGCGCTTGCCAGCTCCGCAGCCAAGGCGTCAAGCGCCTCCGCTTCCGCCTCCGCACCGTGCGCAACCCCTGAGGGTGCATCGCTGAGAACAACGTGGCCCCCGACTGCTTCGGCAATCGGGGGCCGTGTGCTCGGTGGGGTGCGTCACCGGCTCATGGGTCTTCGTCGAAGTCCGACGGCTGGCGCTCCAGCTCGGCGCCGAGGAAGCGGACCTGCACGCCGGCCTGCACACCCGCATAGGCACTGCTCAGGGGCTTGGCGGCCTGGTTGGTGTTCAGCACACCCGCGCCCTGGTGCAGCTCGTCGCCCGACTGTCCGCCGACCACGAAGTGCAGCGGCGCGTGCAGGAAGAAGTCGACGTTGTCGGAGATGCGGGCCTCCCCGCCGAGGATGAAGCCGAGCCGTGCGGAGGTGGGCCGCTCGAAGGGCGGCAGGGAGTCGCCGATGTCGTAGAACTGGTCGACGCTGCGGCCCTTCAGAGTGGTGAAGGACAGGCCCACGACCGGACGCGCCGGGAACACGGGGAAAGGAGCATAGAGCGCCTGGGCGCCGTACCAGATGCTTCGGTTTGACAGCTCATCGGGCGTGTTGGGGTTGCTGTACTGGCCCTCGGTGACCGTCTGGATGTCCACCGTGTAGCGCCCGGAGGTGATGCCCATCTGCAGGCCGAGCTCGAGCTCCGGGATGACCCCGTAGGCCACCTCCAGGCCGGCCCGGGGGGAGCTGCCATCGACCATCGAGTGCCAGGCATAGGTCTCCACGATGTCGGAGACGTTGGTCGCCGAGCGGGCCTGCCGGCCGTAGTAGTCGCCGTCGGTGGGGCCCTTGCCGTAGCCCACCATCCCGCGCACGAGCACCTGGCCCTTGCGTCCGAGCTGTCGCTGGCGCCACTCGATGAGGTTGAGGCCGGAGTTCTTGTAGCGGAGGTATTCCTGGGGCGTCATGCCGACCCGCTCCCACGGCTTGCTGCCGTCGGTCTGCATGTCGGTCGCCATGTCGTCCATCGTGTACTTCTCGCGGACGAACTCGCCGAGGTTCTTGTCCCCCACCTCGTCGGAGCCGCCAATCTCCTTGCTGAGCTGGTCGAGCTGCCGGGCCGCCACCTGCTTTTCGGCCCGTCCGGCGTCCAGCACGGGTGCAGCGGCGCGGATGTCACCGCCGGCCTTCACCTTGCCTTCAGCGGCGGCGAGCACGACAGACGCGACGGTGGTGGCGAAGCTGACCTGGTCGATGGTGGGGTCGTAGTCGCCCACGAAGGACACGAGGTCGGCCGACTGGGGAATGTCGACCACATGGATCTCGGCCACCACGCGGCCGTCTTCGCCAGGTGACACCACGCCGGCCACGGCCAGGGACACGCGACCGGCCTCACCGAGAACGAAGGCGCAGCCAACGTATTCACCCGGTGGGCAGCTCTCCGCGTAGTCGACCGCAGCGAGGTCGCCGACCGCGGGCACCTCGTTGATGCTGGCCACCATCGTGCCGTCGATGTCGGCCACCGCTGCCTCGATGGCGCGGCGGACCTGCTCGGCCTCGGCGTCGGTGCTGGCGTCGGTGGACTGGAAGACGGGCACCAGCACCTCGACCTCGCGGGTCTGGGCGAATGCACCGAGGGACGTGGCCCAAATGAGCAGGGAGGCAGCAGTCATGGGCGGACCTTACCACTGGCGCTGGCCAGGCTGGGGCGATGGATGCACGGGTGAAAGCGGCCTGCAGCCACCGTCACCGCACCATGCGCCGCTGGGGGGCGCGACCGTCGAGCTCGGGCGCCTCGGGCGGCGTGAGGAGCGCCATCACCTCGAGGTGCACGGTCTGGGGGAACAGATCGAACGCACCCACCTCGAGCACGTCCCAGCCCGCCTTCACCAGCGCCTTGAGGTCGCGCGCGAAGGCGGCCGGGTTGCAGGACACCAGCAGCATGGCGGCCGGCTCACACGCGAAGACAGCGTCGAGCACGCCTTCTTCGAGGCCGCGCCGGGCCGGATCCGCTACCACGACCGCGCCCTTGCCTTTGAGCCGGTCGCTGCGCTGGAGGAGCAGCTCGGAGACCCGCCCGGAGACGAACTCTGCGCTTACGCGGTTGCGCCGGGCGTTTTCCTCGGCCCGCTGGACCGCACCACCCACCATCTCGATGCCGAGCACCCGGCCGTGGGCGTCTCCCAGAGGCACCGAAAAGGCGCCCACACCGCAGTACAGGTCGACCACCGGCCGGTCGCGCCACGGCTCCAGCCACTCCAACGCCGTCTCCACCAGGCGAGCGCCCATGGCGGGATTGGCCTGGAAGAAGTCGCCGGGACCGATGTCGAGGCGCATTCCCGCCACCTCTTCGGTGATGGTGCGGGCGCCGTTGAGGCGGGTGAAGCCCGGCGCATCCGCCTCTTCGGGGTCGTAGTCGAAGATCGAGTTGCCGCGCTTGGCGTTGAAGTGCAGGTGGACGCCGACAATCTCGGCATCGGCGGAGCCCATCCTGCGCGCCAGCTCGGACAGTCCGCGGGCGCTCTCCCCGGCGACGATGGTGGCCAGCACCTCGCCCGACGTGCGGCTCTGACGAAGCACGATGTGGCGCAGCGGTCCATCCCGACCATCGGGCTCCCAGGGGCCCAGCTCCAGGTCGATGACGGCGTGGGCGGTCACCCGCATGGCCGCACGCAAGCCCGGCGTGACCACATGGCAGTCGGGGATGGCCACGATGTCGTGGGACCCGCGGCGGTAGGCGCCCACCCGGATGTTCCCGTGGTCGGAGCGGCCGATGGCGAGCTTGGCGACGTGCCGGTACTCGTGCTCGCCTTCGGGAATGGTGACCAGCTCCTCGGGCATGTGCTCGGCGAGGCCCGCCCCTTCGAGGGAGCGCCGCAGGATGGCCAGCCGGGCATCGGCCTGGCCGGCGGCATCGAGGTGCATCAGTGGGCAGCTGCCGCACGCGTCGTACTTGTCGCAGACGGGTAGCACGCGATGGGCGCTGGCCTCGGTGCCTTTTGCCGGCGCTGCAAAACGTGCCCGGATGCGGTTCTGGCCCACATGCTGCACCCGCACGTCGGCGCGCTCACCCACAATGCCGCCCCACACAGCGATCTTGCGGCCCCGCTCCTCGGCCTGTGCAAAGCCCTGCGGCAGGTAGTACTTCGGGGTGACCGTGATGAAGCCACCCTTGCGAAGGCGGTCACCCGGGCGCACACGCTTGCGCTCGTCGACGCCCCTTTCCTCGGGCCGAAGACGACGCCCCTCGGGCGCATCGCGACGCTCGCCACGGCCCCTCAGGCCGGGTCGACGGGGGCCTCGGCGCACCTTGCCCATCGGCGGCATCGGGCGCTCCCAGCGGCTCCGGGGCCGCTCGGGTTGCGCATCAGCAGCACTCTTGTTGTCGGGCGACTTGGACTTGGAGTCGGTGGGGTCGCTGGCCACAGGTCACCTCACGATGGGCCGAGTCGCGGCGTCATAGGCCGCCGCTTCAGTGTCGGCCACGCCCGGTCGGTGGATGCGTCGGGATGCGGCGGAGGCGCCCGCCCGCCCGACTACACCGGCCGAGAGGTGAGGATGCCGGCCACCCGTGCTCTGTCCGTGGACAGGTCGACCTCGACCACACCCGCCGGCGCCAGGCCCGCAGCATCGTGGACCAGACGGCAGCGTGGGCGTCCCCAGTCCGCGCGTCCCTTCGGTAGAGCGGTCACCCGCACCCGCCGGCCATCCGACAGCTTGAGGTGGGTTCCTGGCGGAAAGCGGCCGAGTCCGTTGACCAGTGCCTGCACCACCACCGGGTCGTAGCGCCTGCCAGCCTCACCCTGAAGCGCCGCGAGTGCTGCGGGGGGCTCCCGGGTGTCCGGTCCGAGAACAGTCATGGCATCGTAGCTTTCGCACACATGCAAGATGCGGCCGAACAAGGGCGGACGGCCGGCCGGGTCGTCGAAGCGGGTGTGGCTGTGCAGTGCGCCCAGCGCCCGAAGCACCTTCGACTCATGAAAGCCCCGCTGACGCAGCAGCATTCGAGCCCCCGCCGCACCATGGCGCTCGAAGGGAGGCGCGTAGCCAGGGTCGGCCGGCGCATCGTCGGTGGCAGGCCGGGCACCCTCACGCGCGGCGTAGCCCACGTCGTGGAACATGGCCGTCACGCCGAGGTCCTGGAGGGACTCGTCGGGCAAGCCCAGCTGGCGGCCCACCACCACCGCCAGCATGGTGACGCGCAGGGTGTGGCGCGCGAAGGGCGTGCTGTGGGCGGGGTCATCGGTGAGGCCATCGCCCAGGTCGCCCCCTTCCAGCAGCTCGGTGACGCTGCGGCGTACCGGGAGCGGGTTGGGCATTCGGTCGGAGCCCAGAGCGTCGACGGTGGCGTCCACCAGACCCGCTGCGCGCTGTCGGACCTTCTGCTGGTCGACCTGCTGTGCAGACTTGTCCTCGTCCCCCACGCGGAAGCGGTAGGCACCCACGAGATCAACCATTCCCAGGCCGTTTTCACGAAGGTGCTCCCGCAGCGTGGACCGGGGATTGTCGGGGTCGGGTTCCTGCCCGAAGGCATCGACCAGGGCCTTCATCTGGGGCTCGTCCAGCGGTCGATGCAGCGACAGTCCCCCCACATCGTGGCGTCCGAGCTCCCGGCCGAGCTGGTTGGCGGTGTCGAGCCGCTCGTCGAGCCGCACCCGCACGTCATTGATGTAGACCTGTCCCTCGACCGTGACGAGGTGGACCGCGCCCAGGAGCTCATCGAGCGCGAGCACCGATGAACACAGGTCGCGCACCGGCTTGTCGAAGGCGTGGTTCTCCAGGTCGTGGATGCGGGTCAGGCGCAACGCACCAAAGAGCTGCCGCACAAAGCGCTCGCCGGCATCCCGCACCTGAGACGCGAGGTCGTGGTCTTCGCCCAGGCGCGCCCGGTCCAGAGCCGCACCCAGCTGGTCCTGACTGGCCTGAATGTCGTCGACGACGCCATTGTCACTCATCGCGCACCCCCATCACCCGGAGCCGACCGCCGGTCCCCGCATGTGAGGGCCGCCATCAAGGCCGAGCCCACCGGGACTGCGGCCTCTCCGGTGAAGGTCCAGCTGCCCTCGGAGCCATGCACGGTGAGCGACTGGGCCTGATCGTCGATGTCCACGCTGTCGAGGGTGCGCAGGGGCAGGTCGAGCTGTGCCGCGCCCATCCAGCGCTCCATCGCCCGGGAGGGTCGAAAGCAGAGCATGTGTGCGGTGAGGATGAGGCGTCCAGGGGCTGCGAGAAAGCCCTTGTGGAAGCGGGCCTCTCCTTCGGCGAGACGGCCGGCTCCAGCGTGGAAGCCGCGCTGTCGCCGCTCGTACAGAGTGCGCTGACAGTGCTTGTAGAGGTCCTCCCCGCACCGCTCCATGCGCCAGCGGATCGCGGTCTCCGGGTAGTCGCCCTTGAGCATGCCGAGGCCCGACACCCCCGCCCACACCTGCACCCCGGTGAGGGCGCCGCCGCTCATGCGCCCGATGAAGGTGCGCGGCCGAACGATGTCTCCGAGCTCCTCGAGGGCCCGGTCCGGCGCCACCTCGGCCATGGCCACCCCCACCGCGCTCGACTCCTCGCGGGCCCGTCCAGACAGGGACTCCAGGTGCCGGCGAAGCGCCACATACACGTTGGAGTCGCCCACGCGACCCAGCCGCGCGAGGATGGCGAGTCGGGTCGACTCCTCGGGAGCGACCATCCACTCGAGCAGCGTAGATTGACTGAGAATGCTGTCGCTGAGGGTCTTCACGAGGTGGTGCACCTCCGCCTGCAGGGGGGGCTCCATCAACGCGACCACCTTGCTGGCGGCCTCCACCGCCCGCGCAGGGGCCACCTCGCTCAGGGCCCGGAGCAGATCGCTCGCAATCTCCGAGTCCACGGCGGTGACCAGGGCGGTCACACTCTCGGGGCGCCGCTCGACCTCTCGACCGATGAGCTGTCGGGCCAGGGCCCGGCTGCCGCTGCCCCGTTCGGTGCCCATCGCGGCGACGAGCGCAGGGAGGTGGTCGCCCGGAACCAGCTCCAGCAGGGCCACCAGCTCAGGAGGCAGCTTGCCCTCACCGCGGGCGGCAGAGTGGAGAATGCGCCCCAGGGCGCGGGCATCTACGAAGCGCTCCAATGTGCTCTGGGCGGCATCGGCGTCGAAGGAGCGAAGGTCGGCGACGGCATGGGCCAGGTCGAGCAGCTTGTCGAGCTGACCGTCGGCCTGGAGCAAGGAGCGCACCTCATCGACGAGACCGGCGACATCGGACAGAGAGGTGGGGTCGACGGGATCCCGCACGAGCGCGAGCATGTCGGAACAGAGGCGCACCGCCAGCCTGCCCACCGCCAGGCTCGAGACCTCGTGGTGACAGGCCTCCAACACATGGGGGGCGATGACCCGATAGCGCACCGAATTGAAGTCACCGCCGCCATGCTCGGGGAACGGACGGTCCCAGTCGTTGGGCACCTCCACCCGCGGCCCAGCTCGACGCAGCTCCCGTGCGGCCTCCGAGCTGCCCTCCTCGTCCATGTCGTCGTCGCCGGCGAGCACGAAGCCCTCCACCGACACCGCCTCGATGTGCTTGAAGCCCGCCTTCCAGAGCAAGGTGACGATGTCGTCCTCCTGCTGGCGAACCCCCGTGTAGCGAATCGACAGAATCTCGAGAAGGCGCAGCAGCTCGCCCCACTCCACGTCCGGCTGGATGATGAGCCGGCGCACCCCGTCGCGGTACAGCCGAAAGGCCAGCGACTTGTCCCGCTCCCGCTGCAGGTACACCACCTCGTCGCCCAGGTCGCCAGCCAACACAAGCTCGAACGGACGCACCTCCAGCTCCAGGGGACCCAGTGCCAGCGCCTCTCTCGCCGCCGACTGGTAGTCGCGCAGAAACTGTCGGATGGCCTCGTTGTGCGAGTCGTAGATGAGGAAGCTGCGGGCGGCGCGGGCCAGCGCGCGCAGGGCGGCATTGGTGGCCGTGGCGTGGGGAGAACCGGTGAGGGTGCGGTCGTCGGCCAGCATCTCCTCTTCGAGGGTGGGCGGGTCGGCCTCCAGCTCCCCTTCGGTGTCGTGAAGCGTGGGCACGCCCTCGTCGAGGTGGACCCCGCCCATCAAGGTCGCAGCCGCCTCCAGGCCGGGTGGGGCGGAGGACGGAAGGCCCGGGTCGACCGGCTGCAGAGAGTCGTGAGAAGACGCCATGGCAGGACCGTACCAACGACCTGACAATTTCGAGACATTTGTTGACACCCCCGCGCACCGACGGACACCGACAAAGCCGAAAACAGCGTAGGACACGTCATTTCCCGCCTCCTGAGCCAGGTCAGGCGGGCCAAGGGGCTGTCACCGAAATGCCATCCGACCGCATGGCGCGTGGCGCAAAGAAGCCGAGACTGCAGCTCAGGCGTCGGCGCGACCCGCCGTGACCCGTGCATAGGCCGCCGCGGCGGAGGCGATGAGTCCGCCGTAGTGGGCTGCCTGCCCCGACCCGTTGTACCCGCGGGCGAAGCGCGTGTAGTCGCCCGAACGCAAGCCAGCCATGCAGGTGGCGTTGGCCTGGATGAAGGCGAACATGCCGTCGAGCTGGGTGGGCAGGGAGGCGGACATCGACTCGAACATGTCCTGCACAGACTCGTAGCCGAGGGTCTTGTAGTTGAACCCCATGATCTGTGCGGCGCCCATGGAGATGGACTTCAGAGCACCGGTGTCGTCGAGGGCACGCGCCTTGTCGAGCACCGTCCATTCCTTGGACTGGTTGCCGTGGAAGGACATCCAGGGGTCGGTGGCGCTCTGCCGGAACTTGTGGCCGGTCCAGCGTTGGCCGGAGCTGAACTGAAAGTGTTGGTCGAAGGTGGAGCGGTTCGACTTGCCCCACTGGTCGTAGAAGATGTGGTTCTCGAAGCGAATGATCATGTCGCCCGAGTCGCGGTGGAAGCCCTGGCCGCCGCTCTCCACCTGCAGCACAGCCGCAGCCGCAGCGGTGGAGATGCCCAGCTCGCTGGCCTTGCGCTTGAGGTAGGCGCCCTTGGTGTTGTAGATGCCGGCCATGGTGTGGTTCAGGCCGCGCAGGCCATCGCGGGAGATGGGGTCGGACGCACCGAGGCCATCGCCGGTGGGGTCTACCGGTGTCGTCGGACGCTCGGGACCATCGACCGCGGGGGAGGACGGCCCGTCTGGAGTGGCGCCTGGGATGACCAGCTTCATGCCCACCCGCAGCATGCTCGGGTCGGCGAGGTCGTTGGCCGCTGCGATCTCGGGCCAGCGGTCGCCACTGCCGAGGTACTGTTGGGCGATGCCCCAGAGGTTGTCACCCGAGTAGACGGTGTGGATGACGGGCTCCGGTGCAACGACTTCGGGGGACGGGGTGTCCTCCACGACGGCAGGCGCTTCGGGGGACGGAGTGTCCTCGACGACGGCGGGCGCTTCGGTGGACGGTGCAGGAGTGTCCTTGTCGCCACCGAACCAGCCGGACACCCAGTCGGCCACCCGCGAGCCCAGGTCGCGCACAGCCCCGCTCAGGCGGGCCCAGAAGCCTCCCCTGGGTGCAGGACGCTGGGCCGACTCTGCCGCATCGGGGACCTGGCCGAGCTCTGTGGCGGCCACGGCAGGCGCATCGGCGGGGGCAGGCTCCGCAGAGCCTGTGGAGGCACCCAGAACAGCCGGACCGTCGTGGGCGGGCTGGTCGGTCCCGGTGTCCGGCGCCTGCTCCGTCACCGGCAGCGCGATGACCTGACCCGGCTGAATGAGGGAGGGGTTGGGGATGTCGTTGAGCTCCGCAAGCTCGCTCCACCGCCCACCATCCGCCAGCTCACGCGCCGCGATGCCCCACAAGGTGTCGCCCGACTCGACGACCACCTGGGAGGGGGCCTGCATCCCGTCGACACGCGCCTGGTTGCCGAGACCATCGACCGCCGACCCCGTTGTCTGCTCGCCAGCCGAGACGGGGGACTGGGACTGGGAGCTTGCGTGGGAACGGGCAGGCATCGTGACTCCGAACCAGCGACGGGAGGGACCTCCCGCCTCCATCAGAGCTTCACACACGCGTGCTTGCAGGGCTGTTGCACGCTGGTGTCACCGAATGCGTACAGTCCAACGCTAGAATGAAACCGATGTCACCTCGAATCCCACTTCGTCGACTCGTGGTCGCCGGTCTTGGCCTGCTCGTGGGGGTCAACGCCCTCGCGGCCATGCATGCCCGTTCGTTTCTCTACTTTGGTCCTCCGGGCGAGCGCACCACCTCCCCCGAGTCCATCGGTCCCATCGAAGCGGCCAAGGTGCTGGTCACCGGCCCCACCTTGCCCCGCCCAGTGGAGCGCACCGACCCGCTGCGTGCGCTCGGCCGGCCATTCGTCGAACACACCGTCGAGAGCGCAGATGGCACCCGCCTCGCGAGCTGGTCGCTGGCATCAGACCTCGAAGACAGCGTCGGCACGGCTATCTTGCTCCATGGCTACGGGGGCTGCAGAGACGAGCTCCTCGGTGTGGCCGACTGGTTCTTGCGGCGGGGCTGGCGGGTGGAGCTGCCGGCCTTTCGCGGCGCCGGCGCCTCGGAGGGGGACCACACCACCCTGGGCTGGCACGAAGCCGAAGACGTCGATGCCATCGCCCGCTTCGTCCGCTCCGAGCACGACGGTCCCGTCATCGCCTACGGCTTCAGCATGGGTGCCGTGGCCGCCATCGGGGCTGCTGGTCGACTCGATGCCCCGCTCGACGCCGTCATCGCCGAGGCGCCCTATGCATCCCTGGTGGACACAGTCGGTCAGCGCTTCGCCTTGCTCGGACTGCCAACCACGCCAGGGGCCGAGCTGCTCGTGGGCTGGGGCAGCGTGTGGACGGGCTTCGACGCCTTCTCCCTACGCCCCGTCGACCATGCCGCTGGGGTGCAGGTGCCTACGCTGGTGCTGTCCGGCGCCGACGACCAGCGTGCACCGCCAGCAGATGGCGCGGCCATCGCGGCAGGCATCCCCGTCCACGGCCGCCACGTCGTGCTCGAAGACACCGGCCATCAGCTGGGCCTGAGCACCCGCCCCCAGCGCTGGTCGGCCGAGGTGGACCGCCTCTTGCGCCAGGTGCGCTGAGGACGCCTACTCGTCTCGTTGGAGCACCCGAAAGTCCACGCGGCGGTTCCAGCGATAGTCGTATTCGGTGTGACCCGTGGACATCGAGCTGCTGGCGCCGTAGCCTCGAGCCACGAGGCGGTCCGGCGGAATACCGAGCATCACGAGTTTCTCGACGACAGCCTCCGCGCGTCTCTGCGACAGCACCTGGTTCCACTGGGGACTGCCCTCGGGCGAGGCGAATCCACGGACCTCCACCAGAGACAGCTCGGGGTGAGACTGCAGACAAGAGGCGATGAGTCCGATCTGCTCGGCACCATCGGTGCGTGGGACCGCGCTGTTGACGTCGAAGATGGTGAGCAGGGGGTACAGGCAGGCTTCCTGGCCGGCTGCGGCGCGGGGGTCGCGGGCCAGCGCGATGGCGACACTGGCGCGTGAGTCGGGACCGGGCCGCACCTGCACCAGCTGCTCCATCTTCTTGAAGCCAGGCCGGGTGACGGTGACGGTGTAGGTGCCCTCGGTGACCGGGATGGACGCGCCCTCCTTGCGGGTCACGCGCCGCTGCTTGGGGTCGGAATGCGCCGAGCTGACCACGATGTAGGCGCGGTCGAGCGAGGGATCGTCGCCCGTGATCTCGGCGTCGATGCTGCAGCAGGTCTTCTCCTGCATGGCATCGAAGTCGCCCCGGAGGCCAGCCACCGTCTCGTCGAGGCGCGCGAGGGTGGCGGCCGTGTCGTCGAGAGAGGCGTGTAGCTCGGGGTCGCGGGGCCGCACGCTCGTGGTGAGGCGCACCTCGAGGCCACAGGGGGAGATGGACTCCACGAGACCCACGTTGCAGCGCAACAGAGCATGCGTGGTGACCGTGGCCGCCTTGTCGCGCACCCCTCCCAGGCCCACGCCAATGGCCCCGGCCGGTCCGACGGGCACGTCGACCTGGGCCTCCGCCACCACCTCGAGTTGCAGGTCCGGGTCATGGAAGCGACCGCCCACTGGCGCCCAGGTGCCGCCAATGCGGCCAGTGGTCAGAAAGCGCGATGTGTCGTCCTGGTAGAGCCACAGGGCGTGCTGGGGGAAGTCGAGTCCCGCGGCGCCGTGGATGGCCCAGGCGTCGTGGAGCCACACCCGGGCACCGCCGTCGAGGCCGACCACGCTGGTGTCATAGGCGGTGCTGGCGCTGCCGCTCGCCGTGACATCCACCTCGGTGGCCCCGGCCAGGGTGACGGTCAACAGCGCACCCACCCCGGCGATGAGGACGCTCATGTGCGCCTCCGGGCGGCGAGTCCGACCCACCCGAGTGCGGCGAGCAGCCACGGCCAGGCGGGTCGCTCCTCGATGTGGGCGCAGCCGAGCAGCTCCGGAATCTCGCCATCGCAGTTGTCGTCGATGCCGTTGCTGATCTCGGTGGCCTTGGAGTGCACGTTGGGGTCTTCGTCGTCGCAGTCGAAGCAGGCCCCCTTGGCGGCGTTGGCCGTGCGGTCGCAGCCATCGCCGTCCGCGTCGTAGTCGGACAGGCCGTCGCAGTTGCCGTCGATACCGTCGTAGGGGACATCTTGGCCAAACGGATGAACCCTGGCGTCGCGGTCGTCGCAGTCCTCGCCTCCGGCTTCGAGGGGCAGGTAGCCGTCGCCGTCGTAGTCGCCGTCGCAGTCGGAGTCGACCGCATCGGTGGGTCGCTCCGGGGCCCCGGGATGGCGCGCGGTGTCGGCGTCGTCGCAGTCCCCCTCGAGCTCGGTGTAGCCGTCGTGGTCGTCGTCGGCGCACTCGGTGCCGTCGTCGGGGATGCCGTTGCAGTCCTGGTCGACCCCGTCGCACACCTCTGGGGCGTCGGGGGAGATGCCCGCGTCGCGGTCGTCACAGTCCCCGGCGTCTTCCGACCAGCCATCGCCATCATCATCGTAGGCGTCGGTCTCCTCGTCGGCGATTCCGTCGCAGTCGTTGTCGCGGCCATCGGGGCGCTCGCCGGCCCCGGGGTAGGTCCAGGCATCCCGGTCGTTGCAGTCGCCGTCGACCTCTGCCCACCCGTCGCCATCGTCGTCGTAGATGCTGGTGCCGTCGTCTGCGATGCCGTCGCAGTCGTCGTCGAGGCCGTTCTCCAGCTCGGTGGCGCCCGGGTGGATGGACGCGTCGAGGTCGTTGCAGTCCCCCTCCCCTTCCGACAGACCATCGCCATCATCGTCGTAGGCAGCGGTGCCATTGTCGATGACGCCATCGCAGTCGTTGTCGATGCCGTCGAGGACCTCGGAGTGCCCGGGGCTGGCCAGGGCCTCGCGGTCGTTGCAGTCGTAGGGGGCGGAGCCGTCGGTGCAGATCTTGAGGCCGCTGTCGTCGAGATGGCCCTCGCAGAAGCCATCCCCGTCGTCGTCATAGCCCTTCGTATTCTCGTCGGCGAAGCCGTCGCAGTCGTTGTCGAGCCAGTCCACCACCTCGGTGGCGCCGGGCCAGGTGGCGAGGCTGTCGTCGTCGCAGTCCCCGTCGTCTTCGGTGTAGCCGTCGGCATCGTCGTCGAAGTGGTCGCCGTAGTCGCAGCCGGGGTCGACCTCGCGGAGGGGGTCTTCGCTTGTGTTGGTGAGGTCGATGACGTCGTTGCAGGCGTTGTCGGTGTTGCCGAACTCCTCGAAGTACAGGTCGCCGTCGTCGTCGACCTCCGCGCCCGCCGAGGCATAGAGGACCATGTGGCCCTCCTTGGTGACGTAGACGTTGCCTGAACTGCCAAACGAACAGTCTTGGCAAGACAGCTCACGGGAGGACAGGTGGGTGGCCGTGATGTCGCCGGCGATGGCGGTGAACCGGAACAGGTGGGCCGCGTCGACCCCGCTGCTCGACGAGGTCGCGACGGCGTAGATGACCCGCGACTGGCACTCGGTGACGAAGTTGATGTTCTGCAGTCCGTCGGGCCAGTCGTCGAGACCACTCAGCTCGACGCTGTCGGAGACGAGGGTCCAGCTGGTGGATGTGCCGATGCGGGTGGTGTCGGACAGATAGGCCCACGCGTTGTCCACCATCACGAGGGTGTAGCCGGTCTCGAGCCGCACGCCGGCCACCATGCCCATGCCGTGGGTCTCGTGGGGAGCGGGGGGGACGATGCGGGAGATGATGTAGGGGGCGTCGGGGAAGGTGTAGTCGACGAGGTCGACGCGGCTCGGCTCGTCGGCACAGCGCTCGTCGGCCGGACAGGTGTCGGTGGCGACGTCGCCCAGGCACTCTCCGCCGATGACGGCGGTGTTTCCGAGCACCTGCATCCCGCCGTAGTGCTCCACCGGGTCGAGCGAGCTCACCCAGATGTCTTCGTGGGTGCCGATGTAGGACACAGACCCGTTGACGCTGTCGTCGCCGTTGTCGAAGGCGCCCAGCGCACCACCGCCGCTCAAAAGGTCGCCGAGCTGCGCACCAAAAGAGCCCGCAGGGTCGCCGTAGGCGTCGAGGGCGTTGGCTCGGGAGAACACGAAGGCGGGCGTGCCGTCCTGTGCCAGCCGCCCCATGCCCTGCACATTGCGGTCGTCGCAGGTGGCATCGCTCAGCTCGGGCTGGAAGCCGGTGGAGGACTCGTCGTCGGTGCCGATGTCGTCATGGGCCTCGAACGACAGGACTACCCCGCCCGAGCGGTTGTCAGCGATGGCCGCAAAGTCCGTCTCGACGTCGAAGACGCATGCATTGCAGTCGGCGGTGCCCCAGATACAGGCGTCGTCGCCGTCCAAGGACACCGGGAGTCCCGACAGCTCCACCCAGGGTGGGGTCCCCGCGCTGGCAGCCAACGGTAGGACGGCGAGGCCAATCCAAGCGAGCCTACGCACTGTCGATGGTCGGGTCGGATCCGGGCCAGCAGGCAGGGCCATGACAAGTTCTCCACAAGGGGGTGGTAGCATGATCCTGCCAAGTGAGAATCCCGTAGGCAAGTCGCCGCGATTGGCCAACCCAGCGTGCTGGAGAGGCGTTCCACGCAATGCCCCCAGCGGGTCCGCCCCCCGGAACCAGTCAGAACGTATGACCTATTCGAGGTATCCGAGGCGCTCGAGCTGGGACTTGCGGGTGTCATCGAGCTCCACCTCAACAGGCGTCACAGGGGCAACCGGACGCCTGCGAGCCTTGCGCATCTCGGCATCCAGGATGCGGTGGAAGCCCGGCAGACGGTCGGCGCTGCCAGGAACCAGATCTGCACGTTCCCCGGGATCGGCTGCTAGATCGAAGGCCTGCACGACCCCGGAATTCTCGTCGCGGATGAACTTGAGGCGCTGCCCGACGACGGCGGTGAGGTGCGCGCGCTTGACCTCACTCACCTCGTTGATGGGAATGAAGTCCACCTCGATGAAGACCGGGGAGGGCGTGCCGGAGTTCGCGGTCGGCAGTGGCCCCGCCTGAAAGCGGGCGGACGCATCGTCCTCGAGCAGTCCGAGCCTTGAGAGCACCGTGGGCGTGATGGATGTGAGCGACACGGGCTCGTCGACCACCCCGCCCACCGGCACCCCGGGACCCGCCATCAGCAGCGGCACCCGCACCACCTCTTCGTACATGCTGCGGGTGTGCCCCAGCCAGCCGTGCTCCATGAACTCCTCACCGTGGTCGGCGAGCACGATGACGAGGGTACTCTCGCCGAGCCCAAGTCGGTCGACCTCGTCGAACAGGCGCCCGACCCCCTGGTCGGTGAACCAGACCTCCTCGTCGTAGAGGTCGCCCAGAAAGCGCAGCTCCTCGGCCGTGAGGCGGGCCCGCTCGTCGCGAATGGTCACGATTTCCACGTCGGTGGTGAGCGAGCCAGCCCGATCCGGCGCCCAGTCCACCCCGTCGTGAGGCATGTAGTCGTAGTGAGGGTCGAAGTAGTGGGCCATCAAGAAGAACGGACGGTCGCCCTGCGCGTGTCGACGCAATGCAAGCAGTGCCGCATCGGTGACGAGCTCGGTGCCCACGAAGCGGTGTCCATTCGACGCCTTGCTGTCGAAGTGGGCGAACCCCTGCTCGAAGCCATGCTCGTGGGTGAGCAGGATGTTGCTGACGATGCCGGAGGTGTCGAAGCCGTGCGCCGTCAAGGTCTCGGCGAGGGTCTCTACGCCGGCGGGGATGCGCCGACGCACATGGGTGACACCGTGGGTGGCCGGCTCCAGCCCGGTGAGCACGCTGGCGACAGTGGGCATCGTCCAGGGCGAGGTGGCGTAAGCCCGGTCGTAGCGCACCCCGCGCGCGGCCACTGCGTCGATGGCGGGCGTGGTGGGACGCGGACTGCCATACACGCCCACGCGGTCGGTGCGGAGCGTGTCGATAATGACCAGCAGCACGTTCTGGGGAGTTCCGGGCGCCACCACCACCGGCCGCGGCGCCGGGGGCTCGGAGACGGGCGACGGATCTACCGAGCACGACAGGCAGACGATGCAGGACACGGGGAGGAGGGGGCGCATTGTCCCAGGCTAACCAGCGGCTTCGTCCCCGTCGGAGGCGCATGACATATGCTCCGGCGATGTCGCGCCCCGCCCGAGTCCTCCTGATGCTGGCCCTCGTCCTGCGACTCGTGGTGGTGTGGGCGACGTCGGACGTGGAGCTGGTCCTCGACGAGCTCGACTACGTGAAGCGGGCGCGCTTCATCCTCGAGAATGGTCATCTGCCCGATGCTTTCAGACCTCCGGTCTACCCGGCGATGCTGGCGGCCATCTTCGGCCTGGCAGGGGTGGAGCCCACGGCCGTGCGTCTGGCCCAGGCCCTGCTGGGCACCGGAACCGCGGCGCTGCTGTACCACTGGCTCGAGGGGCACGTCGGGGAGCGAGGGGCGCTGGTCTCGCTGGGGGTCTTTGCGGTCTACCCCACCATCGTGGGCTTCACGCACTTTCTGTTCACAGAGACGGTGTACCTGGGCGCCCTCGTGGTCGCGCTGTGGCTGCTTGTGCCCGGCGAGCCGGTGAGGTCGGACAACAGACCGGTGGCCGCGGGACTTGTGCTGGGGCTCGCGGGTCTCACGCGCTCGCTGATGGTGCCGCTGCTACCGGTGGTCGGCCTGGCCGTCGGTGTGCTGCACCGTTCGTGGCGACCCGGGGCCCGCTTCATCGCCACCGCGGGGGTGGTGCTCCTGCCCTGGATGGCCCACAACCTGGTGGTCACCGGCACGCCCACCGTGCTGGAGATTTCCAACGGCTACAATCTGTGGAAGGGCAACACGCCGGTCGAACACCCGATGGCCACCCAGGGACCACGCTTTCCCGGGCCCATCGTGTCGATTCCGATGTTTCCGTATGAAGGCAGCAAGGGCACGCTGGAGCAGCTCTGCAAGGAGCGGTCGGCCACCGGCGACGTGCTGGCCTTCGCCGAGCTCAACGACTGCGCCCGTGCGCTGGCCATCGAGCACATCGTCGACGACCCCATCGCCTTTGTGGGCAGAGCGCCCGAGAAGATCGGCCACACCCTCCATCCCAGCAGCCAGCTCACCCGCTCGCTGTGGCTCGGCAGCTACGGCAGCGTGCCGGTGTGGCTGGGCAGGCTGCTCATCTGGTCGACGGCATCGAGCTGGGTGTTGGTGGCCGGCCTCGGGCTCATCGGCTGGACCCGCATGCCTCGGGGAGGGCCCAAGTGGGCTCTGTTGTTGCTGGTCGGCCACCAGCTCGCCGTCGTGGCGGTCACCTTCGGACACAACCGCTTCCGGCTTCCCCTGGTGCTGGCGGCCATTGTCGCGATGGCATGGCTGCCGCGGCGCCCGGCAGAGGGGGCCTGAGTGCGGTCTGCGTTGTTCGTGCTTGCATTGGGTTGCTCGGGGGACCGGGGCGATGCGTCCACTGCCCTCGGCCAGGTGCGGGTGACCCTGGACGAAGGCTGGGACAGCCGCCCGTGGACCGACCTGTCTGCCCCGCGGCAGAGCCGCATCTCGCTGTCCACCACACTTGCGCTACCCGACGACCTGCCACGAGCCGGCGCAGTGCTGGAACTGGAGGGCGCCTGGCGCCAGGTGGACGTGACGGTGAATGGCACCGCGCTCGACCCCGTGGACGGTGGACTGGCGGTGGCAGAGGTCGCGGTCGGCCCCTTCCTGCATGCTGGCGAGAACAGCCTGACAGTGACCATCTCCGCACCCAGCAACCCCACTCGGCTCGCGATGGGCGGCGGACTCGGCAGTGTCGGCCTCGACCCCAACCGCGCCCTCCTCTTCGCGCCCCCCACCCTCGTGCTGCGCCCCGCAGTCCACCTCACCGACGTGTTGCTGCGCACGGAGGGCGATGACGTGCAGGCATGGGCGAAGGTGTGGGGTGCGGTGGACGGCACGGTGGTCTTCACGGCCCGGATGGCAGACGGCAGCACGGTCTCCCTGGGGCAGGCGGCCCTGGAGGGGGGCTGGGCCGGCACCGATTCTATTGCGTGGGAGGGGCCTCGGTGGACACCGCGAAAGCCGGGCCGAGACGCACTCTTCGAGCTTCAGGCCACCCTGTTGTCCAGCAGCGGAGACCCACTGGACCGCCTCGACCAACGCACAGCCGTGCGAGAGGTGGAAGGCAGCAGCCGAGGCCTCCGACTCGACGGGGTCACCCTGCCTCTGCTTGGCCTCCGCGCAGTCCCCTCCCCCCAGCGCCCACGCCTCACCGACCACCTGCCCGACCTGCACGCGAGCGGGCTCAACGCCATCGAGCTGCACGGCGATGTGGCCCTCGACGCCTGGCTCGACGACACCGACGAGCTGGGCATTCCGGTCGTCCTGGTGCCGAGGTGTGCCGGGCGGGTGAACGGCGACTCCGAAGCGGGCCTCTCCGAGCAGATGGAAGCCCTCCTTCGCCGGCTGCAGCGGCATCCGAGCGTGGTGTTGCTGGCATCCGACCCCGCGGGAGTGGTGCTGCCCCCCTTGGTACGCACAATCGGGGCAAGCCGGTGGCCGAGGCCGCCGATGACCGGCATCGAGCTGGAGGCGCGGGCGTTGGAGATTCCGGGAGATGGCCGTCCACCGCGCTGCTTTCCCGAAGACTGTGCAGGCTGGATCGTGGAGGCCACGCCGGCATGGAAGCGCCTGGACCGCGCTGCAAGGGAGCAGCTGGGGGAAGCCGACAAGTGGGCGCCGATGGCACCCGCGTGGGCGCTTGCCCGGGACCGGAAGGCCGTGGGCGGCATCTTCCCCCACCTCGAGGCCGGCGGTCGGGACCCGGCGAACCATCCCTTCTGGTTGTCGGCGGCCAGGAGTGCGGCAGAGGCGTTCGGAGTGACCGCCTTGGACACCCAGCGGAGGGGGCCGAGTCACCTGCGGGTGTCGGGAGCCGCGGCTGGGGCGCTGGTGGTGGCCCGGTCGGCGTCGGGTGCTGCGGTGGGGGCCGTGGCGGATGGCAAGGGCGAAGCGGAGCTGTCGCTGTGGGGGAGTGGACCCGTGGCTGTTGTGAGCGGGAACATGCGCGGAGAAGGCGTTCTGACGCCGTCTACCTGGGCGGATCTGACGGAACAGAGGACCGCCGTCGAGGTGCGGCTCGGGGTGGCTCAGTAGCCGACGCCGGGGACGATGTAGAGCACGCCTTCGTCGTCGGTGCCACCCGAGGGCGAGCCCACCATGATGTCGGGGACGGTGTCGCCGTCGACGTCTCCGCTCCAGATGGACATCAGGTAGAGGTCGAGGTCGTCATCGGAACCCAGGATGCTGTCGGCGTCGGAGATGGCGCCGTAGGTCGCCGAGGCGGAGAAGGGACCGAAGTAGAGGTAGGCGTTGGTGGTGGAGGCGCTGCCCCCACGAGAGTTGACCCCCAGATCGGCGTGACCGTCCTGGTCGACGTCGTCGATGTTGGCGCAGTGGTAGCCGAAGGCTTCGTCGGTGAGCTCGCCCCGGACCTTGACCTGGGCGTCGGAGACGGTGACATCGCCGAAGGTGGTGGCCCCCCAGAACAGGTAGGCGTTTCCGACACCCGAGGTGGTGGACCCGCCATCGCCACACATGACGAAGTCGGCGAGACCGTCTCCAGACACATCGGAGTAGACGTCGAGGCGGCTTCCCGCTCGGCCGGCATCGCCCACGATGAGGATGTCGGCATCCGAGGCGGTCCGGTCGCTGCGCAGCGGTCCGAGGAAGATGCGGGCACCACCGGCCCCGTGCTGGGCCTGCTCCTCGCCCACGATGACGTCTTCGAAGCCATCCCCGTCCACGTCGAGGGAGCTGAAGTCGGCGCCGAAGCCATCGTCAGAGCTGTCGCCCGTGAGGGTGATGTCGGCCGCGTCTTCGAGGGGGTCCTCGCCGGTGGACAGGTGGGTGAAGAGGTAGACGACACCCTGGTCTTCATCGGGAAGCCGGGCCTCCGAGCTGCCGAGGCCGAAGTCGAGCTGGCCGTCTGCGTCGAGGTCGCCGAGGATCTCCGCAGCACTGCCGATGGAGCTGTCGGCGATGGTGCCCACGAGCACCCAGGCGTTGGCGCTGGACAGAGTCGTCGAAGAGACGGGCCCCAGGAGCACATAGCCACCACCCGCGCTTCGGGCCTGCGATGCATCGGTGGCGTTGCCGGTGAGCAGGTCGTCGTACCCATCGCCGTCTATGTCGGCCACGTCGAGGTCATAGCCGATTCCATTTCCCTGTCCGCCCACGGAGAGGTCTGCGTTGGCCGGAGTGGGAGCAGCAGGAACGGGGACCTCCCAGGCCATCACCACGCCCCCCTGCTCGCCCGAGTTGGGGTCCTCGCCCGCATAGGCCGAGACCAGGAGTTCCCGGACGCCATCTCCGTCGAGATCGGCCATGGTACCGGCGTTCCCGAGTTGGGCAGGCTCCACCCCGCCCGCCACCACCGTGTGGCTGGGCATGTCGAGGCTCGACGGCCACAGGCAGGTGTTCGGCGTGCCATCACAGTCGTTGTCCGCACCGTCATTGCAGACCTCGACGCCGTCGGGATTCACGGCATCGTCGGTGTCGTCGCAGTCACCCCCCTGTTCGACCATCCCCGGTGACGGGGTGCAGGTCGTCTCCGAGCTGGCATCGTCGCCAAAGCCATCCCCGTCGAAGTCGACGTACCAGGCGCCGTCTCCTGTTGTGGGTGGGTCGTCGATGACACCGTCGCAGTCATCGTCTTCGCCGTCGCAGTGCTCTGGTGCGCCCGGGTATCGGGTGGCGTCGGCGTCGTCGCAGTCACCACCATCGAGCACAAAGCGGTCCCCCGGGGACAGGCACTGCTCCACCTCGGTGGCCGGGTCGCCAAAGCCATCGCCGTCGTCGTCGAGGGTCCAGGTGCGCGGGTCGAGTGTGGGCGCCTCATCGATGAGCGCGTCGCAGTCGTCGTCGACGCCGTTGCACGCCTCGTCGGCCCCGGGATGCACCTGGGGGTCGTCGTCATCGCAGTCGTCGCCCAGGAGCACATAGTCGCCACCGGGATTGGCGCAGATGGTGAGAGGGGTGGTGGGGTCGCCGTGGCCGTCGCCATCGCCGTCGGGGAACCAGCTCCGGGTCGCGGGCGCCTCTTCGTCGATGGTGCCGTCGCAGTCGTCGTCGATGTCGTTGCAGGCCTCGGCCTGGCCGGGGTGGATGCCGGGGTCGGCGTCGTCACAGTCATCCGCCGACCCCACATGCCCATCGGGGGCGTCGCAGGCATGGGCCGGCTGGTTGGGGTCTCCGTGCCCATCCCAGTCAGCATCGGCAAACCAGACAGAGTCGGGCGGGCTGTTGTCGACTCTGCCGTCGCAGTCGTTGTCCTTGCCGTCGCAGACCTCGGGTGCCCCCGGGTAGGTGGCGGGGTCGCCGGGCTCGCAGTCGCCATGCCACTCCGAGACCCCGTCGCCATCGCCGTCGAGGAAGGTGGCACGGGCATCGTCGAAGGCTTCGGGGGTGAAGAGGCAACCGGTGCTCGAGGCCAGCGACAACGCCCAGACTGGAAGGAGGCGGCGCATGGCTCAGCCGGCCAGCAGGGCGAAGGAGTCGGACTCCGCAGCCAACCACAGGGAGTTCGGGCGCCGGAGGAAGGGAACGGGACGAGATGGCATGACGCTTCCAAGCCGAACCAGGCGATGGGGTGGACATCGCATCGGGACTATCACTCGGCACCTTGCTGAGGTCAATCCCGAGCCGCGGCGCTCCCCTGCACCCAATGTGCCCCGAAAAGTGCCGGCCCCGCCCCAAGGGGGGGGAGGTCATTCGTCGCCGCAGGGGCTCGCAATGCCACACCAGGATGCCCTCAAGCAGGTCTCTTTGCCCACCGGCGACCCCATCGGCGACCGTCGCCGCCGCCCATCCCCCCCCTCTCTCCCCCGGTCACAATCGCGATTCATCGCACGAGGCGCACGCCCACACCGCTGTTCTGGTCGGTCGCCAGGTCCCGGTACCTGTCCGCCACCCGCAGGTTGGCCCCTTCGTCGAACCAACCCCGCCCCCGGCGCACGCGGTAGTACGGGTCATCCACCCAGGCCGAGCCGTCGGTGGGCGCGCCCTCGTAGGTCTCGTGCCAGGTGTCCGCGACCCACTCGTACATGCTGCCGAGCAGGTCGCACACGCCGTGCACGCTGTTGCCGGCCGGGCGACTGCACACAGGCGCGGAATGGCCCAGCCCGCAGCCATCTTCACCATCTTCGCGAAAGACAGCGCGTGTGCAGGACGGCGGCGCGGTCCCCCAAGGTGCCGGCCACCCCTTCGCACCGCTGCGGGCCGCGTACTCCCACTCGGCCTCGCTGGGCAGACGTCCGCCGGCCCATGTTGCGAAAGCAACGGCCTGCTCCCAATTCAGGCAGTTGACGGGGTGGTCCTCGCGGCCCGTGTGGCCCCAGTTGCAGGAGTCGCTGCTCGTGCGGTCACGAGGAGGGGTGCAGGCCCCTGCCCCGACGCATGCCCGGTACTGGCCCACCGTGACCTCCGAGCGCGACATCTCGAAGCTGGCCACAATGACGGTGTGGACGGGCTGTTCGTCGCTCTCCCCCGCAGCCTCACCCATCTCGAAGCTGCCCCCGGGAACGGCCATCCACTCGATGCCGGCGCGTCCCATCACTCCGGCTGGAGGCGGGCTGGCTGGCGTCGAAGGTCCACCATCGGAAGGGGTCCGCGGCCGTTTCTTGCTGCGCGCCAGCCCCTGAGAACCCACCGAGGCCGCGAGCAACGCGCCGGCAAGTCCCCAGAAGATGCGCCCAGCCCAGCTACCTCGCGGCATCATCGAGCTCCGCTTGCACCCCTTCCGCCGCCAACCGCTCCTGACCGGACTTGTCCAACAAGCTCACCACCACGCCAGCGACAAAGCTCAGCAGGAAGGCCGGAGGAAGCTCGGCCAGCTCGGCGAACCAGGCGCCTGCACCGGGCAATGCGGTCGCGCCGAACTTGAAGAGTGGGACTCCGAGGAAGCCCACCACCATCGCTGCCAATGCCCCGCGCGCCGTCATCTTGGACCAATACAACGACAGAATCATCGTGGGGCAGAACGTGGCCGCGATGCCAGACCAGCCGAAGACCACGAACCAGAAGACCGTGCGGCCCTCCACGAGAAAGCCCATGGAGATGGCAATCACGAGGGCCACCAGCGCCAACAACAGAGTCGCGCCCCGAGACAGGCCCATGAGCTGGTCATCCTTGAGCTCGGGGTGCAGCACCTGCTGGTAGAGGTCGCGGACGGCTGCGCTGCTGGCCACGACGAGCAGGGAGTCCACCGTGGACATGATGGCGGACAGCACGATGGCGATGAACAGGCCCACGATTGCCGCCGGCATCAGGGCCTCGACGAGCTGGGGGAGCACATCCTGTCCGCCGTTTCCGAGCGCCTTCTCGACCGCGTCGCCGGGGCCGGTGAGCCACGCGCGCCCCACCATTCCAGTGAGCACGGCCCCACTGTCGGCCAGCAGCGTCCAGGCGAAGGCCACGCCCGCGCCCTTGGGAATCTCGGCCTCGTCGCGCAGAGCGATGAAGCGCACGAAGATCTGAGGGGACCCCAGAAAGCCGAGCCCGATGAGTGCCAGTCCGAGGGTGCCCATGACGGTGAGGCCCGTCCAGCCATCGGGGCCAGACAGCATGAGCAGCGTGGGGTCGGTGGCGGAGAGCTTGTCCACCAGGTTCATCGGACCACCGAGCGCGATGAGACCCACAATGGGCAGGGCCACGAGGCCCAGGAACATCAAGGTGCCCTGGAACACGTCGGACCACACCACCGCGAGAAAGCCGCCGGTCACAGAATAGGCCATCACCACGGCAAAGCCGAGCAGAGCACCCGCGAACCAGTCCATGCCGAGGAAGCTCTCGAAGGCCGTGCCTGTCGCGTCGATCTGTGCACTCACGTAGATGGTGACGAAGACCGTGAGCGCCAATGCCGCCACGACCCGAAGCGACCGGCCCTTGCCGGGGCCCTGGCGAAAGCGGGCTTCGAGGTAGTCGGGCACGGTGATGGCGTCGTAGCGGGTGGTCAGGCGGTGGAAGCGCTTGGAGAGGAGCAGCCAGGCGCCGACCACGCCCAGGACCTCACCGAGCACCACCCAGAAGCCTCGAACCCCCAGGGCGGCGCCCATCCCGGTGAGTCCGAGCAGGAGCCAGGCCGACTCGCCGGTCGCGCGCGCGCTGAAGGCCACCGCCCAGAAGCCGAGGCCCTTGTCGGCGGCGTAGTAGTCGCGGAGGTCCTTCGTGCGGCGGCTGGCCACCACGCCGATGCCAAGCAGCACCGACAGGTAGAGCGCCACACCGACGACCTTCCAGAACATCAAGGCGTCCATCGTGCCTCCGAGCAGGGCCGCTGAGGGTAGCAGATGCCCTGTTTCGGCCCCCCGTCCTGCGCGCCCGGGCCACCGCGACGCCCCGAACCGGCCGGTCGCATGCCGTATGATGCCGCGGTCCAGGAGAGCGTATGTCGAAGCTGCCCGCGGACCGGTCCGAGTCGGTCTTCTCCGACTTCAAGCCGGCCTACTCGTCGAACCAGGCCCGTGTCGAGGCCAACCGATGCCTGTATTGCCACGACGCGCCATGCATCACGGCCTGCCCCACCGGCATCGACATCCCCACCTTCATCCGCAAGATCGCCACGGACAATGTGCGCGGCTCGGCCCGCACCATCTTCGACAGCAACATCCTCGGGATGAGCTGCGCGCGGGTGTGTCCGGTGGAGGTGCTTTGCGTGGGGGACTGCGTCTACAACCACATGGGCGTGCCCCCCATCCAGATCGGCAAGCTCCAGCGGTACGCCACGGACGCAGCCTTCGAGGCCGGCTGGGCGTTCTACGAGGCCGGTGCCGACAGCGGCAAGAGCGTGGGCATCGTCGGAGGTGGACCCGCTGCGCTCGCGTGCGCCCACCGCCTTCGCCAAGACGGCCATGCAGTCACCATCTACGACAAGCGCAACCACATCGGTGGACTCAACGCCACAGGAGTGGCGCCCTACAAGATGCCAGCCGACCGCGCGATGGACGAGGTGGACAAGGTGCTGGCCATCGGGGGCATCGAGGTGCAGACCGGCGTAGAGGTCGGTGCCGACGTCTCCTTCGCCGAGCTGGAGGACCGCCACGACGCGTTGTTCCTCGCGTTCGGACTCGGACCCGACAGCCGACTCGCGGTGCAGGGCGCCGAGCTGGCTGGAGTCGAGGGCGCCGTCGACTTCATCGAGCGCTTCAAGACCGGCATCGAGGACCTCTCGGAGGTGTCGCGTGCCATCGTGGTGGGCGGCGGAAACACCGCGCTCGACGTCGTTCGCGAGCTTCGTGTGCTCGGCGTCGAGCAGGTCACCATGGCCTACCGCGGCACCGAGGCGAGGATGTCCGGCTACGCCCATGAGTGGGCCGCCGCAAAGGTGGAGGGCGTCGTCGCCGCCTGGCAGACCCAACCCATCGGCTTCGAAGGGAGCGACGGCAAGGTCACGGGGGTGCGCTGCGTGCGTCTCGACGCCAACAAGAAGCCCATCGACGGCAGCGAGCATGTGTTGCCGGCCGACCGGGTCTACCTCGCCATCGGGCAGTCCAAGCTGGGTGCGTTGGTGGACGGCCTCGATGGTGTCGAGACCGAGTGGGGCTGCGTGAAGGTCGGGGCGGGTCAAGCGACCGGCCGTCCCGGGGTGTACGCCGGAGGCGACTGTGCCAACGGCGGCAAGGAGGTCGTCAACGCCGTGGCCGAGGGGCGCGACGCCGCCATCGCCATCCACGCCTACCTCAGCGCCCAGGCCTGAAGGAGCTTCCCGTGCCCGACTTGACTTCCAACACTGCGGGAATCATCTCCCCCAACCCCTTCTGGCTGGCCAGTGCCCCCCCCGCCAACTCCGGCGAGCAGGTGATGCGGGCCTTCGACGCTGGCTGGGGCGGCGCCGTCTGGAAGACCCTCGGCCAGCCCATCCAGAACGTGTCGAGCCGCTTTGGCGCGATTCGCTGGAAGGGCGCTGCCGGCGTGGGCTTCAACAACATCGAGCTCATCACCGACCGACCGCTCGACGTGAACTTCCGCGAAATCGCCGAGGTGAAGAAGCGGTATCCCAAGCACGCCGTCATCGTGTCTTTGATGGTGGAGAGCAAGGAGGAGTGGCGTGAGATGATCATGCGCTCCGAGGACGCCGGCGCAGATGGCCTCGAGCTCAACTTCGGCTGTCCTCACGGCATGTGCGAACGGGGCATGGGCTCGGCAGTGGGACAGGAGCCCACGGTCAACGAGCGCATCACCAGCTGGGTGAAGGAGTACGCCAACGTGCCTGTGTTGGTGAAGCTCACGCCCAATGTGGGCGACATCGTGCCCCATGGCCTGGCGGCCCAGGCCGGTGGTGCCGACGGGGTGAGCCTCATCAACACCATCAAGTCCATCATCGGCGTCGACATCGACAACTTCACACCCCAGCCCGTGGTCGGCGGCAGGTCCACCAACGGCGGCTACTGTGGCGCTGCGGTCCGACCCATTGCATTGCACATGTGTGCTGCATTGGCCCGCGACCCCCGCTTCAACGTGCCCATCAGCGGCATCGGCGGAATCACCAACTGGCGGGATGCCGTGGAGTTCCTGCTGCTCGGCTCGTCTAGCGTGCAGGTGTGCACCGAGGTGATGCTCAAGGGCTACCGCATCGTGGAGGACATGAACGAGGGCCTGAACCAATACATGAAGGACAAGGGCTTCGACACGCTCGACCAGATGGTGGGCAAGGCCATCCCCGCCTACACCGAGTGGGGCGAGCTCGACCTCAACTTCGAGATCGTCGCCAAGATCGACTCGCAGAGCTGCATTGGCTGCCAGGCCTGCCTCGTGGCCTGCCACGACGGCGCCCACCAATGCATCCACCCGTCCCCCACCGCAGCGGAGCTCACCCCCGAGTCGCGGGTGCCCATCGTCGACGAGTCGGAGTGCGTGGGCTGCAACCTCTGCCAGATCGTGTGCCCCGTGGAGGGCTGCATCACCATGGAGCAGGTGGACAACGGCTTCGGCAAGGCGAGCTGGAACGACCACCTGGTGCGCGGCGCCCAGCTTCGCCCCAAGAAGGGCGCCCACTGAGCATCTTGAACCACGGCCGCCGGGCTGCTCTGCCGCAGTCCCGGTGTCAAGGACAGAAAATGTCCGCCCCTTTCGTCACCGTCCCGCCATATTGTCGGCCGCCTGTTTTGCGGCCCTGACCCCCAGGAGACCCCCATGCCCCAGATCGTGCGCTGCGGACTCATCCAGTGCGGCAACCCCGTCAACGACGAGTCGGTGCCTGTCGCCGACATCCAGCAGGCCATGCTGGACAAGCACCTGCCCCTCATCGACGAAGCCGGTGAAAAGGGCGTGCAGATCCTCTGCCTGCAGGAGATCTTCAACGGCCCCTACTTCTGCCCCAGCCAGGACAAGCGCTGGTACGACGCTGCAGAGGCGGTGCCGGGACCCACCACCGACCTCATGGCCGAGTACGCCAAGAAGTGGAACATGGTCATCGTGGTGCCGGTCTACGAAAAGGTCGGCCGTGGCATCTACTACAACACCGCCGCTGTGATCGACGCCGACGGCACCTACCTCGGCAAGTACCGCAAGCAGCACATCCCGCAGACCTCGGGTTTCTGGGAGAAGTACTTCTTCACCCCCGGAAATGGCGGCTACCCGGTCTTCGACACCAAGTACGCCAAGGTGGGCGTCTACATCTGCTACGACCGCCACTTCCCCGAAGGCTGGCGCGCCCTCGGCCTCAACGGCGCCGACATCGTGTTCAACCCGAGCGCCACCGTGGCCGGCCTGTCCGAGTACCTCTGGAAGCTCGAGCAGCCCGCCGCCGCGGTCGCCAACACCTACTTTGTGGGCGCCATCAACCGGGTGGGCACCGAAGCTCCCTGGGGCATCGGCGAGTTCTACGGCCAGTCCTACTTCGTGAACCCCCGCGGGCAGTTCGAGGCCATGGCCTCGCGCGACCAGGATGAGCTGGTGGTCGCCGATCTCGACCTCGAGATGATCGACGAGGTGCGCAAGGTGTGGCAGTTCTACCGCGACCGCCGTCCCGACGCCTACGACGACCTCACCAACCCGAGCCCCCACTGAGAACAGGGAGCAGACCATGAGCTCGATTCTCATTCGGGGCGGCACCATCGTGACCGCCGACGGGGAATACCGGGGCGACGTGCTCACGGACGGCGAGACCATCGCCGCGGTGGGACCCGACCTCGACGCGCCGGCTGGTGCGCGGGTCATCGACGCCGGCGGCGCCTACGTGATGCCCGGCGGCATCGATCCGCACACCCACATGGAGCTGCCCTTCATGGGCACGGTGGCTTCGGAGGACTTCTTCACGGGCACGTCCGCTGCGGCAGCCGGCGGCACGACGATGTGCATCGACTTCGTCATTCCCGCTCCGCAGCAGCGCATCATGGAGGCCTACAAGGAGTGGCGGGGCTGGGCGGAGAAGGCCGCCTGCGACTACTCCTTCCACGTCGCCATCACCTGGTGGGACGACTCGGTCCGAAAGGACATGGGCGAGCTCGTCAGCGAGTACGGCGTCAACTCCTTCAAGCACTTCATGGCCTACAAGAACGCCATCATGTGCGACGACGAGACCCTGGTGAACAGCTTCAAGCGCTGCCGGGAGCTCGGCGCGCTGGCCACCCTGCACGCCGAGAATGGTGAGCTCGTCTATGTCCTCCAGCAGGACATCTTCGACAAGGGCATCACCGGTCCGGAGGGCCACCCGCTGTCGCGTCCTCCCGAGGTCGAGGGCGAGGCCGCCAACCGGGCCATTCGCATCGCCGAGGTGCTGGGGGTGCCGGTCTACCTCGTCCACACCTCCTGCATCGACGCCCTCGAGGCGGTCACGCGGGCGCGCCTCGAAGGCCAGCAGGTGTTTGCCGAGGTGCTCGCCCAGCACCTCGTGATCGATGATTCGGTCTACCGCGACCCCGACTGGAACACGGCCGCGCACTACGTCATGTCGCCCCCTTTCCGCAGCAAGGAACACCAGGCCGCTCTGTGGCGTGGCCTCCAGGCGGGCATGCTCCAGACCACGGCCACCGACCACTGCTGCTTCTGCACTCCCCAGAAGCGCGCTGGCATCGACGACTTCCGAAAGATTCCCAACGGAACCGGCGGCATCGAAGACCGGATGGGCGTGCTGTGGCACCACGGCGTGCGCACCGGCCGACTCACCCCCTCGCAGTTCGTGGCGGTCACCTCCACCAACACCGCACGCATCTTCAACATCCACCCGAAGAAGGGTGCGCTGGTGGCCGGTGCCGACGCCGACATCGTGGTGTGGGACCCGAACAAGACCCGCACCATCTCCGCGAAGACCCACCACCAGAACATCGACTTCAACATCTACGAGGGCATGGAGATCACCGGCAACGCCGCGGTCACCCTGTCCCGTGGCCGGGTGGTCTGGGAGAACGACGAGCTGAAGACCGAGCGCGGCACCGGCAAGTACGTCAAGCGAGCTCCCTTCGCGCCCTTCTGGGACGCCCAGAACCGCCGCAACGCCCTCGCCGAGCCCACCGCCGTGGAGCGCTGAGAACGTCCGCCGAGCCTGGCACAGCTGGACCGCTCCGGCCGCCAGCCCCGCAGCCACTCAGCCCCGGAGGTGACCCCTTCGGGGCTTCCCCACGCGGAGGAGCACCCGCGCATGTCCAACCCCCACCCTGCCCCTCGCCAGCCGAAGAACCCCCACGGCGCCCTCATCAACGACGACATCCGTCCCGCCAATGCCGAGGAACGGCACTGGTCGGTGATGAACATGGCGAGCCTCTGGGTGGGCATGGTGGTCTGCGTGCCCACCTACATGCTCGCCGCCGGGCTCATCGAGCAGGGCATGAGCTGGTCCCAGGCTGTGCTCACCGTCATGCTGGGCAACGTCATCGTGCTCGTGCCCATGGTGCTCAACGGTCACCCCGGCACCAAGTACGGCGTGCCCTTCCCGGTGATGGCGCGGGCCAGCTTCGGCATCCGCGGCGCGCACATTCCCTCCCTGCTGCGGGCGCTCGTGGCTTGCGGCTGGTTCGGCATCCAGACCTGGATCGGCGGTCAGGCCATCTACCAGATGCTCGGTGTGCTGATGGGGGGTGCGCTCGGCGGCGACGCCCTGCCCTTCCTCGGCATCAACGCGGTGGAGTTCGCCTGCTTCCTCGGCTTCTGGGCCATCCAGGTCGCCATCCTGTGGAAGGGCGTGGAGTCCATCCGCCTGCTGGAGACCCTCGCAGCCCCCTTCCTCATCGTCATGGGGCTCGTGCTGCTCATCTGGGCCTATGTCAAGGCCGGTGGATTCGGTCAGATGCTGTCCACACCCTCCCAGTTCGCTGAGGGCGGACCGAAGGAAGGCCAGTTCTTCTCGGTCTTCTTCCCCTCCCTCACCGCCATGGTGGGCTTCTGGGCCACACTGTCCCTCAACATTCCCGACTTCACCCGCTACGCGAAGTCCCAGCGCGACCAGGTGCTCGGACAGGCCATCGGTCTGCCCACCACCATGACCCTGTTCGCCTTCATCGGAGTCGCGGTCACCAGCGCCACCACGGTCATCTTCGGAGAGCCCATCTGGGACCCCACGGTCCTGCTCGGCAAGATGGGCGGCGGCTTCACCGTGGCCATCAGCCTGTTCGCGTTGTCTATCGCCACCCTGTCCACCAACATCGCAGCCAATGTGGTGAGCCCGGCCAACGCGCTCATCAACGCCGCCCCAGACAAGGTCACCTTCCGCATGGGTGGCCTCATCACGGCCGGCATTGGCGTGGCCATCATGCCCTGGAAGCTCATCGCCAGCACCGGCGGCTACATCTTCACCTGGCTCATCGGCTACTCGGCGCTGCTCGGACCCATCGGCGGCATTCTCATCGCCGACTACTTCCTGCTTCGGAAGACCGAGTACGACGTCGACGCCCTCTTCACCTGGGAAGGCCGCTACTGGTACAGCGGTGGCTTCAACCCGGCCGCCATCATCGCGCTGGTGGTCGCGGTCCTGCCCAACATCCCGGGCTTTCTGCAGGCCGCCGGCATCGTGGAGTCGGTGCCGGCCGTCTTTTCCAACATCTACACCTACGCGTGGTTCGTGGGCTTCTTCATTGCCGGGGGGCTCTACCTCGTGCTCATGAAGGCCCTGGCTCCGGCCGCGCCTTCGGAGGCCTGATGCACCCGACCGACGTTTCCTTCTTCTCCGCGAAGTCCTACGCCTTCACCACCTGGCAGGACGCCCACAACTACATCGGGGGTCGTTGGCAGAAGCCCATCGACGATGTGGGCAGCCTCGACGTGCTCAACCCCCGGCACGGCAAGGCCATCTCCCAGGTGCACCTGTCCGGCGCATCCGACGTCGACGCGGCAGTGAAGGCCGCCAAGGCCGCACTTCCCGCCTGGCAGGCTCTGCCCATCCGCGAGCGGGCCCAGGTCTTCTACAAGCTGCGTCAGCTCATGGAGGACCACCTCGAGATGCTCACCTGGCTGGTGAGCCACGAAAACGGCAAGACCTACGCCGAGGCGAAGGCCGAGGTGCTCAAGTCCATCGAGTGTGTGGAATACGGCTGCTCGCTCCCCAACCTGGCCGCAGGCAGCGAGCTGCAGGTGTCTCGCGGGGTCACCTGTCGCATCGAGTACGCCCCGGTTGGCGTGGTCGCCGGGGTCACCCCATTCAACTTCCCCCTGATGGTGCCCCTGTGGATGCTCCCGCAGGCCATTGTGGGCGGCAACGCCTTCATCCTCAAGCCGAGCGAACAGACCCCCCTGTCCACCCTCGCGCTGGCGATGATGTTCCGCGAAGCAGGCCTGCCCGACGGCATCTTCAACGTCGTGCAGGGTGGCCGTGAAGCGGTCGAGGCCCTGTGCGACCACCCTGGCATCGGCGCGTTCGGCTTCGTGGGCTCCACGCGCGTGGCCAAGCTGGTCTACGGGCGCTCCGCCATGGCGGGCAAGCGGTCGCTGTGCCTGGGCGGCGCGAAGAACCACCTCATCGTGGTGCCCGACGCCGACCTGGAGGTGGCTGCCGGGAACATCGTGGCGAGCTTCACGGGCTGCGCCGGCCAGCGCTGCATGGCGGCAGCCAACCTCGTGGCGGTGGGTGACGTGGAGCACATCATCGACGAGATCAAGAAGCGGGCCAGTCGCCTCGTGCTGGGCAACGACCTCGGCGCCATCAACAGCGCAGAGTCGGTCGCCCGCATCAAGGGCTACGTCGACGGGGCCGAGCAAGCCGGCGCCCAGGTGGTCGTCGACGGTCGGGCCGACCGGGGCGGCGAGGCCGGCTTCTGGCACGGTCCCACCATCCTCGACAACGTCACACCCGAGCAGGCGGCGGCACGCGAGGAGATCTTCGGTCCGGTGCTGTCCATCATTCGCGTCGACGACCTGTCCCAGGCCCTCGCCATCGAAAACGGCAACCCCTACGGCAATGCCAGCGCGGTCTACACCACCTCCGGCGAGGTGGCCCGCAAGGTGATGGGACAGGCGGAGGCCGGCATGTGCGGCGTCAACGTGGGCGTCCCAGTCCCTCGCGAGCCCTTCGGCTTCGGCGGCTGGAACGACTCCAAGTTCGGTGCCGGCAACATCACCGGCTGGGACGGCTTCCGCTTCTGGACCCGCATTCGCAAGGTCACCACCAAGTGGGCCCTGCAGGCCGACCAGAACTGGATGAACTGAAGCTCAGCCCGGAGAGGCCCCCTTCTCCGCTTCCCTGACTGCATTGGAGGGACGGTGTCCCAACCCAGGATTTCCGCAGACACGCAGGCCATGATCGACACCTGCATGCGGCACACACTCTACTCGTGGAGTGCGCGCGGCAAGGTGTCCCCCATGCCCATCACGGGCGCCAAGGGCATTCACCTGCACGGTCCCGACGGCCAGCGTTGGATCGACTTCAACAGCCAGCTCATGAGCGTGAACATCGGCCACGGACACCCCAAGGTGGTGGAGGCCATGAAGCAGGCAGCCGAAGGCCTCATCTACGCCTTCCCCGGCAGCGCCACGCCCATGCGGGCCGAGCTGTCCGCGAAGATCGCATCGCTGATGCCCGACCCCATCAACACGGTGTTCTACACACTCGGTGGAGCCGAAGCCAACGAAAACGCCATCAAGCTGGCGCGCCTGTACACCGGCCGCTTCAAGATTCTCAGCCGCTATCGCAGCTACCACGGCGCCACCAACGCCTGCATGCAGCTCACCGGCGACCCCCGGCGGCTCCACAACGAGCCCGGCAGCCCTGGCTTCGTGAAGGTGATGGACCCCTGGCCCTACACCTGGAAGTGGGGCGACAACGACGCCGAGATCGTGAAGAACAA
>ENA-OWNT01001046-OWNT01001046.1-seawater-metagenome-genome-assembly--contig:-NODE-1046-length-41804-cov-5.360941_pt1 | contig 41804 bp, 29 predicted proteins | sample MGYA00238136_ERZ651165 | MGnify/ENA primary metagenome ERZ651165 (study PRJEB26861, sample SAMN08777766) | seawater metagenome | isolation source: coastal seawater | place: USA: Florida | collected...
GCCGGCCCCATCCCCACCGTCGTCGCCAGAGCCGGTTCCCCCGTCATCACCGCCACCGTCCTCGCCGCCAGATCCGCCGTCGTCCCTCGAGTCGCCCCCCGCAGGGTCGGCGAGGGCCGCCTCCACCCACCCCAGGGTGTCGGCCGCGATGTAGCGGTCGCCGACGGCGTCCATCCATCCATTCTCGGTGGGGTCCAGTGCGGCTTCGTCCTTCAGCAGCTGCCCCGTGATGGGACTCGCATACAGCAGGTCGAGGTGGCTGAGGTCGCGGGTGGTCGCCTCCACCACCACGGCTCCGCGTCCGGTGAGAGCGTGGGTGTGCAGGGCGCTGTCGACGAACACCAGGCCGTCGCTCGGCCCACTCACCTCTCCCAACACGAGCTTGCCTTGGAGCAGGCCCTGGACCTCGGCCTCGGCGACACCGAAGTCCACCAGGGAATCGCCCACGAGCTCCGCCATCAGCTCCGCCCAGTCGTCGACTCCGGCCGTTGCAAGGTCGACCCAGGCCTCCCCGAACAGCCCCGCGGCGTAGTCCTCCAGCCCATTCGGCATCATCGCGTTGGTGCCCGCGAGCAGATGCAGCTCGATACCGGGGTGGACCCCGGTGGCCTCGAGGGTGCCCAACACATCGTCCCCTTCCGCGATGGCGGCGTCGATGCCGCTGCTGTAGCTGAAGTAGCCCAGGCCGCCCTCATAGGTGGTGTACCAGTCCTGTTGCAGAGCATAGGCCCCAAGCCAGGGCGACGCGCCGGGAAGGGGGTGGGTGTCGTCCCAGCGGCGCAAGAGCTGGCGCTGGCCCGGAAACAGGTCGCCATCGGCAGCGAAGTGGTCCTGCTCGGACAGATCGGTGGTCTCCCAATACACGCCCGTGCCGTATGGGTAGAAGGTCTCCCAGGCGGACGGAGAGATGGCCGTGTCTGCATCGAGTGCGGCGTAGTTGCCGCTCGACCACCGGTAGATGGTGTCCACGCCTCCGAGCGGAGTCGCGATGAAGACCGCCTTGCGCACATCTTCGCGATAGCGGGTGCCCACTGCTTCGTAGTCGCTGCGGCCCCAGCGGGTGCCGTCCAGGTTGGACATGTAGATGGCCGCAGACACCCCCCCCTTGCTGTGGCTCACCACGTCGACCTCAGGGGCGCCCGTGATGGCGCGAATGCGAGCGATTGCGTTGGCCACCTGCTCTGCATGGCGAAACACATCGCCATGGGGATGGGCGAAGGTGAGCGCGAACACAGGCCGAAGGTTGTTGCTCATGCGCGTGGCCATCGTGATGAAGCCACGGCTGGCGTTGTCTCCGGCGCCCGGTACGAACAGGATGGGGGTGCCAGAGCTGTACGCGAAGGTGGGTGCGATGTGCAGCAAGGCCGCGTGGCTGCCCGGTGTGTTGGTCCCGAAGCAATCTGCAATCCAAGGCGCGTAGGCGGCGGAGTCCGGCCAGGCGAGCCCGTTGTTGAAGTCCTCCTGTACCAGCAGCGTGCGGTCGGGGTCCTCCAGGCGCTCGATGGCACTCCACAGCATGATGTCTTCGTCGATGGTCCACACCTCGCGGCCCACGAAGCGGTCAGCGGGGGTGCTGGGGTCGAAGCCCGGGGTGGCCCAGACCGGCGAGACCAGGGTGAGAAGGAGCGGCAGTGCGTTCATGTCAGGGCCTCGGGCTCAGCGCAGCGGCGCGGCGAGGAAGGAGCGAACGGCCGCGTTGAAGCCGTCGGGATCATCGTGCTGCACGGTGTGTCCGGCGCCGGGGAGCATCACCAGACCCGCGTGGGGGATGGCGTCGCGTCCCGCTTCTGCGACGGACCGCGTGCGGCCTCCGGTGAACACCGCGTTGGGAATCATTCGGTCCTGGGTGCCGAAGATGAGGAGGGTCGGCACCGAGATGTCGGGCAAGCGGTGGGCCACCGGATGGTCGAGCATGCCCGCCACGGAACGGGAGACCGCCACGCTCGTGCCCCGAAAGGCCGGGGTGCCCGCCATGCGCACCCGTTCCTCCAACAACCGCTCCACCCCGTCATCCATTCGGTTGAACACAAGGGTGGAGAAGGTGGCGCGGAGTTCTTCTTCGCGGGCGTGGGTCGCTCGGGCCTCGTGCCAGAACGCCTTCATCCAGTCGGCCGCACCGGCGTCGAAGGTCTCGATGCCTGCCGGCGCTGCCAACACAAGCCGTTCGACACGCTCGGGATGGTCGAGCGCAATGGTCATGGAGATTTGACCGCCCATGGAGTGACCCACGAGAACAGCTTGCTCCACACCAATCTCATCGAGCCACCGGACCACCACCTCGGCATACCACGGCGGCGTGTACGGGGCGTCGGGGCGTGCGCTGGCACCATAGCCTGGGAGATCCAATGCAAGAACCCGCCGGTCCTGGGCGAGCTCCGTCACCTGGTACTCCCAGAATCCCATGTAGGAGGACAAGCCGTGAACCAACACAAGTGGGGGCAGGTCGGCGCCGGGACCGCTGTCCGCCCCACCCCACGAGTCGATCATGGCGACATCGACCACGGCACCATCTTCGAGGGTGACGTCGACATGGGCGACCGGCAGCGGTGCGTGAAGCTCGGCAGGCGTGATGGCCGGCAGGGCGCTGTACTTCGGCACGCAGGCCGTGAGCGCGGCGAGCCAGGCGGTGCGGGCGGGGTGCATGGGCATCGTCCGGCTCCCTAGAAGAACAGGTTGTCCATGGACACGATGATGGTCCAGGGGTCGTCGGGGAGGGGCTTGTCGTCGAGCCCCCGCAGCTCGCTGTTCACCACCTTGGCGCCGGCGACGGACAGGTTGGTGAACAGCCAAGGATGCGCAGTGAGCCGACCGTTGAGCTCGGTCCCCATGTTGCTGCCGAGCCCGTCGATGGCATGGCCGCCGCCGACCTGGGTGTCGAGCTTGCCGGGCACGATGCTGTAGCCGACGGAGCCGGTCAGAGCGCGCACGCCCAGCCCACGATTCGAGATGTCCCCCACCACCGCAGCCATGCGGTTGATGGACATGGGGTCGGGAAACAACAGCAGGCAGCCATGGGTGGCATAGACCGCGCCCACGACGCCGTATTGGTTGGCCGTGAGCACGCCGGTGTAGGCATCGCGTCCGTTGCCATCTCGCGAGGTGGCCAGCCAGCCGAGTCGGGCAACACTCGCCTGTCCCGGCGCATAGCGAACCCGAAACTCTCCGTCGGTGAACCAGCCGCGCACAGGCACGTCGAGCTGGTCCTTGACGTAGATCTTCCCCACGTTGGCGCCCGCGAGGGCGGAGAACCCCATCGGTCCGCGGTCGAGGCGGTGGTTGTAGCCCACGTCGCCCATCACCCAGGCGAAGTCGCCGTCCACCCAGGGGTTGACCTCCTGGTCACCCACCCGAAAGTCGAGGCGGGGCCCCCCCTGTAGCTCGGACAAGGCGCCCGACGGACCCGAGCCCAAGGCCCCCGCAGTGCCATGGGTGCGGTCCTGCAGCGCCCAGGCGTGCAGACCGAGCCACCAGGCGAACTCGGGCTGGGCGGCGATGTCGAGCTGCAGCAGGGTCGCATCGTCGACGCGGGCGGAGCCCTGCTCCAACAGGGTGTAGACACCGGCCTTGTAGCGAAAGCGGTCTCCCCAGCTGTCGTGGATGCGCCCGTAGGCGGTGACACCCGCGGCCTCGGTGCCCATGATGGAGATACCGGCGCCGGAACGGAAGAGGTCGTCTGGCTGAGCCCTTGCGGGATTGTGAACCGAGCCACCCACGAACTGCAGGCCGGAGACGACCTCGAGGTCGTGGCGGGGACCGAGCTTCTTTCGGTAGGTAGCATGCAGGCGTCGCGTCTGGAGGTTCACCATGTCCGCGCCGATGCCGCCGCCTGTGTTGCCCCCGGTGCCGTAGCTGCGGTCGCCCCAGTTGAAGTCGACCTCGAAGCCGGCCGTGAAGGACAGCTCCCCGTCGTAGACCGGCGGTGCATAGGTGAGAAAGGCCGTCATGCGCTGCTCGACCACACCCGTCGCCCCCTGGTCCTCGTCGGGTTCACCGTCACCGTCGAGGTCGAGCTCACCATCTTCGGGAAGGACCGAGGTGAGGTTGGTGCCGCCCAACACTCCGATGATCTGTCCGTCCAACACAGGGTTGGTGGGGATGACGTTGGACGTGATGGCCCGTGTCTGCATCAAGCCGAGGAAGGTGAAGCCAGACCCGGGGTCGGGACGCTCGGGCTGCACGGGTGCCTCGACACTGGCCTTGGCCGCCTCGGCGCGAACCTCTGGAGGAGGAGCAGCGAGAACGGGCCGTGCTGCGGCCATTGCGACCACAACAGCAGCACCTCCAGCCAGCGGTCGCGGGGAGACGGTGGGCATGGCCCCTCCTCAGGTCGACACCACGGTGGAGGGACGGTGCCCTCGGACCGCAGCGCAGGAACTCACTGCCGGCGGTAGACCTGGGTGAGGTCGCCAGGGGCCACGCCGCCGCCTGCACTCGAGCCGAAGCCCGAGGAAGGGGTGGGCACGGTGTAGCCCTGATCGGGGTCGGTCTGCACGATCTCGTAGGTGAGGACGTCGCCGTCGACCTGCCAGATGCCCTCGCTCGTGATGACCTGCGGCGCGCTCTGGTAGACCACGATGGTGTGGGGCGTGGTGGACACATCCACCTCGTAGGTGCCCTCGGCGGCGATGGGGGTGCCGTTGTAGATGATGTCCACATCGTAGGAGCCGCTGGCGTCGAAGTCGGCGGTCACGCTGGTGATGTTGAAGTCGACGAAGGCAGGTGCGAGGTCGTCGCCCTCGGAGAGCCAGCCTCCCACGATGGACGCCGGGTCGGCGTCGGTGTCGGCATCAGTATCGGCGTCGGTGTCGGCATCGGTGTCCGAGTCGGCATCCGAGTCGGTGTCGGCATCGGCCTCACCACCCGGGCCGCCGCTGTCCTTGACATCGTCGGGAACGCAGGCGGTGAGGGTGACGGCAAGGAAGAGGAAGGTGGTGCGGGTCATGAGGTGCTCCAGGCTGTTCCCCGTGGGGAGGCTGCAAGGACCGGTCTTGGAAGGAGGGGGGTCACAAGAGGGGTGTGGCCGCGAGTGGGAGGGCTGCGAGCGTCTTCTTGTCGAGCTTGCCGGAGCCGGTGCGGGGAAGACCGCCGCTCTGCGTGATGTCCACATGCTTGGGAATCTTGAAGCGCGCGAGACGGTCCCGAAGCGCAGCCTTGAGGTCGGCGGTGTCGAGGGTCGCGCCGGGATGAAGCTCCACGAACGCACGGCCGACCTCACCCCAGCGGGCATCGGGCACCCCTACGACCGCTGCCAGGGCGACCGAAGGGTGCTGCTGAATCGCCGACTCCACCTCGGCTGGGTACACGTTCTCACCGCCGGAGATGAACATCTCCTTGAGGCGCCCGCGCACGTAGAAGAAGCCCTCGCGGTCGCGGGACAGGACATCGCCCGTCGAAAACCAGCCGTGCTGGATGCTTTTTGCGGTCGCCTCGGGATTGTTCCAGTAGCCCGCACACACCACTGGCCCCGACAGCAGAAGCTCGCCGGGCTCGCCCGGTGCACAGGCGCGGCCGTCCGGACGCACAAGCCGCATCCCAATGAACGGAATCGGCAGTCCCACACAAGAACCGGCGGGACCTTCAGTGGGGTCGCCCGTGCCACGCATCTTCTCGAGGGAACGCTCGCCCGGCATCGAGAAGCAGTTGGGGCCCACCTCGGTCATCCCGAAGCCCTGCCGAAGGGGGATGCCGCGCGCATGATACCGCTCCAACAGGGGCAGCCCCAACGGGGCGCCGCCGCACAGGGCATCGCGAACACAAGACAAGTCGGCGGCGTCGAAGTCGGGGTGGTCCGCCAGCATCTGATAGATGGTGGGCACTCCCATGAGATGCGAAATCCGCTCCTGAACGACGAGTGCCAGGGCCTCTGCGGCATCGAGTCGAGGCGTGAGCACCACGCGTCCGCCGCGAAAGAACATCGGCGTGGACAGGCAGTTGAGTCCGCCGGTGTGGAACAAGGGGGTGAAGGTGAGCGTGGCGCTGCTGGTGTCGAGATCGCAGGCCAGCACGGTGTTGATGGCGTTCCAGTGGACCTGCTGATGGGTGAGCAGCGCGCCCTTGGGCCGTCCGGTGCTGCCCGAGGTGTACATGATGACCCAGGGGTCGGCAAGCTGGCTGCCGACGGTGTTGCCGAGCTGAGAGGGGTCGGCATCGGGGCCGGTCTCCAGGGACGACAGGGGCCGTCCCACATCCAGGCCAAGGTGGGTGTCATCCGCGAAGACGACCCGTGCGCCGCTGTTGTCGAGCTGCCAACGAAGCTCGTCGGGGCTCAGCCGCCAGTTCATCGGGAACAACACCGCACCCAGCTCGGCGCAGGCGAACAGCAACGCGAAGGTCTCGCCGCGATTCAGCGCAAGCACGGCCACCCGGTCGCCCTTTTCGACCCCATCCGCTTGCAGCCGAGCCGCCCAGGCAAGACTGTCGCGGTGCAAGTCGAGCCAGCTCCAGCGGCGGCCGGTGCCGACGTCGTAGAGGGCCTCGGCCCGAGGGCGAAAGCGGGCCTGAGTGGCAAGCCAATTCGAGGTGGCGTGGGTGGTGGGCGGGGTCATCGGGCCTCCGCAGTCGGGGCGCTGTCTTGGCCAGGCAAGCGCGCACGGAACCAACGGTCGAGCATCGGATAGAAGGCGCGAGGCCCGAAAGAGCCGACGACGACACCGATGTGACCGGTCCGGAGCACCTCGGCGGTAACGTCGTCGCTCCCAGTGGCCTCGGCAAGCGGGAGAACCGCCTCGGGCGGGGCGATGAAGTCACGCTCCGCGGCGGTCACGAGTAGGGGACAGCGAATCTGCTGCAGGTCGATGCGTTCTCCGGCGAGCTCCCAGGTGCCCGCCAGCAGGGCGTCTTCCTGATAGGTACGGCGGATGAACTCTCGGGCGAACGGGGCGGGCAGCGGCACGTTTTCTTCGAGCCAACGCTCTCGAGCCATGGTGCGGGCGAGGCGCACGGGGTCCCCTGCCGCCCCCTCGATGGCGGCGTATTTGGTCACGGAGCCCACTGGGTCGAGCATCTTGAAGCCCACCTGCATGAACTCCACCGGCACCAGGCCTTCGCCGGGAATGGCCTCGTCGACATCGAGGCTCTCGGGGTCGGTGAACGCCCGAAAGCGCCCGCCCAGAGCGAATTTGAAGGGCGCATTGAACACCGCCAGCCCCCGCACCCGCCGGGGCCGCAGGGCCGCATACATGGCCGCAAGCGTGCCTCCCTGGCAGTAGCCCAGGAGGAAGGCATCACTGGCGCCTGCGTGTCGACAGGCACGGTCGACCGCTCGGTGAAGAAGGTCGAGAACAACGTGTGCGACGGTGACGTCGCCGTCCTCCGGCCCGAACACGCCCCAATCGACGAGGTAGACCGGATGCCCCCGGTCTGCCAGTCCGGCCACCAGCGAGCGGTCTGGCTCCAGATCGACGATGTAGGCGCGGTTGATGAGGCTCGGCACGACAATGACCGGCACCTGGGTGTGGGCGTCGGTCGCAGGGGCGTAGAAGCGCACACACAGCTTGTTCTGGGTGTGGATGACCGTGTGTGGCGTGCGCCCGACCGGCGGACGGGGCGCGGTGGCATGGATGAGCATGCCCCGCCGAATGCGGTCGGTGTCCTCGAAGCCGCCGATGCCCTTCACCAGGGCGGACCAGGCGGCGAAGGGGTCGGGAAGATGTCCTTGGGACGCGGCGCTCATGCGGGCGCTCCTGCCAGGTGGGCGCGGAGGGCGCTGCGGGTGGCGGACAGGCCGGCCAGCAGGTGGCCCTCGCCGTCGACGTGTTGGACGCGCACAGGCCCACCCCACACCGCATGGAGGGGTCGGCTGACCGCAGCGGGGAAGACGGCATCGCGGTTGCCGTGGACCAGGAGCAGGTTGCGTTGGACCCGGCGCCCGCCGGTGGGGGACCAGCGCGAGAGGTCGTCGATCAGAGCACCCGACATCCGGCCGCCCGCTGCAGGGACTTCGCCGAACCCGTCCGCCGGGCGAGCCGTCCAGGCCCGCGGACCCGCCAGACCCGTGACCACGGCCTGGCCGACACAAACGGGCACCTCAAGGCCGGACAGACGCCAGGAAGACAGCAGACGCCGGGCCCGCCGCAGCACAGGCGCCCGCCCCCAGTCCACCGCCGACCCCACCAACACCACCGCCCCCGGGGGCAGACGGCCAGAGGGCAGTGTGGGCGCCTCCAGCAGGGCTGCGGCCAGGAGGCTGCCTCCCAGGCCGACCCCCACGAGGTGCAGGGGGCCCGTCGAGTCAACCTTTGCGTCGCGCACGATGCGGTCGAGCGCGCGGGGGAGCAGGGTGTCCCGCCAGCTGCGGAGGCCCTGCGCACCCGATGCTGCATCCCGGTGGGTGGAACCGACCAGATAGACCGTGGCGCCGTCGTCCTGGAGGTCATCCACCAGCGAGGAGACGGGGGCCGGAAGGGGGGTGGAGGGGCCGACACGAAGCGTGAGCGGAAGCACCAATGCCACCGCCGACCCGCGCGAGGCCGCCCCGTGCCGAAGCACGAGCAGTCCAGATTCCGCGTGGATCTGCAGCCCGCTCACCGCGCCTCCTCAGGTGTCATCAGAGGGAGATGGGGACGATGCTTTGCGCGTCGAGGTGGACTTGCGGCTGCGCCGCTTGGGCCTGGCGGCCTCTTCCATTGCGGCGAGGCGAGCTTCGAGGGCCTCGAGCCGGGTGCGCTGCTCGATGCGGGCCTCCGCAGCTTCGATACGGGCCTGAATGAGCTCCGCTTCGATGCGGGCGGACCGGGCGTCGCGCTCCGCCAAGGCGTCGTTCATCTGGAGGAGGCGGTCCTCGAGGTCGAGCAGGCGGCGCTCCAGCAGGTTCGCGATCCGCGCGAGGCGGGTGATGTCGCCCCGAGACGGCAGGTGCATGCGCGACAGGTTGTCGTCCATCTGCTGCTCGTACTGTGCCCGCATCCTCGACAGACCGCCCATTCCCTTGCCGGCGCCCTCGAGGAAGGCAGGCGACTCCACCACCTGGTCCCACCAGCTCGAGACGCTGTCCTCCCACTGCTTGTACAGCTCCGCGGACATCTTCGAGAATGCCTCGAGGTCGGGCATTCCGTGGGGGTCGCTGGCGTTGGAGGACTCTGCAGCCATGGGGACTCCGTGGGCGGACGTGTGGATTGCCGGGACTCAGGCCTCGGCGGGCTTGAACAGCTCGAGCGCGGACTTCTGGGCATCGAGCATGGCCGTCACGCCCTGGCGCATGGCGTCGGCCTGCAGAGCGGCCATGGACTCCGTCTGCTGCCTGGACAGCTCCGCGAATGCACGGGCCTGCTCCAGCTGGGTCTGGGCGACCGCCTGCTGCAGCTCCAGCACCTTCAGGCCGTGTTCGTAGGAGGCCTTGCGGATGGCCTCGGCATCGAAGCCCTGCGCCGGGGAGAAGGCCTTGGCGAATGCGTCTGGCGAGAAGAAGTCGAACATCGGGGACTCCGAGAGGCGTGCGGCGCGGGGCCGAGGGGTGCCGGGGGGGCGGGGTCGGCCCGCGTCAGAGGCGGACACGACAGGTCGGTGGACGACCTCTGGCCGTCCCGTCGAGCCCCCCTGAAGTAGCGACCATGCTGCAATGCGGCAAGAACAATTTTGCACTGCAGCACAACCCGTCCACGAAACCCCAAGGGCATGGTCATGGTGGGACCGCACCTCGTGTCGCCGCGCCGCACGACAGGCCGTTAGTTCGCTTCCCTCAGACCCTGCGCACGGCCTGGCGGCCTGCGCTGCGCCTCCTCCACTGCCCCCGCGGTCCCATGCGTCTCATCAAGAAGTACAGCAATCGTCGGCTCTACGACACCTCGGCATCGAGCTACGTGAACCTCGATGAGCTGGCCGCTCTCGTGCGGTCCGGGGAAGAGGTGCAGGTGGTCGATGCAAAGACGGGCGACGACCTCACCCGGCCGGTTCTCGTGCAGATCGTGATGGAGGTTCAAGGCGGGCTCGATCTGTTCCCGGTGGGCTTGTTGCATCGCATCATCCGCTATGGCAGCGACTCCTCCTTCCATCGGATGGGCATGAAGCAGATGGCCGCGGGTCTGGAGCTCCTCGACGCCCAGGTGATGCGCTTCGAGCGCCAATTCGAGTGGATGCGCCCCCCCGCCGCGGCAGGCCCGGGCCCGAGCGCTCCGGCGACCGAGCCCGCGGCCGACGCCCCATCCGCTGCGGAGCCGGCTCAGGCGGACGTCAAGCCCTCGCCCGACAGCGAGCTCGACGCCCTGCGCAACCGACTGGCCGACCTCGAAGCCCGCCTGCGCTCCACCGACGCATCCGGCGCATGAGCTACGGGAGCTTCCAGACCTGTCCAGATGAACCGGCCCCCGGATCGCCATAGGCGCGATCCGGGATCGAGCCTCAGATCGGACAGCGGGGAACACCGCCTGTTCCACAATCGGCAGAGCACCCATGACATCGGCGATCTGAGCACTTCGATCCAGGCCTGTGACGCGACTGGAGCAGCCGGATCCACTACCCTTGCGCGGATTCTCCGCAGGCCGCGTGCGTCCGGCGGAATTGCCCGATTTCGGCCCCCTCCCCTCGCCCTGGACAGCCCTGGATGAACCCCTTCGACGACGCTCGGGATGAAGCCCGCCGGGCGCGCGCCCGCCTCGAAGCCGCCGAGGCCGAGCTCGAGACCGCTCGCGCGCAGCTCGAAGAAGCGCTCGGGATCCAGGACGAGCTGGAAGTGGAGCTGGTGCGTTTGCGGGAGGCCGAGACGGAGGCGCGGGTGGCTGCCGAGACGGCCCGTGCCCACGCCAGCCGCGGGCGCCTGGCATTGGAGGCCATGCGCCAGGAGGCCGAGGCCGCCTTTCACGAGTCCGCCACGGCCAAGGCCGAGGCCCAGGCGCTGCGACAGCGGATCGAGTCCACCGAGACCCGCGAGCGCACTGCCCGCTCCGAGGCCCGAAAGCTTCGCGCCGGTGCAGAGGCCGCCCGCCGCAAGGCAGATGTGCTCGAGGCAGACATCACCGCCATGCGCGAGGCGGTCGACGACGCGAGGCAGAGCCTCGCCAAGGCGTTGCGGGCCGCCCAGGAGTCCGACTCCCGCGCAGCCACCCTCCAGGCCGAACGCGACGCCGCCGTGGAGGAGATGGACGTCGCGAAGGAGGCGATGCGCAGCGCGTATGCCGCCGCCGAAGACGCCCGAGCACGCGCGGAAGGCGCCCGCATCGCCGCAGAGTCGGCGGACCGAGATGCACAGGAGGCCCGGGACAACGCCCGCCAGGCCGACGAGCGAGCCGCGCGCGCCGAGGCCCGCTCGCAGGAGCTGGAGGAGGCCCGCGCCGCCGCCATCGCCCGAATCGAGGAGGCCGAAGCCGCGCAGGAGGAAGCCACGACGGCGGCCGAACAGGCCCGGCAGGCCGCGGACGCTGCCGAGATCGAGGCGGGCCGTCTGTCCGAGGAGGGCCGTCGCCTGAGCGACGACAACGCCGGCCTGGAGGCGGCGCTGTTGGCGGAGCGCAATGTCATCGGTGCCCTGCGAAGCCAGCTCGAGTCCTTGGAGCGCGCCCGCAAGGAGTCTGAGGAGCGCGCCCGGCAGGCCCGCACCAGGGCCGAGGAATCCGAGACAGCCCGTCAGCAGGCCCAGGGGGAGGCAGACGAGGCCCGACGCCTGTCCGAGGCCGCCGATGCGGTTCGCCAGGATGCCGAACGCGATGCCACGGCCGCCCGCCAGGCACAGGAAGAAGCCCACGAGCGGGCCGATCGGGCAGAGGCCCGGGCCCACGCCGCCGAGCAGGCCAGGGCAGAAGCCGACGCCGCCCACCAGTCAGGTCAGCGGGCCCTGGAGGCCGCCGAACAGGCCCGCCGCACTGCGGAGAGCGACCTCGCGCAGGTGGTCACCCAGCTCGCCCAGGAGGTCGCCGCACGCCGCGATCTCGAGCGGGAGCTGACCCAGGCCCAGGCCACCGCCGACGACGCCCTGCAACGCGCCAGGGGAGCCGAACAGGACCGCAACCATGCTGCGGCGTCCGCCGAGGATGCCGTAGCACGCGCCACTGTCGCACACGCACGCGCGGAGTCCGCCGCTGAGGAGGCCACGGAGCTTCGCCGGCTGCTCGCAGACAGCCAGGACCAGCTCACTCGGGTGCGGGTGGAGGCCGAACGCGTGACGGCCCGGGTCGACCAGGCCGAACAAGTCGCCCGAGATGCCGATGCCGCCCGCGACATGGCGGAGACCGAGATGCGGCGCGCCGTGGCCCGTGCCGAAGCCGCAGAGGCCGAGCGCACCCATGCCCGTGCCGTCGCCCGGGAGGCCCGGGAGCGAGCAGAGCGCTCCGAGGCCGCGGCTTCCGCCGCCGACGCCGCCCGAATCCAGCTCGGCGCAGAACTCGACAGCGCCCGTGCGGAGCTGCGCGCAGCGCGGGCCCAGGTGGAGTCCGCCAATCAGATCGCCGAAGACGCCCGACGGCGCATGCAAGACGCCGACGAACGAGAGGCCGCTGCCCAGGCTGCGCGCGACGAGGCGGCCGCTGCGACCTCCGCCGCCGAAGAGCAGATTCGCCGGGCCGAAGCCGCCATCGAGGCCGCCCGCTTCCGACGCGACCGGGCACTCGCCACCGCCGAAGACGCCTCCGCAGAAGCCGAGCGGGCGCGCGCCGAGTCGCGGGACGCACTGGAAGACGCCCGCGCAGCGACCGCGGCTCAGACCGCCGCCGAAGACTCCCTCGACGCTGCACGCGCCGACGCCGCCCGCGCCAGGAGCGAGGCCACAGCGGCGCGGGCCGCCGTGCGGGCAATGGAAGAGGAGCGCGACGCCGCCGATCTGGTGAGCCGCGAACACTCCGACGCCGCCAACCGCGCCGAGGAGCGGGCGCGCCGGGCCGAGGCTGCCCAGCAGAAGGCTGAAGAGGCCGCGCGACTGGCCAGTGCCCGGGTCGAAGAGGTCGAAGCCCAGGCACGCGCCGCCCTGCGCCGGGCCGAGGCCGCCGAGCTTGAAGCCGGCCGCGCACAAGAAGCGGTCGATCGGGCAGAGATCCGCATCGCCGAGATGGCATCGCGGGCAGCGGCCGACCGGGAAGCCCGGGCGGCCGCGGAGAAGCAGCGGGCTGACACCGAGATCGCCCTCGCCGAGGCACGGGTGGAGCGAGATGCCGCGGTTGCCTCCGCCGGACGCGCCCTGCAGGACCGGGATGCTGCACTGCAGCGTGAGACCGTGGCCCGCAACCAGACCGACGAAGCCCTCGAAGCCCAGATGGTGGCCGAGCGCCGAGCCGAGGTCGCCGAGTCGGAGTCCCGTCGGAGCCTCACGCTGCTCGAAGAGGCCCGCGCCGTGGCAGAGTCGGCGCAGGCCGCCCGCGCCCGCGCCGAGCGTGCGCGGGCGACCGCTGAGAACACTCTCAATGAAGTGGATCAGAGGGCCCGTTCCCAGGTCGACGAGCTCACCACGGAGCTTCTGCGTCGCAGCGAGGCGTCGGAGTCCAAGCTTCGCAGTGTGCATGCCGCCGCTGCCGAGCGCCTCGAGGCCACCGTCAGCCAGCTCCGAGCCCAGGCAGACGAACGCATCGCCGCCCTCGAAGCCCGAGTCGACGCCCGCAGCGGCCACGACCAGGCCACGTTGCAGGCCCGGATCCGAGAGCTCGAAGCCGAGCGCGACGCTGCAATCGCCGAGGCTGTCGGCAAGGTGGAGGCCGCCGAAGCGACCCTCGACACCGAGGTGAGCCGCCTGCGGGTCGAGGCCCTCGCCAGCGTGTCTCAGGCGCGTGCCGAGCGGGATGAAGCCATCGCCAAGGCCCGGGCCGACTTCGAGTCGCGGGCCTCGCGCCTGCACGAAGAGGCCGAGCAGCGCATCGCCGAGGCGGAAGCCCGGGCTACCGAGGTCCGCAGTGCCGCGGCCTCGGCCCGAGACACCGCCATCGCCGAAGCCGAGGCCAACGCCCGGGACACCGTCGAAGCCGCCGAGATTCGCATTCGACGGGCCGAGCAGGAACGCGATGCCGCGGTCGAGCGACTCCGCGCCTCCACCGACCGCCGACTGGCCGCCGCCGAGAGCCGGGTCGCCACTCTCGCCGCCGAGCGCGATGAGGCCATCGCCCGTCTCCAGACCCTCGCGGCCACCTCCGAGGCGGCCATCCAGGCCGCACGAGACGACGCCCAGCATGAGCGTTCGGCCGCCCTCGCGGAGGCCCGCCAGATGGTGGAGGCCGCAGAGCTGCGCCTCGCGCAGGGCGTCGCGGAAGCCACCCGGGTCGGCCAGGCTGCAAAAGAGCAGGCGCACCAGCAGCTTGAAGAAGAGATCACCGCCATTCGGGCACAGGCGGATCGAGAGATCGTCGCGGCACGGGCAGAGCGAGACGCCGCACTCGCTACCGCGGAGGCGGTGACCGCCGCCGCGGAGGCGGCCCGCCGCAAGACCGAGGCAGAGGCCGAAGCCACCACCCAGTCCGCCATCGCCGAAGCGGCGGTGCGTCGTGACACTGCCATCGCCGAAGCCCAGGCCGAGGCCGAGTCTGCGGTCCAGACGCTCAAGGTGCGCTCGGCCCAGGAGGTCGCAGGCATTCGGCAGGAGGCCGAGGCAGCCGTGGCCGACGCCCGCTCCGACCGAGACACAGCAATCGCCCGCGCCGAAGCCGAGCGCGACGACGCTGTCGCCGAGGCAGAGCGCCGGGCAGCTGCCGCCGAGCGGGCGCTGGCTGCGGTAGAGGCCCGGGCGGAAGCCCGCGTTGCCGAGCTGGAACGCAGCCAGGAGGAGTCGCTTGGCGAGGCCCGCGCGGCCTTCGCCCTGGCGGAGGCCCAGCGGATTGCCGAGGTCGACCGCCTCCGAGCACAGTCGGCGCAGCGCATCGGTGAGGCCGAGCGCGAGGCCGAAGTGTCCCTCACCGCCGAGCGGGAGCGCAGCCGGGCCCAGCTCGCAGACGCCGTGCGGGCCGCACACGACGCCGCGCAGGAAAACCTCCGCACTGCAGTGGAGGCCGCCCGTCTCGAAGCCGACCGCGCCCGAGAAGAGGCCGAAGCCCGCAGGGCCCGCGCCGAGAAGGATCTCGCCACAGCGCGTGCCGACCTCGCCGAGGCCACCCAGCGCCACGAGCTGAGCCAGGCCGGCATCACCCACGCCCTGGAGCGTGCCGAGCGCGCCGAGGCCCGCCTCCGGGAGGTCGACGACGCCCGCTCCCAGGGTGTGGCGGAAGCCCACCAGGCCTTCCAGCGTGCCCGAGAGGCCGAGGCCCGTGCCGAGGCCGCCCACCAGTCCCTGCGCAAGGCTGAAGCCGACGCACGCGCCTCCGAACAGGCCCGCCTCGCCGCGGCAGAGTCGTCCACTCTGGCCGTCGAAAACGCCCGCCTGGCCGAAGAACGCGCGCAGTCCGAGCGCCGCCGCGCCCGCGATCTGCAGGCCGAAGCCGAGCGCCTCGTCGACGAGCGGCAGCAGGCCCTCCAGGAAGCCCGTGAAGCGCGGGAGACAGCCGGGCGCTCCCGCGACGAGATCGCCCGCCTCGACGCCGCTCTCAAGATTGCCCACCAACAGGTCGATGACGCCGAGCAGGGGCTGCAGGCTGCGTTGGAACAAGACCGTGAGTCCCGCCTCGCGCTCGGCCGCGCCCGCGCCGAGAGCCTGCGACACCAGCAGGCCCGCGAGGACCTCGTCGCCGAGCTCGACCACCTTCGGTCCCAGGTCACCGAGCTCGAGTCCGCACGCGACGACCTCCAGTCCCGTGTCAGCCACGCCGAGTCCACCGCCTCCGCTGCCCGCGAGGGGGCGGTCACCCGCCTCGAAAACCTCCGCGGATCCCGCGCAGCCGCCGAGTCCCGCGCACGCCGTGCGGAAGAAGACAACAAGCAGCTCCTCGCCCGGCTCGAGTCTGCAGACGAGCGATACGCCGAGCTGCAGACCCAGTCCGACCGCACCTCGACCGAGCTCGAGCGCCAGCGCAGCGCCCTCGAAGCCGCCCATGCCAGCAGCGAAGCCGCCCGCCGCGAAGCCGAGCGCAGCATGGTCGCCCGCACCCAGGCACGCGCCGAACGAGACGCCGCCCGAGCCGCCGTGGAAGCCCTCAGAGAGGAGCTCGAAGCGGTGCGGGGCCGCGCCCGCGCCTTCGAAGACGAGCGCAGCAGCTCGGTCGAGAACTCCCGACAGGCCCGCGACCAGCTCCGTGCAGCGAACGCCGAGCTCATGGCCCTGCGCGCTGCCGTCGAAGAAGCCCGCGAGGACGCCGAAGCCGCCCGCGCCCAGCAGCTCCGCGACGTCGTGTGGTTCATGGAGACTCTGCGGGAGCTTCGAGCGGGGGGCGAGTCCGGTGCCGACGGCAGACAGCGCACCCCCTCGGCCTGACCCTCAGACACGGGCCTGATACCACCCCACCCCCACGTCGACCAAAGCGCCATGGTGGCCCGGCAAGCTACGTGGAACAATCACCCCGAGACCCTCGAAAAGGAGCCCGCGATGGACGCCCAGGACACCCGACAGACCGCGACCAGCACGGACTCGGCCCCGGTTCCCACCCCCGTCCAGCTCCTCGGAGAGCTGCGGTCGAAGTCCGGGGAAGCCCGCACCGTCGGCCTCGACGATGCCACCATCGCCCGTTTCGCCGCGGTCGATGGCCGGCTGGCCCGGGTGATTCGCGAGGCCGTCGCCCACCGCCGCCAGCTCCCCGCCGACCTCGATGCTCTCGTGATGCGCGATGAAGGCACTGCCGTGAAAGAGGTGCAGAAGGGCTTTCTCAACTTCTACCCCCAGCACGCGGTCAATCCCTACATCCCCCTCGCCGCCCGGGGGCCCTGGATCGTGTCCACCCACGGCGCCGTCATCCACGACAACGGCGGCTACGGCATGCTCGGCTTCGGCCACGGTCCCGACGACGTGCTCGACACGATGGCCCAGCCCCACGTCATGGCCAACATCATGACGCCGAGCCTGTCCCACCGTCGCTTCATCGACGCCCTGCGCGCCGAGGTCGGACACGCCCGCACCGACGCCCCCTTCGACCGCTTTCTGTGCCTCAACAGCGGCTCGGAGTCCGTGACCGTCGCGGCCCGCATCTCTGACATCCACGCGTGGAACATGGTCCGTCCCGGCGGACCCCGGGAAGGCCAGCCCATCAAGTTCCTGGCGCTGCAGGGCGCCTTCCACGGCCGCACCCAGCGCCCCGCGCTGCTGTCCCACTCCACCCGTCCCAAATACGAGACCTTCCTCGCCTCCTTCCAGGACCGCGACGACCTCATCATCGTGCCGCCGAATGATGTGGCCGCGCTGGAGGCTGCTTTCGCGCAAGCCGACGCCGACGGTGTCTACATCGAGTCGATGTTCCTGGAGCCCGTGATGGGCGAAGGCAACCCCGGCCACGCCACGTCCCGCGCCTTCTACGACGCCGCCCGCCGCCTCACCAAGGCCCACGGCAGCTTCCTGGTGGTCGACTCCATCCAGGCCGGCCTCCGGGCCACCGGTGCGCTCAGCATCGTCGACTACCCCGGCTTCGAGGACTGCGAGCCGCCCGACATGGAGACCTGGTCGAAGGCCCTCAACGCCGGCCAGTACCCCCTGTCCGTGCTCGGCCTGTCCGCCGAGGCCGCCGACACCTACCAGCGGGGCGTCTACGGCAACACCATGACCGGCAACCCGCGGGCGGTCGAGGTCGCCTGCAGTGTGCTCGAGCGCGTCACCCCGGCATTCCGGGCCAACATCAAGGCCCAGGGCCGCCGCTTCGTCGATGGGCTCCAGGCCCTCCAGGCCGAGTTCCCCGAGGTGGTCGTCGACGTCACCGGCACCGGCCTGCTGTTCTGCTGCGAGCTCGACCCCGACCGCTACCCGGTCGTCGGCACAGGCGGAGTCGAGGAGGTCTGTCGCCTCCAGGGCATCGGTGTCATCCATGGGGGTCGCAACGCGCTGCGCTTCACGCCCAACTTCGACATCACCGATGCCGAGGTCGATCTGGTGCTCGCCGGACTGCGCCGCGTGTTTGCGGGCCTCTGAGCAAGCCGGCCCCCGGGCTCACTGGAGCTTGGGGTGGTTCGCCAGCTTGGGGTCCGCCGCCATCAGGGCCTCCGCTTCGTCCTCCCGGCCCAGGCGACGCAACAGCTTCACGAGCTTCACCCCGGTCGACGTTCGGGGTCCCGGCACGCGGTAGGCCCGCAGCAGGTAGTCGGCGGCCTCGCCCTTCCGGCCGTCGTAGTAGGCGGCATCGGCGCGGGCCACGAGCGTCGGGTAGTGGTCGTCGTAGGACTGCAGCACCACATCGTAGTGGCGCATGGCGGCCGGTCGGTCCTTGCGCAGGTCGGCGAGGCGTCCCAGCCAGTAGTGGGCGCCCATGTCGTCCTCCCAACCCGCGTGGGAGACCACGGCCTCGTAGCCCTCCTGGGCCGCTGGATAGTCCTTCTGCATGTACGCGAGGTTGGCCTCCTGGTAGGTACACCAGGCGGGGTCCATGGCCGTCCGGCTGTCGATGGGAAGCAGCGACAACACTCCCAGGCCAGCCAGCAGCCCCAGGGAGGCCTTCCGTCCGAGCACCCGCTCCTTGAGTCCCCAGGCCCCCAGCACCGCCAGGAGGACCACCACCGGCCAGGTCGCGAGGCGGTATCGGTCGCTCACGAGAAACAGCACCAGCGGGGCATGAAGCGCAAGCCATAGCGCCGGCAGCACCGTCCACTCCCCCAACGTATTGCGGTGCCGCACGGCCACCACCGCACCCAGCACGGCGAACGGGAACAGCAGCCCGAAGCGCACCGGAAGCCGTCCCATCCAAGCCAGCGGCTGACCGGCTCGGGTGCGACAGCGGTAGTCCTCGTTGCGGGGAATCTCGGCGTCGTTGACCGACCACAGCGCCTTCACCCCCATCACGGCCAGCCAGGCCACCGGCGACTCGGCAATCTCCGCCCTGGTGCGCTGCCGCCAATACCGGTCGCGCTCGGCCTGGTTCCGGGTGGCAGGGTCGGCATCGAGGATGAGCTGGCGGAACGGAAGGCCCGGCCGGAGGAAGGCCGTCTGCCGCATCCGAGGGTTGTTGCCCAGGTAGAGGTTCACCCCACCGTTGAGGGACACCGGGGCCACGACGCCGAACTGGCGGTGGTTGTCGATGGTGGTGGGGAGGATGGGGACAGACAAGGCGGTGCAGAATCCGATGACGGGACCCCAGCCCGACCCCTTCCGCGCGAGCAGCACAAGGCCCAGCGCGAGGACGCCCGCAGCCAGCAGGTAGGTGGGGTGGGCCGCCACGGCACAGCCGAACAGCAGACCACCGAGTGCCGTCGCCCAGGCGCGCCCCGACGACACCGCCACCAGCCCCCAGGTGGAGACCGCAAGCGTGAAAGCAGGCGTGAGCACGTCGTGTTCAAAGAGAACGGGTGGCGCACCGAGCGCGAAGACGGCCCCGGCCGCGATGCCAGCCCAGCCCAGGCCAAGGCGCGCGCCCAGGCGACGCCCGAGCACCACGATGCCCGCAGTGGTGGCGACGCCGAACAGCAGGTGCAGGCGGCGCACCCACGACAGCGCCATCTCCCCCATCAGTCCGCCTACCTTCGACAACAAGAAGGGGTAGGCCGGCGGCTGGTAGTAGCCTTCGGCAAAGGGGTCCTTGCCGTCGAACAGGGCGGTGGCCTGGGCCCAGTAGGTGTGGGCGTCGACCATCGGGAATTCGGAGAAGGGGGTGGTCTCAAAGGCGGACAAGGCCACGAGCCGGACGGCGAGCGCCAGGCCCACCACGCCGACCTCGCCCGCCAGCTGCACGCGCGGCGTCAGCTGGCGGGAGGACGCTTCGGGACGGTCTTCGGTGGAGGGGGACTCGGACATCGCGCCGATTATGACGGATGCCGGCCGCACCCCCGCGGTCCCCAGCCCTCGGGGAAGCCATGCATCGCCTTCGGATCACCCCAGACACGGTGGGTCCCATCGCGCGCGGACATCCGTGGGTGTACGCCGACGGGCTCGCCGAGGCGCGGCCCCCCGTGGGCACACCCGTGCAGCTCCGAGACCCCCGCGGCCGTCCCATCGGATTCGGGCTGTCTGACGAAGGAAACGTCGCTGTCCGTGTTCTCGGGCGGCACCCCGAGCCGGTTCACAAGCTGCTCGCCCGCCGGATCCCCCTCGCAGCCGAGCGCAGGCTCCGCATGTTGCCCCCGGATACCGACGCATGGCGGGTGGTGCATGGCGCCGGTGACGGCCTTCCCGGCCTCGTGGTCGACCGCTACGGCCCGCTCGCGGTGGTGCGGCTCTACGGCGCCTGCTGGGAGCGCCACCTGCCGGACATCGTGGCCGCCGTCTCCGGCCTGCCTGGCATCACCCAGGTGGTCCGCCGACTGGGGGTTCGACGGGTCGACGCCAGCAAGGGCCTCACCTGCCTGCACGGTCCGACGCCGCCTGACACGCTCGTCGTCAAAGAGGCCGGCCTGCGCTTCATCGTGCGGCCCGCGGCGGGCCAGAAGACCGGCCTGTTCATCGATCAGCGCGAGCACCGCATCCGCGTGGGCCGCTGCGCCCGCGATGCAGACGTCATCAACCTCTTCGCCTACACCGGCGGCTTCTCCGTCCATGCCGCTGCCGCCGGGGCCCGTCGGGTCACCACCGTCGACATCGCGCCAGATGCCATCGCAGACGCCCGCGAGAACTTCCGCCTCAACGGCTTCGACGTCGACAAGCACCGCTTCGTCACCACCGACGCCTTTTCATGGGCACCCGACGCCCCCGCCGACCTGGTGGTGTGCGACCCACCCAACCTGTCCCCCGGCAAGAAGTCCGACGGCAAGGCCCGCACCGCCTACCGGGACCTCGCCCAGCGCAGCGGAGAGATGGTCGCCCCGAACGGCATTCTCGCCACAGCCAGCTGCACCGCCCGCCTGTCGCGCAGCCGCTGGGAGGAAGCCGTGGCCGATGGACTGCGTCGCTGTGGCCGCTGGGCGTGGCTCTGGCGGGCAGATGAGCCGCCTGATCACCCCGTCGCGCATGCTCATCCCGAGGGTCGATACCTCAAGTTTGCCCTCACAGCGCGCATTCCCAGCTAGCTGCGGCCCACCACACACCGTGTTGACCGAATTGACGGCGCGCAACATACGTGCCAAGTAGCCACGGCAGAGGGTCTTTGCCCCGCGCGGACCTCGTCCTGCGCGCGATCCTCCCTCCTTTTTCACAGGCCGGCTTGTCACAGCCTCTGGCCGACCCGCAGTTCCACTCGTCTCGCCCGGCGCCGCCCCCCGAGCGCGCCCCGAGACAAGCGCCCCGTCCCCAATCCATTTCGGGCCCGGCCGCGTCTGTGCGGCAGCAGCGGTCCGACTTCATTTCTTCTCTTCTGCCTTTCAAACCAATCAGCATTCGGCTCCCGGAGACCCGCACCGTGGTGACCCTGCCCCCATCCGCACACGGAGGCCCCCTGCTCACGGCAGGCGAGGCCCCGCGCGCGCGTCACCCTGCGGCGTTGAGGGCGGCCATTCGGAGTTCGACTTGCCCAGCGAGATCATCGTCAACAAGACAGGGAGGGAGACCCGCGTCGCCCTGATGGAAAACGGCCAGCTCGCCGAGCTGCACGTCGACCGTGGCGACAAGAAGAGCCACGTCGGCAACGTCTACCTGGGCCGCGTGGTCCGCGTCCTGCCCGGCATGCAGGCCGCCTTCGTCGACATCGGCCTGGAGCGGGCCGCCTTCCTCTACGGCGGGGACATCTACCCCGAGTTCGTCGAAAACGCCCCCAAGGGCGGCATTCAGGACCCTGAGGCAACGGTCACCGAGGCCGCGCCCCGCGCCAACCCGCGCACGGGGCAGCCGCCCATCCAGGACCTCATCAAAGAAGGCCAGGAAGTCCTGGTCCAGGTCGCCAAGGACCCCATCGGCACCAAGGGTGCCCGCATCACCACGCACATCACGCTGCCTGGTCGCTACATGGTGTTCATGCCCACCGTCGACCATGTGGGCATCTCCCGACGCATCGACCGCGACCGGGAGCGGCGCAAGCTGCGTGACTTCGTGGAGAAGCACCGGCCCAAGGGCTGCGGCTTCATCGTGCGCACCGTGTGCGAGGGCCAGCCCATGTCAGCCCTCAAGCAGGACATCACCTACCTGCTCAACACCTGGACCCGCATCCAGGAAGGCCACAAGTCCGGCAAGGCGCCCAAGTGCATCCACGCCGACCACGGCCTCGTGCTGCGGGTCGTGCGCGACGGATTCAACGAAGACATCGAGCGCATGGTCATCGACGACCGGGCCATCTTCGACGAGGTCCAGACCTTCATGTCGGAGTTCATGCCCAACCTCAAGAGCCGCGTGCAGCTCTACCGAGGCTCCGATCCCATCTTCGACACCTTCGGCATCGAGCCCGAGATCACGCGCAGCCTCGGTCGCAAGGTGTGGCTGAAGTCCGGCGGCTACCTCATCATCGACCAGACCGAGGCCCTCACCGCCATCGACGTCAACTCGGGCCGCTTCGTGGGCACGTCTTCCCTCGAAGACACCACCGTGCAGATCAACCTCGAGGCCGTCAAGGAGATCGGATTCCAGCTCCGCCTCCGGAACATCGGTGGCATCATCGTTCTCGATCTCATCGACATGGAGCGCGCCAGCAACCGGGAGCGCGTCTTCAAGGCCCTCGAAGAGGAGCTGCGAAAGGACCGGGCCCGCACCAACGCGCTCAAGATCAGCGAGCTCGGCCTGGTGGAGATGACCCGCAAGCGCACGCAGGACGACCTCGTGCGCAGCATCTCCGAGCCCTGCCACTACTGTGAAGGCCGCGGCTACACCCGCTCCCGCCAGACCGCGGTCTACGACATCCTCCGCGAGATCAAGCGCGAGAACAACCGCAGCAACGGCCGCTCCACCATCTACGTCAACGCCAACCCGGTGGTGGCCGACCTGCTCTACGGCGACGAGCTGCCCACCATCGAGGCCTTCGAGAAGAAGCTCGACAAGCGCATTGTGGTGCGGGCCATGGGCCACTACCACATCGAGCGCCACGAGGTGTACAGCCGGTGAGGTGGCGATGACCGGCGCCCCCGGCGACGCGGGCTCCCTCGAAGGCGAGCTCCTCGGCTTTCGGTTCGTGAAAGACGACGGCTCCTGGGCAGTCGCCCGTGTGCGTGGGGCCGACGGCCGAGAGGTTGTGGCGGTCGGACCTTTGGGACATGTGCAGCCCGGTCAGCACGTCACCCTCGCCGGCAGCTGGCAGGAAAAGGCCCTGTTCGGCAAGCAGTTCAAGGTTCGGCAGGTGATGGTCGCCGACCCCCGCACCCTCCGCGGGCTCGAGCGCTACCTCTCCGATGGGGGCGTGAAGGGACTGGGCCCCACTTTCGCCCGGCGTGTGGTGGAGCGCTTCGGCACAGACACCTTGCGCATCATCGACGACGAGCCCGACAAGCTGCTGGAGGTGCCCGGCATCGGCCGAAAGCGCCTCGACGCCATCATCGAGGGCTGGGAACGCGACCGGGCACACCGCGAGGTCCACGCCCTGCTCCGCGGCTTCGGCGTGGGACAGGCGCTGTCCAACCGCATCGTGGAGCGCTTCGGCAAGAAGGCCCAGGCCGTGGTGATGAAGGAGCCCTACCGCCTCGCAGCCGAGGTCCGGGGAGTCGGCTTTCGCACCGCCGACGCCATCGCGCGGGAGGTGGGCATCTCGCCCGACGACCCCGCCCGTGCCGACGCCGCCACCGTCCACCTGCTGCGAACCGCAGAGTCCGACGGCCACACCTTCCTGCCCCACGACAGGCTGCTGGAGCGGGGCGAGGGCCTGTCCGTCCCCGCCGACGCCATGCACGACGCCATCCGCCGGCTCTCCGGCACCGGCCTCGTGGTCACCCATGCCTCGTCCGTGGCGGGCGCCGACCCTGTCTTCACCGCCGAGCTCGACCTCGCCGAGGAGCTGGTCAGTGAGCGGGTCTGCGACCTCCTGCGGCTGGCGAGGCTGCCACCGGCCGACACCACACCCGACGAAGATGCCCTGGGAATCGAGCTTCACGCCCAACAGAAGAGTGCGGTCACCACGGCCCTGCAGCACGGCATCTGTGTGGTCACCGGCGGTCCCGGCACCGGAAAGACCACCATCGTGAAGGTGTTGCTCCGCTGTGCGCGGCGCCGGGGTCACCAGTGGCTGCTCGCCGCCCCCACCGGTCGGGCCAGCCGACGACTCGCCGAGGCCACCGGCTCCGAAGCCAAGACGCTGCACCGCCTGCTCGAGTTCAACCCGCGCACCGGCGAGTTCACGAAGTGCGCCGAGAACCCCCTCGACGCCGAAGGGGTGCTGGTCGACGAGGCCAGCATGGTCGATCTGCGGCTCATGCACGCCCTGCTCGAGGCGCTGCCCGACGGCTGTCGGCTGGTGCTCGTGGGAGACGCCGACCAGCTCCCCAGCGTGGGCGCCGGCCGGGTGCTGGGCGACCTCATCGACAGCGGTGCCGTGCCCGTCGCCACCCTCACCGAGGTGTACCGACAAGCCGCCGGTTCCGGCATCGTGCGCAACGCCTGGCGCGTCCACCGGGGACAAGCGCCCGTGTCCGCCGAAGCCGATCCCGAAGCCGGCGAGCAGAAGGACTTCTTCGTGGTCCGCCGTCCAAACGCCGATGCGGCTGTGTCCACCCTCCTCACCATCGTATCCAAGCGGCTCCCCAAGCTGGGCTTCGACCCCCGCGCCGACATCCAGGTGCTCACGCCCATGCACGGCGGTCCCCTGGGCACCGAGCGTCTCAACGCCGTGCTGCAGCAGGCGCTCAATCCCGACGGCACCCCCCTGTCCGCCACCCGGCCCTTCCGAATCGGCGACCGGGTGATGCAGACCCGCAACAACTACGACAACGACGTCTTCAACGGCGACGTGGGGGTGGTGGTGGACGTCGAGGGCGGCGTCTGCTCTGTGGACTTCGACGGCCAACGGGTGGCGCTGTCTGGTCCGGAGATCGACGAGATCACCCTCGCCTACGCCATCTCCGTACACAAGTCGCAGGGCAGCGAGTACCCCGCGGTCGTGATGGCGCTGCACCGCAGCCACCGAATCATGCTGCGCCGCAACCTCATCTACACCGCCATGACCCGTGCCAGGCGCTTTTGCTGCATCGTGGGAGATCCCGACGCTGTGGCCCGTGCAGCCAGCGTCCACGACCAGCGCAGCCGCTACAGCCTCCTCGCCACCCGCCTGTCTGCTCTGCTCGACGGCTGACACAGGTCAGGTGGCATCGGAACTGGCGGATACGGCGAATCGGGGACGGGGGTGTGCATTGGGGTCAAGCCACGCCCCCCCCGACCGTAGGACTGGACAGTGGAGGGGGGTGTCTCACACACACCTCACGACCCAGACCGCGGAGAACGGAGCCGTCTATGAACCAGCACATGGCATTTCCCCCGGCGTTGCTCGAGATGCTCGCGCAACAAGTCCGGGCCGGGCAGCTTGCGATGGACGGCCCGACCACGGGTGAGCCCGCTCCCCCGCCGGAGCCACTGTCCCCCGAAGAAGCCCGTGAGCGCGCCATTGCCGAGCTGAAGAAGTCGCGGGCCGAGATCTCGGACATCATCCTCACCTGCAACCAGCAGACCGAACAGGGGGTGCTCGACGTCGGCCAGGACCTCACCGAGATCGTGGCGGTGGCCGAGTCGTTCATCAACGAGGTGCGGGGCACCTTCGAGTCGCTGCAGTCCAGCGGGGATGGCCAGCAGTCGGGCGGCATCGTGGGGTCCATCAACGCCCAGTCCGATGCCATGCACGAGTTCATGGGCACCGTGCTCGACAATGCCTCCACGCAGGCGCAGGCGTCCTCCGAGGCGCTCGAGCAGGTCGAGACCATCATGCGCGTGGGCACCACCATCAACGAGGTGGCCCGCAGCTCCAAGATGCTCGCCCTCAACGCCAGCATCGAGGCCGCGCGTCTCGGCTCTCAAGGCCGTAGCTTCGTGGTCATCGCCAGCCAGATGCAGGCTCTGTCGGAGCGCGTGCACGAGTCCAACCAGCTCGTCGCGGAAATGGCCGCCAAGCTCCTGAAGCTGCTGCCGCAGATCGTCGACACCAGCAAGGACCTCAAGTCGCGGTCCGACCAGTTCCAGACCGACTTCACCCAGAGCGTGACCACCGTTCGCGCCGGCACCCAGAAGCTCGAGAGCGCACTCGACTCGGTGCTCGGCTCCGGCGACGCCCGCCTTGCCACGATTCTGCAGCGCAGCCAGTCAGCCCTGTCCCACCTTCAGTTCCAGGACCCCGTCGCTCAGCGGCTCATGCGGGTCGACGCGAGCCTGAAGAAGGTGGAGGAGCGCCAGATCTCGCTGCTGGAGTGCGGCGCCGATGTGGACATCGAGCGCGCGCTCCAGGAGGAGCTCGGTGGCGGAGTGGACTTCGACGACGCCCCTGACAGCGGCGAGGTCATGCTGTTCTGAGTCCGACCCTCAGCTCCACAGCTCGGCGGCGCACTCCTGGGGGGTGCGCCGTTTGCCGTCGACCTCGAAGGCGATTCGGTAGTCACAGCCTTCTCGCCAGCGGGAGCATCCCCAGGCCCGGCGACCCTCGATGAGCTTGCCCTCACCGCACCGCGGACAGGGCTCCCCTCGGGGGGAACGCGGCGGGAAGATGAACTTCACCTTGCCGTCTTCGTCGAGCTTCAGGGCCGCGCTGAAGGTCTTGCCGGCCTTCGACTTGAAGCGGTGCAGCACCGGCGTGCGCTCGCCTTTGAGCAGAACCTGCACCGTGCGCTTGGCAATGGCCCGCTTCGCCACCTTCTTGAAGATGACGAAGGAGCAGTCGCGCCCCGTGTCGCAGGCGAAGACCGACTTGCGCTCGCGCACCTTGCGACCGCAGACCGGACAGTCTCCCAGCGCCTTGGTGGGTTCTGGGGACCCGACAGCTGCAGCGGCGGGCGGCTCGGCTGCGGCGATGGCGGCCACGATGCGGGCGGTGTGCGCGCGCACGTCGTCCATGAAGGCGGTGCGGGACTCCTGACCTTCCGCCATGCGGGACAGGCGAGCTTCCCAGCGCCCGGTGAGCTCGGCGTTCTTCAGCTCGTCCACCGGCACCGAGTCGATGAGGGCGCCCCCCCGCTCGGTGGCCCACAGTTCCTTGCCCCTTCGCTCCACGAAGCCGCGGTGTACGAGCGTCTGGAGAATGCTGGCCCGGGTGGCCGGGGTGCCCAGTCCCGCGCCGCGCATCGCACGGGCGAGCTCCCGGTCGTCGAGCTGCCGACCGGCGGTCTCCATTGCCTGAAGGATGCTGGCGTCGTTGTGGTGGGGTGGCGGACGGGTCTCACCGGAACCCACTTCGGTGGCGCCCACCTGTGCTTCGGTGCCGGCAGGAATGGGCGGCAGGTCGCGGTCTTTTTTCCGCTTCGGCGGCTCGACCGCCTGCCAGCCCGGGTCGAGGCACACCCGGCCGCGCGCCCGCAGGCGAAGGGGGGCAACGATGGGCTCGGGAAGCTCGATGTCGGCCACCGGCGGGACCTCCACGATCAAGGTGGTGGTCTCGAAGCGGGCGTCGGGGGACAAGGCCGCGAGCAGGCGCCGGGCGATGAGGTCGTAGATGCGCTTTTCATCGGGGGACAAAGAAGCGGAGGAAGGCACCCGGTCGGTGGGCAGGATGGCGTGGTGGTCGCCGACCTCGCTGGCATCCACCACGCGCTTGCCGGGCCTTGGTGGTCCTGCACGGCGCAGGGCATCGCAGTGGGGGGCGTAGACCGGCACCTTGGCCAAGGCATCGAGAATGCCCGGTAGCAGGCCAACCTCGTCGGGTGTGATCTTGCGGGCATCCGTGCGCGGGTAGGTGATGAGCTTGTGGCGCTCGTAGAGCACCTGGGCGATTTCGAGGGTGCGCTTGGCGCTGAAGCCGTAGCGTTGGTTGGCCCGCCTCTGGAGGCTGGTGAGGTCGTGCAGCAGCGGTGGGCGCTCGGTCTTGGGACGGCGCTGTGAGGTGGTGACCGTGCCGGTCTGGCCGGTGAGGGCGGCACAGATGGCCCGCGCGGCGGCTTCGGAGGACAGGCGCTCCTCGGCCGCTGCCTTCTTTTCGGCAGGACCTCCTGCGCCCCCGGGCTGGAAGAACACCCCTTGCCACTGGACCGGCCCCTCGACGCCGGGCACCTGAGCGGTGAGCGGCGCCTTGACCGTCCAGAAGGGCTCGGGCTGGAAGGCTGCGATCTCACGGTCCCGACCGACAATCATCGCGAGCGTGGGCGTCTGCACCCGTCCCAGGCTCATGAGGTTGCCGCCGCCAGCCTGGCGCGCGAGGCAGGTGAGCGCCCGGGTGGCATTGAGGCCCACCAGCCAGTCGGCTTCGGAGCGGCTCCGTGCTGCATCGGCGAGGCTGTCGAACTGGCCGCCCGGCTTGCGCTGAGACCACGCCTGGCGGAGCGCCCGGTCGGTCAGCGAGGCCACCCACAGGCGGGTCACGGGCGCCTTGCAGCCTGCCAGCTCGTAGACGTAGCGAAAGATGAGCTCGCCCTCGCGGCCGGCATCACAGGCGTTGACCACCTCGGAGATGCCCTTGGCGCGCAGCAGCTTGCGCAAGACCGCGAACTGCTCCTTGGCCCCGGAGCGGACCTGCAGCGCGAACCGGTCGGGCAGCATGGGCAAGCGGTTGAGCGCCCAGACCTTCCAGTCGGGGTCGTAGTGGGCCGGCTCCACCAGCTCGGCCATGTGGCCATGGCACCACGACACACGGATGCCGTCGCCCTCGAGAAAGCCCTTGCTACGGCCAGACACACCGAGCACACGCGCGATGTCGCGGGCGACGGATGGCTTTTCGGCCAGCACGAGGATCATGGGGCTCTCCGCAGGGCCCGGGGGCCTATCCTCTGAGCGCCACGGCGCCGGCCATCGCCTGGCGGCGAAGGCGGACGACAGTGGCCAGCAGGCGGGCAGCGCCACCAGGCTGTCACAAGCCGTCGCGGTCGATGACATGCAGCTTGCGGATGGACCATCACCGGAGCACAACTACCCCACCTGGGCCATTGCACCGCGACCTTGACCCGTCGGCCGTCGGTCTGCTGGTCCCACCTCGACATCGGGAGTCCCCATGTCCCGCCTCTTCCTGCTCCTCGCCCTCCCCCTCACCTTCGCAGCCTGCGACGACACCGGGGGCAAGTCGAAGAAGAAGTCTCGCGCCACCCCCGGCGAGGACTTCACCCAGGCCGAGACCGTGCGAATCACCTCCCCGTCCAATGGCGAGGTGGTCGAGCCCCGCTTCACCATCCAGGTGGAGACCGGCCGAGACGTCGACAGCCTGTTGGTCCGCGCAGACGGCGCCGAGGTCTACGCCACCTTCATCGACGCCGGCGAGCACCGCGAGACCATCATCGCACTCGCCGATGGCGCCCATGAGGTGGAGGTGCAGGGCTTCGCAGTCGACGGCACTCCCCTCACCTCCCACTCGGTGCAGGTGCTCGTGGAGTCTCCCGAGCTGGAAGAGTGGGTGATGGTCACCAGCCCCCGAGACGGCACCTCGGTGGCCAACCCGGTGGCCTTTGCGGTGCGTGCGTCCCAGTCGGTCGACACCATCGAGATCTTCGCCGACGACTGGTCACTGGGCACCACCACGCCAGACCAGGTCCTGTCCTACGAATTCAGCGGCACCGGCTTCGAGCGCCACATCGAGGCGGTCGGCTACGACGACGGCGTGGAGATTGCCCGCACCGAGCTCACCATCACCGTCACCGACGGCACCAACCCTGGTGAGAGCGACGTGAACGACCTCATCACCAGCATTCTGGCCGGCTACCCCACCGACGGCAGCTACGACTACTGGTGGCCCGACGACAGCTACGGCTGGGGCGGAAACCCCCACGACATCTACTACAAGGGCGACCTGTTCGCGGCGGGCGACGACCTGAACCGTTCGTACTGCGTGGGCATGACCTTCGAGGTCTTCATGCGGGCCTTCGATGAGCTCGACGACGCCTATGGCCTCGGCGGCGACCTCAACGGCGTGTCCTTCGACGAGCTCTACGAGTTCCGCACCGACTGGTATGTGCGCGAGCTCTACGGCATGGGCATCGTCGACGCGATGGTCAACTACGGCATCGGCGAGCGGGTCACCGATTGGAACGACGTGCGCCCCGGCGACATCATCCAGTTCTGGCGCCACTCGGGCTCGGGCCACAACGCCATCTTCATCGGCTGGGAGGTCGACAGCGCCGGCGAGATCGTGGGCTTCACCTACTGGTCCACCCAGGGCTCCACCAATGGCGTTGGCTACAACGACGAGTACTTCGGCACTTCCCGGTCCACCGTCGACCCGAGCTTCTTCTTCGCGGGCCGCGTGGCACCTCCAGAGGACTGGACCCCCTGGTGGTGATTGCGGCAGGGTGTGCGGCCCAATCGACTGCGCGGTGCGCCCCACGACGATAGCCGTGCACGGCGCAGTCCCCGGCGGCATCGACCCCAGCGGCATCCAGGGGACGACGACAAGGAGTCGTGGTGTCCGCACTCGACCGACAGATACGGCGGGCCACGCAGGCCGACGGCCGGGTGGACGTGAAGTCGCTCGACCTCGATGCCCTGCGTTGGTTCATGCGCGACCTGGGCAAGCCCGAGCACCGCGGGCTCAAGGTCTACAAGCACATCTGGCAGAAAGGTGTCACCGACTTCGCCGACGTCGAGGGCATTCCAAAGACCGTGCGCGCAGAGCTCGGCCAGCGCGCCGTCATCTCCGTGCTCGACGAGGCCACGCGCCTGGAGAGTGCCGACGGCACCACCAAGTTCCTCTGGCGACTCGACGACGGCAGCCATGTGGAGAGCGTCCTCATCCCCGACGAGGACCGCCCCGGCCCCAACCCCGCCCGCTACACCCTTTGCGTGTCCACCCAGGTGGGCTGCGCGATGGCCTGCACGTTCTGCCTCACGGGCGACCTCGGCCTGAAGCGCAACCTCAAGGCGGCTGAGATTGCCGCCCAGGTACACCAGGTCCAGCAGTACATGAACGCGGAGCTCGGTGGGCGTCGGCTCACCAATGTGGTCATGATGGGGATGGGCGAGCCCCTGCACAACTTCGACAACGTGGTGGTGGCCCTGCGCACCATGCTGTCCGAAGAGGCGCTGAACCTGTCTCACCGCAAGATCACGGTGAGCACGGTCGGCCTCGTGCCCAAGCTCGAACAGCTCGCGCAGACTCTGCCGGTCAACATCGCCGTCTCGCTCAACGCGACCACCGAAGACCAGCGGCGCGAGGTGATGCCCATCACGCTCAAGTACTCGATGCACGAGCTGATGGACGCCTGCCGCCGCCTGCCCCTTCCGTCGGGAAAACGCATCACCTTCGAGTACGTGATGCTCGGCGGCTTCAACGACACCGACGCCGACGCCGAGCGCCTGTGCGAGCTGATGCGCGACGTACCCGCCAAAGTCAACCTGATTCCGTACAACGAGAACCCGGACCGCGACATCCGGCGCCCCTCGCCCGAGCGCGTGAAGTCCTTTCAGCACCACCTCGTCACCCGCGGAATCCACTGCTCGGTGCGTACAACCCGCGGCCTCGACGTCTCTGCGGCCTGCGGTCAGCTCGGCAAGGCCGTCGAGCGCATGGCGGAGCGCATCCGTCCCGACACCTGACCCTTCCAATCGCCTTCAATCCAGGCGATCTTGACACGACAAGACCTGCCCGGCTCGGTACACTCGCCGCGTCTTCGGAGGAACCATGACCACGTCCCAGAAAGCCGCCCCCCTTCGCATCGGGGTCATCGGCGGTAGCGGACTCTACGAGATCGACGGCCTGGAAGGCCTCCACGACGTGGAGGTCGAGACGCCCTTCGGTGCGCCCTCGGGTCCGCTCGCAGTGGGTCGCCTCGCCGATGTGCCCGGTGTGGAGCTCGTGTTCCTGGCCCGACACGGCCGCGACCACCAGTTCAACCCCTCCGAGGTGCCCTACCGCGCCAACCTCTTCGCAATGAAGAAGCTCGGGGTGTCCTGGATTGTCAGCGTGAGCGCCGTGGGCTCGCTCGAGATGGCGGTGGAGCCCGGTCACATGGTGGTCATCGACCAGTTCATCGACCGCACCAAGAACCGGCCATCCACCTTCTTCACCGACGGCATCGTGGCCCATGTCGGCTTCGGCGACCCCGTCTGCCCCACCCTGCGCAGCTACCTGCTCGACGCCGCCAACGAGGTGGGCGCCACCGTGCACGACGGCGGCACCTACGTGTGCATGGAGGGCCCCGCCTTCTCCACCCGCGCCGAGTCCAACATGTACCGGAGCTTCGGCGCCCGCGTCATCGGCATGACCAACATCCCCGAGAGCAAGCTCGCCCGCGAGGCAGAGATCTCCTACGCCACGCTGGCGATGTCCACCGACTACGACTGCTGGCACGAAGGCCACGACGACGTCACGGTGGAGCAGGTGGTGCGCGTCGCCCGCCAGAACGTGGCGATGGCCCGTCAGATCATCCGGGCGGTGATTCCCCGCATCGCCGCCCACGACGGCCCCGCACCGCAGTCCAATGCCCTCGCTGGCGCCATCATGACCCGCCGCGAGGCCATTCCCGCCGAGCGCATCGCCGCGCTGGGCCCCCTTGTGTCGAAGTACCTGGGGTAGCCAGATGTCGACCGCGTCCCACCTGTCTCGCCTGGCGCTGATTGCCCTTGCACTGGGCGTCCACGCGCTCCAGTCCACCGGCTGCATCTCCGCTGCGCGCAGGGAGAAGGCCGCGGGACGCATCACTCTGGGCGCCGCCTACCTGCGGGAGGGCAACCTGCCGAGCGCCATCTCCACCCTGGAGGAGGGTGCGAAGCTCGACCGCCGAAACTGGTCGGCATGGAACAAGCTGGGCCTCGCCTACATGGCGGCCGGCGCCCCCGAAAAGGCGGAGGAAGCCTTTCTAAAGGCCATCGACCTGGTCCCCGAGGAAGCCGAGGCACTCACCAATTACGGCACCTTCCTCATCCGCGTCGGCCGTCCCGAAGACGCCATCCCGGTCCTGAAGAAGGCCTCCGAGAGCCTCACCTACCGCAAGCCGGCGATTCCGATGTCCAACCTCGGATACGCCTACCACCTGCTCGACCGGAACACTGAAGCACTCGCCACTCTCGACGATGCCATCCGCCGCGCGCCAAACCTCTGCCAGGCGCGCTTCAACCGGGGCCTCGTGCTCGACTCGCTCGACCAGAAGCCGCGAGCACTCGACGACTTCGAGGCGGTGGTCCAGCTTTGTGGCGACGAGGCCGCCGGTGCCTACCACCAGGCGGGCCGCCTCCTCCTCGAACAAGGTCGGCGCAACGACGGCTGCACCTACCTGCTCACCGCCGTGCAGCAAGCCGGCGAGTCGGAGCTGGGGCGACTGGCCTCCGAGCTCCACCAGTCGGAGTGCCGGTGACCGACCTTCGCAGCGCACGCGAACGACGCGGACTCAGCCTCGATGAGGTCTCCTCTCTGGTGAGCATCCCGCGGCACTACCTGGTGGCCCTGGAGCGCGGCGACATCGATGTGCTTCCCCAGGGCACCTTTCGCACCGCCTACCACCGCCAGTACCGCTCTTTTCTGGGTCTGCCCCCCACCGCCGAGGACCTCCCCACCCAGGCGATGCGGCGCCCGGAGCCCCGCCAGTCATCCGTGGAGGAGGACGAGGAGTTCACCGGCACCACCGGCACCCTGCCGCGGCACGAGGAGCTGCCCACGCTTCGGCTCATCGCCTCGGGCTTCGCGGTCACGCTGCTGGTCGTGCTCGGCCTGCGGGTGGGCAACGTGGTGATGGAGAATCCGGCCACCTTCGGCTTTGGAGAGCCAGAGGTGGTGGAGCCCGAGCCTGCGCAGTTCGCCACCGTGGTGATGCAAGAGGGCACCGCCACCGGCGGGAGCAAGCCAGAGCCCGCGTCGAAGACCACTTCCGCCGCCGTGGTGCCCACCGAAGACACGCCCACCGCCCGCCAGCGCATCAACCTTCGGGCCATCGAAGACGTGCGGGTGTCTGTGGAGACCGACGAAGGCAACGTGCGGCGCGGCATCGTCCCGGGTGGGGAGTCCTTCACCGTGGCGAGCGACGGCCCCGTGTCGGTCGAGATCGCCGACCTCACCCGCGTGGTGGTCCGCTACAACGGCAAGCGCATCGAGCCGCTCCACAACCTGTCCAAGGGTCGGCGGCTGGTCTTTCTGCCCGAAGTCACCGAGTAGGCGCGCGTTTCCGCGCTGACCCCCGACACGGTTCCGAGATCAAGGGCGCTTGGCTGGCCCGGGCCCGATAGGCTCCGGCGACCGCTCCACCTCGGTGCTCGTGGTGTGGTTCGGAGGTGGCATGGCTGAACCGCGCGTGGAGGTGATTCGACGCCTCGCCCGGAGAGGGGCCACGGCACCCCTCCGCCGTGCTGTCGCCAAGAGCCGGCCGGTCGACATCGCCTCGGCCATCGGACACCTCGCCCCTGCCGAGCAGCGGGTCGTGCTCGCCCAGATCACGGAGAACGACGCAGCCGCCGAGGTCCTCGCGCGCCTGGAGCCCCCGGAGCTCCACAACCTGGTGCGCACGCTGGCCTTCGACCGGCTGGTCACCTTGCTCAACACGATGGACGTCGACGATGAGGCCGACGTCATCGAGCGGCTGCCCGAAGACCTCCGCCACCGGGTGCTGCAGGCCATCGTTCACGAAGACAAGGTGCTGGTGGAGGACATCCTCGCCTGGCCGGAGGACTCGGCGGGCGGCATCATGCAGCCCATCGCCTTCCGCCTCAACGAGAAGCTCACCTGCCGAGACGCCATCCGCACGTTGCACGAAAAGCAGGACGACCTCGAGTCCATCTTCTACCTCTACGTCGAGAACGACGCCGACCAGCTCGTCGGCGTCACCAGCTTGCGGGCCTTGCTCACCAACCAGCCGTCCACCGTCCTCCAAGACATCATGACCACCGACGTGCTCACCGCGCGTCCCCTCGACGACCAGGAGGAGGTCGCGCGCATCGTCAGCCGCTACGACCTGCTCGCCGTGCCAGTTGTCGACGAGAACCGGCACCTGCTAGGCATTGTCACCATCGACGACGTGGTCGATGTCATCCAGGAGGAGGCGCTGGAGGACATGATGCTGATGGCGGGTGTCGGCGACGAGCCCGACCCCTCCGTCGGCGGTGTGGTGGGCGTGGCCCGGCAGCGGCTCACCTGGCTGCTCGTCACACTGGTCGGCGGCATCGGCATGGCCGAGCTCATCGGCGTCTTCGAGCATGCCCTCGCCAGCAAGGCGCTGCTGGCCGGCTTCATCCCCGTGATGCTCGGCATGGGCGGCAACGTGGGCATCCAGGCGGCCACGGTCGCGGTCCGCAACATCGCCGTGGGCCACGACCAGACCACCTCCATCCCAGCCATGCTGTTCCGCGAGGCGCGCATCGGTGTGCTGCTGGGCCTGGCCTTCGCCGTCACGCTCGGCGGCTACGCTCTGGTGCGTTGGTGGAGCGAGCCCCTCATCGCAGCCTCCATCGCCAGCGCCATCGCCGCGACCGTCGCGACGGCTGCCATCCTCGGCGCGGTGGTGCCGCTCACCCTCAACCGGCTCAACGTCGACCCCGCGATTGCCACCGGTCCCTTCGTCACCACCGGCATCGACATGTTCGCCATCGTGATCTACTTCACCACGGCGAAGCTCATCCTGGGCCTGTAGCCAGTGCCCGCCATCGAGACCTATGAAGCCGTCGTGGTGGGTCTTCAGGACTATCGCGAGGCCGACCGCATCGTGCGCCTGCTCACCGCTGAGCGGGGCAGGGTCGACGCCCTCGCCCGCCGTGCCCGCAGCTCTCGTCGCCGCTTCGCCGGGGTGCTGGAGACCGGCAACCACATCCGGGTCGACGTCAAGCGGGGCCGGGGCAGCCTCGACTTCCTCGAAGACGCCGAGCTGGTCGACGCCCGACTCCACACCCGGGCCGACCTCGACCGCATCGCCCTCGCCGCTTTCGCCTGCGAGCTCTGCGCAGGTCCCGCGCGGGTCGACAGCCCCGAGCCCAAGCTCTACGGCCTGCTTCAGACCGCCCTCGTCGTGCTCGATGCCTGTGCATCCGCCCCATCCGAGGGATTTCGGGCGGGCCTCGCCAGCAAGGCCGCCACCTTTGCCGGGCTGCGCCCCCACCTGGTCGCCTGCCGCGTGTGCAACGAGCCGTCCGAAGAACCCATGTGCTGGGCGCCCCTCCACGGTGGCGCCGCCCACGTCCACTGCGACCCTGGCGGCAACCGCGTCGACCTCACCTGGCTCCAGGCCGTCGAGCACTGTCGCCGCACCCCCCTGCGGCAGCTGGTCGACCACCCCCTGCCCCCCGGTCCCCTCGCCACCCTCACCCACGCCATCGAGGACCAGCTCGGTCGTCCCCTCCAGAGCCGCCGCCTGCTCGACCAGCTCACAGCCCCGGCCGGGCCCTCGGCGCGATAGGACATCGCGATGTCCCACACCCTCCCACGCCTGCTCCTGCTCACGGTGACCACCTCGGTCGCGTGTGAGCCCGTCCTCACCCGAGATGTCGGCGTGGAGGGCATGCTCCGCGGCTACGTCTACGACGACTACACCTTCATCGAGGAGTACGCCATCCTCGAGGAGGCCGAGCTTGTGGTGCGCGACGCCAACGGCGCCGACACGGGTGAGATCGAGGCCTTCCCCGAGAGCCCCGGCTACTTCCAGGTCACCGTCGAGCCCGGTCAGCCCATCGAGCTGGTGGTCTCCGCCCCCGACCGCCTCACCACGGTGCGGGCCACCACAGGGCCGGCCACCCTCGCCGACTACAGCCCCTACCTCTTCCCACGGGCAAGCGAGGTCATCACCCCCACGCTCGACGACATGGCCGAGCAGCTCGGCATGGCCGACAGCACAGACCTGCTGGCAGGCGAGGTCGGTGCCTTCTGGATGGAGCCCCTGGTGCCCGCCGACTGGGCAGGGGCCGACATCTCCCTCGTGTCCGATGACGGCACGCCGGTCGAGTTCGCCGCCCTGTCCGACGGGGAGTCTGGAGTGGAGCTGCTCGCCGCCGCCGCCGTGCCTGCGGGCCGCCTCACCTTGTCGGTCACCACCGCAACGGGCGCCTCCGTCGAACACACCTGGACCGTGCAGGCTGGCGAGCTCATCGACGCCACCTGGTTCCACCTGCCCCAGTGATGTCCATGCACCGCACCGTCCCCGCTGTCGCCGCCCTTGCCTTGCTCTGTGGCTGCCCGCCCAAGCCCATCACCGAGGTCCAGCTGTCCGGCACCATCTTCGACGGCCCCGACAGCATCGACGGCGTGGCCGGCGCCAACGTCGACATCCGCACCTACGACGGCGCCCTGTTCGACTCCACCACCGCAAACAGTCAGGGCCGCTTCTCCATCACCGTGCCGGCAGACCAGCCGCTGTTCGTGGTGGTCGGCGACACTGAAGACCACGTCCCCACCTCTTTCACGGTCAACATCGGCACGGTCGATGCCCAGGCGCCCACCGGTGCGTTGTGGGCCCGTCGCGCGAGCGTGCTGGCCGAGGTGCAACACGACTTCACCGGCTGCGGACTCGCCGACGATGCCCCCACCACCGTGGAAGGCGACGTGCGGTTGTACCTGGGCGATGTCGAGGAGTCCGACCAGCTCCCCATCGTCACCACGGCTTCCGTGCTGGGCAACACCGGCGAAGGCACCCTCCTGGGCGCCTGCTACCTCGACGACGACGGCAACAGCGACCCCAGCAGGGGCGAGACCGGTGACACCGGTCGCTACGCCATCTTCGGCCTCCCCGAGGGTCCCACCACCCTCACCGTCACCTACGACAACGGCGACTCGTCGGGAAGCGTCGACCTCCTCGTCTATGTCCCCGACGGCGGCACCGTCCCCCAGTACCCCACCCTGGTGCCCATCCTCTGACCCGCGAAGGGAACCCTCATGGCCGCAGCCTTCGGCACCTTCGACGAACCCCACGCCTGGCTCGTGCGCGGCCTGGTGGAGTACGGCTGGACCGACATCTCCCGGGCCGGCGGCTACGTGCCGCCCGGCGCATTCGGCGCGATGGACCTCTCCCGCCTGCCCGAATCTGAAGGGCGCGAGGGCCTCACGCTCGAGGTCCCCGCCGCCATCAATGGGCAGAAGTTCGACGACGACGGCATCTACCACTTCCAGGTGCAGGTGATTCGCTCCGCCGACTCCGGTGCGCTCGCCGTCGCGGTGCGCTGCCCCGAGGCGAACTACATCCAGGAGTTCGCCTACGACCGCAGCAACCCGGGCTGGACCGCCGGCTTCATCCACCAGGCCCTCAGCCAGTACGTGCCCCAGTTCGTGGCCTGGCGAAAGGCGGGCGGTGCCGTCACCTGGGCCCAGCGCCAAGGCATCCCCGAGATGGACGGCGAGCCCTGCTCCGCGCAGCTCACCGGCTTTCTCGCCGCCGCCATCCGCAGCGGCGTCTCCCTCGAACGCGGCCCTGCCCAAGGCTGGTGGATGGGGGCCTCGTCTCCGCTCACCACCACCCCCGCCGCGCGCTCCGGTCCACCCGTCCCCGCCGTTCTCCAGCAGCCCGCCGCCGCCCCGGGCTTCCCTGTCGCCCCTGCCGCAGCACCCGCCGCCCCGCGGGGCCCCATCGTCCCCGGTGTCATCGCTGGCGGGCCCATCGCCATGGCCGGCCGAGGTCCCACCCAGGCCGTCGACCCGGCCATGCGTCGCAAGCTGATTGCCGAGAAGCCCGGCACCGCCCTCATGGTCACCAGCGGGCTCGGACTCGCCCAGGGTGTGTTCTGGTTCGCCAACGCCCTGAGCATCGTCGTGTGGTACCGCAACGAGTCGGCCGCGCTGCTGTTCGCCGTCCTGCTGGCCATGCTCCTCGTGCCCATCGGTGCCGTCGCCATGTACGGCGCCTGGCGCTACCGGGCCGGAGACAAGCATCCCCTCGCCTGGGTCGCCATCGGCTACTCGGCCATCGTGCCCGTGTGCTGCCTGGCTGGCCTCCCCATCGCGGGATGGGCCTTCAAGACCTGGCAGGACCCCGCCTTCAAGGCCATGCGCTGAGCCACACCGCCACGCGCTGACCTCGCGCGCTTGCCCCGTTCGCAGGTGCCCGATACCCCGCGCGGCCTCCTTCGAGCTTCATCGGAGACCCGCTTGTGTGCGTGTCTCCGCCCACGGGCCGCCCTCCCCGGCGGCCGAATCCCTCAGGGGACCGTCGTGCACTTCCAGGACATCATCCTCGAGCTCCAGCGCTACTGGGGCGCCCGTGGCTGCGCCATCCTGCAGCCCTACGACCAGGAGATGGGAGCGGGCACCTTCCACCCCGCCACCTTCCTGCGCAGCCTGGGTCCCGACCCATGGAAGGCCGCCTACGTGCAGCCCTGCCGCCGCCCCGGCGATGCCCGCTACGGCGAGAACCCCAACCGCCTGGGCCACTACTACCAGTTCCAGGTGCTGATGAAGCCGAGCCCCCTCGATGTGCAGGACCAGTACATCGGCTCGCTCGAGGCCATCGGCATCGACCGCAGAAAGCACGACCTGCGCTTCGTCGAGGACAACTGGGAGTCCCCCACCCTCGGTGCCTGGGGCCTGGGCTGGGAGGTCTGGCTCGACGGCATGGAGGTCACCCAGTTCACCTACTTCCAGCAGGTGGGCGGCTTCGAGCTCGACCCCATCTCCGTGGAGCTCACCTACGGTCTCGAGCGCCTCGCGATGTACCTGCAGGGCGTCGACAACGTCTTCGACCTCACCTGGGTCGACGGCATCAGCTACCGCGACGTCTACCTCCGCAACGAGCAGGAGCAGTCGGCCTACAACTTCGAGCACGCCGACGTGGAGCAACTCTTCGGCGCGTTCAAGGCCAGCTTCGACGAGTGTGGGCGCCTCGCTGAAAAGGGCCTCGCACTGCCCGCTTACGAGCAGTGCATGAAGTCCAGCCACACCTTCAACCTCCTCGACGCCCGCGGCGCCATCTCCGTCGCGGAGCGTGCCCGCTACATTGGCCGCATCCGCCAGCTCGCTGTCCACTGCGCACGCGCCTGGCAAGGCCTCCCCGTCGAGCTCCAGCCCGCCAAGGGAGGTGCCCGATGAGCGCCAAGACTCGCGAACTCTTCATTGAGATCCGCTGCGAGGAGCTGCCTGCGCGCTTCGTCGAGCGGGCCATCTCCGGACTCGAAAAAGCCGTCAAGGGCCTGCTCAAGGGCATCGAGCACGGCGCCCTCACCACCTGGGCCACCCCCCGTCGCATCGCGGTCTCGGTCGCGGATGTGGCCGAAGGCAAGCCGGTGGAGGACAAGCTCGTCACCGGTCCGCCGGCACGCGCCGCATTCCGCGATGGCAAGCCCACCAAGGCTGCCATGGGCTTCGCCAGAGGCCGTGGCGTGTCGGTCGACGACCTCGAGGTGGTCGACGGGCCCCGGGGTGAGGTCGTGGCGGCCCGCGTGCGCACCGGCGGTGAAAAGACCGTAGCACTCGTCGCTTCGGGTTTGGAGGCAGCCGTTCTCGGCATCGACTTCCAGAAGACCATGCGCTGGTCCAACGGGCGGTGGGCGCGCCCCATCCACGGCGTGATCGCCCTCTATGACGGTGTTGTCATCGACTGCTCCGTGGCCGGAATCACCGCCTCCAACACCACGCTCGGCCACCGCCTCACGCCTGGCCCCGTGGCTGTGTCCGGAGCGGCCAACTACGTCGACAACCTGCGAGCACACCATGTTCTCGCCGACCGGAAGGCCCGTCGCTCCGAGATTGAGGCCCAGCTCGCACGCGCCAGCGCCGCCCTCGGTGCCGAGGTGGGGTCCATCGAGCTGGTCGACGAGGTGGTCGACCTTGTGGAGTGGCCCTCGGTCGTCACCGCCGAGTTCGAAGCCGAGCTCCTGGAGCTGCCCCCGCGCCTGCTCGTGGAGTCCATGGGCGTGCACCAACGCGTGTTCCCGCTGTTCATCGACGGCGCGCTCACCAACCGCTTCCTGGTCATCACCAACCACCCCTACGCCGCGAGCGACGCCGACTGCGCCGCCATCATCGCCAAGGGCAACACGAAGGTGCTGGCCGCCCGCTTCCACGATGCGAAGTTCTTCTACGCCGAAGACCGAAAGCAGTCGCTGGAAGCCCACGGTACCGAGCTCACCGGCATGCAGTGGATCCGCAAAGCCGGCACCATGGCCGAGAAGGCCGCGCGCCTGTCCGCCGTCGCCCGCGAGCTCGCGAGGTACACCGGTGCCGATGCCGAGGTGGCCGCCCGCGCGGGCCTCATCTTGGTGGACACCAAGTACGAGTTTGGTAAAGCCGATGGCGAAATTTTCCTGATTGATGAGGTGCATACTCCTGATTCTTCCCGTTATTTCTATTTGGAAGGATACCAAGAGCGTCAAGACAAAGGAGAGAAGCAAAAGCAGTTGTCCAAAGAGTTTGTTCGCCAGTGGCTAATCGAAAACGGATTTCAAGGAAAGGATGGGCAAGCTATTCCGGAAATGACGCCGGAATTTGTTGCAACGGTTTCTGAACGGTACATTGAGTTGTTCGAAAAGATTACAGGTAAAGGGTTTGTGAAGGGGGATGTAGCGAGCTTAGAGGAACGTGTAGAGAAAAATGTTTCGCAGTATTTAGCGGGCTAATTGAAGCTGCTTACCAAGAAATTGAAAATAGTATGCATAAGAAAGGCGGGTGTTCACCCGCCTTTCTTTGTAAATATTGTTTCGCTTTAGTGCATTTGAAGTAGGGAAAGCTCGGCCTTTGTTTACCCCGAATGCTATAGCTTTTTGGTAAACCGAATTATTGCACCTTGCCCTCAATGGCGTGAAGCTGCTTCACTATCGCTTCAATGATGCCCTTGCGCTGATCGTCCACCTCATTTTTGGATAAGTATGTTTTGCAGGCAAGCAGAGCATCTAGGACGGATTCTTCTTGGAAAGGACCGTCTTGGTTTTCAAGTACCGTTAGCGCTTCAAAAGAGGTCATGTAATCGCCTTCCAATCCTACTTTGGTTATGATTCCAAGCTGATCGCTAGCATCCAGTCCACTGTTCCAAATGAAGTAAAGAATAGCCTGGTGAATGTGGGCTTCTTTTTGGGTTTCTAAACGAGCAATGAACTTGGGTAAGGCCTCACTAATTTT
>ENA-OWNT01001047-OWNT01001047.1-seawater-metagenome-genome-assembly--contig:-NODE-1047-length-41769-cov-10.762832_pt1 | contig 41769 bp, 30 predicted proteins | sample MGYA00238136_ERZ651165 | MGnify/ENA primary metagenome ERZ651165 (study PRJEB26861, sample SAMN08777766) | seawater metagenome | isolation source: coastal seawater | place: USA: Florida | collected...
ACCTCGGTGATGATGAGGTCGTACGAGGTGGACGCGACCTCATCCATGCCGATGTCGTAGCCGGCACCCTGGGGACGGGCCTCGCCGTCGGCGTCGGTGGGGATGCCGAAGGTGGAGCTGCCGGCGTCGACCGCGGGAGAGGTGATGGACAGGCTGTAGTCGCCTTCACCGGGGTCGTTGAACTGGGGGTCGACGGAGAGGTCGGTGGACGCGGCGCTGGCGTCGTTGATGTAGTCGGTGGTGTTGCCCCAGATGAGGTTGGACGACCACGAGCCGCTGCAGCTGTAGCAGTTCATCCCGTAGTAGTTGCTCACCATGATGTTGTTGACGACGTACTCGGAGCCGGACGAGCCGAGCGAGACGGCGCCGGTGAGGTACGCGGACGTGCCCCCGAAGCCATTGCCCACGAAGGTGTTGTGGAGGATGCCGCCCGCAGTGCCGTTGTCGGTGGCCACCCCACCAGCCGGGTTGGAGTACACGAAGCTGTTGGTGAGGGTGAGGTTGGAGACGGCGTCGGCGACGAGGCCGTACCAGTTGCCGCCGAGGGTGGCGGAGTCGACGTAGACCGACCCGGCCGACGAGGCGAGGATGGCGTAGTTGAAGTAGTAGGCCTCGACGTTCTTGATGGTGGCGTTGCCACCCGTGACGTAGATGCCGGTCTCGGTGTAGGCCGTGCCGCTGGCCACGTACGTGTAGTCGTAGAGGCCGACATCGGACAGCGTGCCGGTGGAGAGTGTGTCGAAGGTGACCGAGCCCACGATGAGGGTTTCGTCGCTGCCCGCGCCTTCGACGGTGACGCCTTCGGCCATCAGGATGTCTTCGACGTACGTGCCCGACGGGACGGCCACGGTGTCGCCGGAGGTGGCGGCGTCGATGGCGTCTTGAATCGTGGTGAAGGTGAGCACACCGGAGACGGGCATGCGGTCGGGGTCGTCCCATTCACCGTCGGCCGGCGGGATGACCAGCAGCGTGCGACCAGTCTGGGTGTGGGGCTGGGCGCACGAAGCGGCGCCGGCAAGCAACACGAGAAGGGCCCGACGGGCCGACGAGGGAATGAACATCTGGTCTCCGGATGGCCGAGCGCACGCCACAACGCGCCCAGCGAGCCGGGTCCATTAGTCGGATCGTGGAGAACGCGCCAATGACGCGTGTTGCGACGGTCAATCAGAACGTGAGGGCATCGACTTGTGCCCGGAGCGCCACCCGGTCGCCATCATTGAAAACGATGTGTGAGGCGACCTTTTCCTTCTCGGAGAGCGGCAGCTGGGCGGCGAGCCAACGGTCTGCTTCCGCACTGTCGATGTTGTTTCGAGACATGAGCCGGGCCTTCTGGAGGGCGGCGTCGCACGTGACCACGACCAGGTGGTCGTAGAATTTGTAGCTGCCGGCTTCGACCAACAAGGCGGCTTCGACGGCTGCCACGGCTTCGCCTGCTTCGGCCTGCTGGACCATCCACGCGACGGTGGCTTCGCGGATGCGGGGGTGCGTGATGGCTTCGAGGTCTTTGCGGGCGCTGGGGTCGGCGAGCACGATGGCGCGCAGAGCGGGACGGTCGAGGGTGCCGTCGGGGGCGAGGATGCCGCTGCCGAAGCGGTCGACGACGGCCTGGAGGCCAGGGGTGCCCGGTGCGACGACATCGCGCGCGAGCTGGTCGGCGTCGACGACGGGAATGCCGCGGTCGCGAAGCATCTGGGCGACGGTGGACTTGCCGGTGGCGATGCCTCCAGTGAGGCCGACGGTCTTCATGGGGCGCTCTCGTGTGCGGCGGCTTCGAGGATGCGGAGGGTGCGGTCAATCGCCCGGATGTCGGCTTTCTTGGTGGTGCGCGAGCGGGCCTCGGACAGGATGCGGCGGGCGCCGGAGGTCTCGAGGTGGCCCAGCAGCCGTGCACACCCGCGGACCTCGAGGTCGATCTGGAGGTGCTTGAGGCAGGTGGGGGCGGCGTGGTCGTCGAGGAACTCGAGCTTCTGGATGGCGTCCATGGTGCGGTCGGAGTCGAGCGGGCCGAACTCGTGCTTGCGCGCCACGCGGGCCGTGCGGTTCATCTCGCGGATGGCGAAGCGACGGCGGCTGGCGTCGTTGCCGCGGAGGTCGCGGGCCAGCTCTTCGAGGGAGCCGGGGTAGGGGTCGGAGACCGGAGCCTTGACGCTCTGGGCGGAGCTCAAGGCGAGCAGCGATGCGAGGAGGGGGCCCATGGCTCAGTCCTCGAACTTCTCGATGTACCGGAAGATGGTGCGGGGGTCGACGCCGAGGTCGCGGGCGGTCTCGGCCTTGTTCCAGTTGTTGAGCTCGAGGGCTTCGCGGATGTAGTTGATCTTGTACTGTTCGGTGGCGACGTCGAGCGTGCGGATTTCGCGCTTGGTGCCGGCGGTGATGCCCATGTCGTCGGAGTTGATGAGGGCGCGGTCGCTCATGATGACCGCCTTCTTCATGCGGTTCTCGAGCTGACGGACGTTGCCGGGCCAGTAGTAGTGCAGCATGGCGCGCACGCATTCGTTGGTGAAGCCGCGGGCCTTGCTGTCGTATTGGTCGGCGAAGCGCTGGAGGAAGAAGCGGGCCAGCTCGTGGATGTCTTCGCCACGTTCGCGGAGGGGCGGGAGCTGAATCGCGATTTCGTTGAGGCGGTAGTAGAGGTCTTCGCGGAAGCGGCCCTCGCGAATCTCGGCCTCGAGGTCTTTGTTGGTGGCGCTGACCACGCGGATGTCGACCGGCCGGGGGGACAGCTCGCCCACGCGCTCGATGACCCGTTCCTGGAGCACCCGCAGGAGCTTGACCTGCAGGGGCATGGGCATCTCGCCGATTTCGTCGAGGAAGAGGGTGCCGCCGTTCGCGGCTTCGAAGCGACCCACCTTGTCGGAGACCGCGCCGGTGAAGCTGCCCTTTTTGTGGCCGAAGAGCTCGCTCTCGAGGAGGTTCTCGGGGATGGCGCCACAGTTGATGCTGATGAAGGGCTTCTTGGTGCGGTCGGACAGGCGGTGGATTTCGCGGGCCACCAGTTCCTTGCCGGTGCCGGTCTCGCCGAGGACCAGCACGGAGAGGTCGGTGGGGGCGACCTTCCGAATCATCCGGAACACGGCCTTCATGGGGCGGGAGCTGCCCACGATGGCGCCCTGGCTCTTGCTGCGCAGCCGCTCGCGGAGGTTGCGGTTGCTGATCTTGAGCTCGTTGAGCAGCAGGGCGGCGTGCACGGCGAGGCTGGCCTGGCTGGCCCACACGCGGAGCAGGGCGAGGTCGCGTTCGGTGAAGAGGCCCGTGATGGCGTCGTTGCCGAGGTACAGCACACCGAGGAGGTCGTTGCGGTACAGCAGGGGCACACACATGACGCTGCTGAGCTTGAGGTCGACCACGGACTGGGCGCGGCCGTAGCGGCGGTCGGCCATGGCATCGGAGACGATGACGGCGCGGCGGTCGCGGATGACCTGATCGATGATGGTGTCGCTGACGCGGGAGATGTCGAGCTTTTCCTCGCCCACATTGTGCGAGGCGGCGAGGTGGCGGCCGCCGTCTTTGAGGACGATGACGAAGCCCTTCTCGGCCTTGGTGAGCTCGACGACGGCTTCGAGGAGCTTGCGGAAGAGGCGCTCGGGCCGCTCTTCGCGCATGAGGGTGGCCGAGAATTCCACCAGCCGAGACATGGCGTCGACGTGGTTGGAGTCGTGCTTGGGCTTCTCTTTGGGCTTGGGCAGGCCATCCATGAGCGTGAGCTCGAAGCGGCCGATGAGCACTTTGTCGCCGGCGCGGATGGTGGCCTGGCGGGAGGCGCGGCCGTTGACGTAGACCTCGTTGCCACGGCCCACGACATTCAGAGCGTAGTTGCGGCCCTGGCGGATGAGGTTGGCGTGGATGCCGGCGACGGTGGCGTCGTTGAGGACGATGTCGTTGCCGGGCTTTCGACCGATCGACAGCAGGGGCTTCTTGAGGGGCAGCTCAGAGGTGGTGCCGCTCACAGAGTCCACACAGGTCAGGTAGGCCATCCGCCCTCCGAGGGGTCGTGTGCGGCGACCTCCGATGGCAGGGAGGCGATGGTCGGGGTGGCCGACACGCGACGGAACGGACCGCTATTCCGGTGGGCGCCCGCGGGCGACTCCGGGAGGTGGGGCGGTCAGAATGTGCCCGTGAGCCGGAGTCCGCCGGTGGGGGGACCACCGCGCATGGCGCCTACGGTGGGCTTCACAGCTGCCTTCATGCCGACCTTGCGCCAGTGGATCTGGGCGTCGATGACGCTGGCGCCCCAGAAGGCGTAGAAGGCGCCGGTGGCGGACCACTGGACCCATCGGAGCTGGCGCAAGTTGAGCTCGTCGAGGGTCTGGGCGACGGTGTCGTCGACGAAGTAGCGGCGCTCGCCGTGGACCATGCCCCACATGAAGCCGCTGGCGACGGCGGTGGTGGTGACGCCCGTGAAGTAGATGAGCCCACGGACGGGTCGGCGGTGTGCGAAGTGGTACCGACCGAAGGGGCTCCACACCGACGTGGGCATCGTGATGATGACGGGGTCGGTGGGGGGAGGCGGTTCTTCGGGGGGACCGACCGGGGCCAGCAAGGCCTTCACGTAGTCGAATTCGCCGGCGACTTCGGGCGTGTGGCGGAAGAGGTCGATGGTGTAGGCGGGGTCTTCGCGGAGCACCTGCTTGAGGAAGCCGCGGGCCCCTTCTTTGTCGCCGTCGACCAGGAGGATTTCTGCGAGGTAGACGCGCGCATCCTGACGCAGGTCGGCCGAGAGGGTGGGGGCGACGACCAAGGCGGCCAGGATGCGGCGGGCTTCGTCGCGTTCGCCGAGCTGGTAGTAGCGCACGGCTTGATCGAGGCGGGCTTCGTCGGACATGGTGTCGTCGGCGGAAGTGGCCTCGGTGAGGTCGTCTTGCGCAATGGCATCACGGCTGACGGTCGCCCCGAGGAGGGCGGACATCAGCAGGGTTCCCACAAAAAGGCCGGCCGCAGAGCGCATTGGCCGAGCGTACCGCCGGGGATCTGGGGGAGCAACCGGCGCGACGGAGGTGCGTCAGTCTCCGGTGTCGAGCTCGAATTCTTCGATGAGCGCGACGGTGACACGGAAGTCGCCGTTGGCATCGGTGAGGGTGGTGCCCAGCAGGGCGCCTTCTGCATCACGAATCTCGACGAGGGCGTAGGGGAGGGGGACGCCGTCGGGGTCGAGCAGGATGCCTTCGACCAGGGAGCCTTCGTCGTCGAGGTCGATGCGGGAGACATCGGCGGGTGCGGCGACTTCGAGGCGGGTGATGGGTTGGTCGGCGTCGGGCGACTGGAGGGTGAGGTCGAGGGGGACGTTCGAGACCTCGAGGTGCACCCAGCCGTCGTCGTCGGAGGTGTCGGTGAAGGTGTAGTGGTTGAAGCCCTGTTCTTCGGCGGTGACCACGATGTTGCGGGCGGGCTTGTTGCCGATCATCACGCGGGCATCGAGGTTGGCGCGGGGGCCGAGGGTGACGGCGCCGATGTCGACCGTGCTGGACTCGACGGGGACGGTGAGGGTGGCCGGCGAGTAGACGGCGTTGCGGCTGTAGTCGGGGATGACTTCCATCAGCCAGGTGCCTTGGGCGAGCTGGCGGTTGAACAGGCCGTTGCGGTCGGTGTCGGTGGAGACGGTGGCGGAGGTGTCGGCGGGGAGGTCGGTGAAGCTGACGGCGGTGAAGCGGACCTCGGCGTCGTCGATGGGGCGGCCGGACTCGTCGACCACCGAGCCGGACACGCTGCCGAGGGGCACGGTGCCGGGGGTGAGGTCTTCGCGGATGAAGACGTCGTCTTCGGTGACGGTGAGGGGGAATGGCACGGCGGGCATGGAGCTGCCGGTGGAGCCGTCGAGCACGAGGGTGTAGTCGCCGGGGAGGGCGCGCAGGAGGTAGGCGCCGGCATCGGTGAGTGGGGCGATGGGGCCGGCCTCACCGGTGTTTTCGTCGATGAGGTGCACGCGGGCGCCGGCGGGGAGCGTGGAGCCGTCGGTCTGGAGGGCTTCGCCGCTGACGGGGACGCCCAGGCCCATGGTGATGTCGAAGGTGCCGTCGACCGTGAAGGCGACGTATTCGTCGACGAAGAGGGGAAGCTCGATGGGGTCGGTGGCGACGGCGACGACCCGGTAGCCCACGCCGGAGGGGACCTGGATGGTGAAGCGTCCGTCGGGGCCGGCGGTGGTGGTGGTGTGCATCACGGTGTCGGGGACTTCGACGGTGAGGCGGGCGGAGACCGGGGCGGTGTCGGCGCTGGGGATGGTGATGTCGACCGGGCTGGGCAGCGTGCCTTCGACGGTGCCGTTGATGGTGACCGTGGGGGCGAGCGCGAGGTAGACGTCTTCGATGTTGTCGGGGAGGACGGTGAAGGACTGGGGCAGCAGCTCGAGGTTGCCCGGGGGGTAGACGTCGAGGCGCAGGGCGCGGGCGGACTCGACGAGCTCGGCGGCGGCGGGGACGTCGTAGCCGGTGTCGGTCTTGCCCAGGCTGCAGCTGGTCAGGAGTGCGATGAGGGGGAGCACACGCTTCATTGGGTGGCTCCTTCTTCGACGATGACGGGCCAGCTGGCCGTGACCTGGGAGTCGCCGCCGTCGGTGGCGGTGACGGTGAGGGTGGCGCCGTCGAAGCGGGCTTCGGTGGGGAGACGAATCTGGCTGGCCCGCCGGGTGGCGCCGTCGGGGATGGTCTGGGCGCCCGAGAGGATGCCCTCGCCCGTGAGCTCCCAGATGAAGGAGAGGGCTTCGGCGTCGTCTTGGTCGGCCACCACGAGGTAGACGACGGCACCGCGGTCGTCGATGACCACCGGGGTGTTGGGGGTGGGCGAGGCGCGCACAATCTCGGGAGGCACGTTCTTCTCCACCGGAATCAGGGGGAGGAAGTAGAAGCAACCGGTCGAGAGGAGGGTGATGCAAGCCGCGAGCCAGGTGCCAAGACGGCGTGCTGGTGCGGGCCTGGTGTGCGGGCGAGGGGGGCTGGGGCCCCGGAAGTGTGACATCGGGGTCGTGGTGGGGCGTGCAGTCATGGCAAGGCCACCTGAACGGTGTCGCCCGGGGTGAGCGGGGACAGCTCGGTGGAGCCATTGGAGCCGTCGGGGCAGGAGACTTCTACGCGGTGCTTGCGGCGGGGGTCGGTGATGCGCAGGCGGTGGGACAGCTCTCCGAGGGTGCCGCGGGTGGCGCCGTCGAGACGCACATCGCAGGCGCCTTCGCGGTCGGCGGGGAACACGAGGGTGGCGGGCCGGGGGGTGAGCGTGATCTCGAAGGGCCGGTGCTCGCTGGGGGAGACCTCGAAGGTGCGCTCCCAGGGGAGGGAGTAGTCGTTCTCGACGCGCAGGGTGTGGCGTCCGGGTGCGAGCTCGATGCGGCCCACCTGGCCGGTCTTTCCGACCCGTTCGCCGTCGATGCTGATCCAGGCCCAGGCGCCGTCGACGAGCACGGACACGGTGCCGGGCGCGGGGGGTTCGGGTGGGGTGTCGTCGCGGCGGACTTTGGTCTTCACGGCGCGCGGGAGCTTGGACTTGCCGCGGGGCGGGGGGGCGACGGTCTTGGGGGTCTGGAGCGCGGGGGGGCGGTCGGGGGGTGTGTCGGCGACGGGCGGCTCGACGATGGGGTCGACCGGGGACTCGGGGGGAGGGTCGGGGGCGACATCGACGACGACGGGTGGGTCGACCTGCGGGACGGGAGCAGGTGGTGCAGGGGGCTCGGGCCACAGCGCCCAGGTGAGGAGCGCGGCCACGCCGATGCCTGCGACGGCGCCCAGGCCCCACCAGCGGTTGGATTCCGTGGGGGTGTCGCGGTGCATGCTCTGGACGAGCGCGAGGACTTCGGGGTTGTGTTCGTCGATGGCCAGCAGGCGGTTGAACTGGCGGAGGGCGCCGAGGTGGTCGTTGTCGGCGAGGCAGCGCTTGCCGGCGTCGAGGAGGACCACGCGGAGGTGCGCGTGGAGGCGCTCCTGGTAGCCCTCGGGGTCGATGACCCAGGTGCGGATGGACCACTCGGGGGCGGTGGGGTCGAGGTCGACCTCGGCGAGGGCGGAGAGCAGCTCTTCGCGGACCTCGGCGCAGCTCTGGGGGCGGTCGTCGGGTTCGGTGGCCAGCAGGCGGTCGACCAGGTTGCCCAGGGTGCCGGAGATGTCGGGGGCGAGGTCGAGGACGTCGGGGCGGTTGCCTTCGATGACGTTGCGCAGGACGATGCTGGGGTTGTTGCCGGAGAACGGCAGCTGGCCGGTGAGGGCGTGGAAGAGCAGCGTGCCCAGCGAGAAGAGGTCGGAGCGGGAGTCGAGGACACGCTCGAGGGCCTGCTCGGGGCTCATGTACGCGGCGGTGCCGACCAGGGCGCCCGTGACGGTGAGGTTGACTTCGTCGAGGAAGCGGGCGATGCCGAAGTCCATCAGCTTCACGACGCCGTCGCGCCGGACCATCACGTTCTCGGGCTTGAGGTCGCGGTGGATGATGGAGAGGTCGTGGGCGTAGCCGAGGGCGTCGGCGAGCTCGAGGGCGATGAGGGTGACGACCTCGCCGGGCAGGCGGTTGTGCTGGGCGATGAGCTGCTGGAGGGTGACGCCGTCGACGAATTCGGTGACGATGTAGCAGTCGCGCGCATCGGTGCCCGAGTAGTCGTAGATGCGCAGGACGTGGTCGTGGTCGAGGTGTTCGATGGCCCGCGCTTCTCGGGCGAAGCGAATGCGGTTGCGCTCGCTGGCGCTGAGGTGCGGGTGGAGCACCTTGATGGCCACTTCTCGACCCAAGGTGGTGTGTCGGCCCAGGTAGACCGTGGCCATGCCACCTTCACCGACTTTCTGGAGGACCTCGTACTTGTCGAGGACCTCGCCAATCAGGCTCCCGCGCGGGCCGGGAGAGGGTGACGAGGGCGCGACCGGGAAGGCTGCGCCGACGGACTCGGGGTCATGCGGATGCACTCAGAGCTGCCCCACTTCACCGACGTCGCGCCCCAGCCCGCGCTCGCCCATGATTCGGAGGATGATGGCGGCGGTCTCCTCTACCGCGCGACGAGTGACGTCGATGACGGGCCACTCGGGATGCTGTCGGAAGATGTCCTCGCACCAGTCGAGCTCGGCGAGGATGTACCCCATGTCGTCGTAGTTGGTGCGGCTCGCAACGCGCATGGTCTCGAGGCGCTTGTTGCGGATGTCGCGGAGGGACTCGGGATCGATCATGAGCCCGAAGATGCGCCGTTGGTCGAGGTTGTAGAGCTCGTGCGGCGGGTCTTGTTCGAGGACGATGGGCACATTGCTGACGCGGAAGCCCTTGTGCGCCAGGAAGACGGACAGAGGGGTCTTGGATGTGCGGGAGACGCCCACGAGGATGATGTCGGCCTGGCGGAGCAGGCGGGGTTCTTTGCCGTCGTCGGCTTTGACGGTGAACTCGACGGCTTCGACGCGGCGGAAGTAGTCGGCGTCGGTCTGGTGCATGCGGCCCGGGATCCCTTCGGGCTGGACGCCGAGGAAGTGGCCGAGGGTGCCGAGGAGGTTGCCGAGGAGGTCGACCAGCTGGACGTTGTGCTCGCGGGCCAGCTCGTGGGCTGCGGCACGCATCTCGGTGCGGACGAGGGTGGTGACCAGCAGGGCGTTTTCGTCGGCGGCACGCCGGATGATCCCGATGAGCTCATCCGCTTCGGTGATGGTGGGGAAGAGCTGGAGGTGGACCAGGTACCCGCGGAACTGCAACAGCCCGGCGCGCACAACCTTTTCGGCGGTGTCGCCCGTGCCGTCGGACACGATGAAGATGGGGCGGGGGCGGAGGGCCGGGCTCATGCTGTTCCGGAGCGGGGGACGTGGGTGCGACGACCGACGAGGGCAAGGCCCCTATCATTGCATGTCCGCTGGTGCTCGGGGGCTCTCACGCGGATGGTTGACCGACGCCAGGGATGGACGGTAAGCAGGGGGGATTGTGGAGGTGCCGGTGGACGTGCGGCGGTTGTTCGAGGAGACCCTCCCGGAGGTGCTGTCCGGGGACGGGGTCACGGTGGATGGGGCACCGCTGTTCTCTCCCGATGTGGCGGTGGCCTTCGACATCACCGACGCCGGGATGTGGGAGGTGCGCGGGTGTGCCGACCTCTCCGGTGTGTGTGTCCAGGCCTGGGACGGCAGCCCGCGGGACTGTGTGGTGCGGTGCGATGCGCGGGTTCTCGAGCTGCTCCTCCGCGGTGGGATTCGGGCGGCGCGCGCGTACGCCACGGGTCGGGCGCTTGTGGAAGGCGACGTGGGCCTGTTGCTGCGGCTCCGGGATGCGCTCGACGGCAAGGTGGCGCTGTGAGTGCCGGGCCGCTGGCTGGCATCAAGGTGGTCGACCTCACGCGTCTGCTGCCGGGGCCGATGTGCGCCTGGTACCTGCGTGGGCTGGGTGCGGATGTGGTGAAGGTGGAGGCCCCGGGCCGCGGTGACCCCCTTCGGGATGTGCCTCCGTTTGCTGAGGATGGCGTGGGGATGTGGTTCTCCGCGATTCAGGCCGGCACGCGGTCGGTGCAGCTCGACCTTCGTTCGGAAGCCGGGCGCGCGGCGCTGCACTGGATGCTTCGCGATGCGGATGTGCTGCTGGAGGGCTTTCGTCCGGGCGCGATGAAGCGCTTGGGGCTCGACCCGGAAGCATTGGTGGCGGCGTATCCACGGTTGGTGCTGGCGAGCATCAGTGGATTTGGCCAAGATGGCCCGCTGCGCGAGGTTCCGGGGCACGACATCGGGTACCTGGGCTATACGGGGGCGCTGGCGCTGTCGGCTCGACGGGCCGATGGCACGCCGGCCCTGCCACCGGTGCCCATCGCCGACCTGGCGGGTGGTGCGCTGACGGGCGCTCTGTCGGTGACGGCGGCGCTGTACGAGCGGGATCGACCGGGCGGGACGGGGAAGGGGCGCTGGATCGATGTCTCGATGACGGACGCTGCGCTGGCGCTGGTGGCGCCCAACTTGGCGGAGGCGGCGATGTTGGAGGCCGACCCGGAGCCGGGGGGTGGGCTGCTGCAGGGCGGGCTGTCGGTCTACGAGCTGTACCGGTGTGCGGATGACCAGCTGGTGGCGGTCGCGGCGCTGGAGCCGCCGTTCCAGATGGCCTTTGTGGAGGCGGTGGGCGAGCTCCCGGGCACCCGTGCGGGGATGGCGGCGCTATTTGCCCGCGAGACCCGCGACACCTGGGTGGAGCGCCTCACGGAAGCCTGCGTGACGCCGGTGTTGTCGCCGCTGGAGGCCTTGGAGGCGCCGGTGTTTCGTCAGCGCGGGCGGGTGCGGGGCACAGGAAAGGGTCGTCGGGTGGCGCCGCCGTTCTGGGGCGACGGGGCGTTTGTGTCTCGGCCTGCGCCCGGTCGGGGTGCGCACACGGAAGAGGTGCTACGGGAGGCGGGAGCTCCAGACGGGCTCATTGCCGAGGTGTGTGCATGACGGTGGGCTGGCTCATCCTGGAGATGAACTTCGTGGACTGGTTCCTGGCGTTGTTGGCCACGGGCATCATCTGGGCGATTCTGGGCAAGCGCCTGCAGGCCGACATCGCGGCTTGGCGGCAGGGTCGGGCGTCGGCGCGGCCGGTGGATGGGGCGCCGCCCGAGGTGTAGTTGGTGCCGGTCACAGCCAGGCTTTGAGGCACCAGCTGCGGAGCTCGCCATCTCGGCTGGCAGACACGAGGGTGTGGTCTGGGCCTGGCACGAGCCGGATGACCGGGTTGTGGTGCCCGACCAGGGTGGCGAGGACGGTGAGCGAGTCGAAGTCGACCACGCGGATGTCTCCTTGGTGGTCGGCGAGGATGAGGCGCCGGCCGCAGGGGGACAGCGCGAGGGTGCTGACGCGGCCAAGGTCGGCGGTCCGGTGTGTGGGGCCGTCCCACAGCAGGAGGGTGTGGTACTGGACGACACCGACGGCCCGGTCTCCTGCGAGCACGAGGGTGTAGGTCCTTGGTGGCAGGTCGGTGATGGGTGGCAGCGCGGCCCCCGAGTCGAGCGCCCAGCGCCAGGCCGTGTGCTGGTCGGGGCAGAATGCGGCCAGGACGGTTCCACATGCGCCCACCACCAGCTTGGAGATGGATGGGGGTGCGGCGCCTTCCAGGCGTGTGGTGAGGGCTCCGGTGGTGGCGTTCCAGACACCAAGCCAGGGCGGGGTGCTGCCATCTGAGTAGTGTGCGACGACGTGGCGTGGTCCGCTCCACGCCTGGTGGTTGAACCAGCCATCGGCCACTTTGTTGCCCGTGCCGCTCTCGGTGGACACGATGTGCAGGCCGTCATCGCCCTCGACATAGAGGGTGGTGTCTGGCCCGAGCGCGCGGTTGTGAGTGTCGTCGAGGGCCAGTTCTTGGACGCCGTCTGCGGAGATGCGGCGGAGAACGGTGGTCTGGGCATGATCTGTGAGACGGGTCTCCAATGTGAGCACGGAGTGGTCTGACCGGGCGAGCTGGAGCTGGTGGATGTCCGCGGGAGTCGGGGTGGTGGACTCGCCGGTGTGCGCATCCAAGAGCTCGATGAAGTCGAAGTGCGCCAAAGCGAGCTGGTCTCCGGAAGGGGACGTCGCCAACAGCGCGCACTGGTCGGCATCTTCGAGGGATGGGTGGGCCTCGGAGCGCGTGCATGTGTGCTGCCACATGACGTGGGCCGTCGAGACATCCACGGCCGCCCTGGTGTCGCCGTCGGGGTTCAGGGCAACCAGCCGGGTGCTGTCGGGTGTGAAGCGGAGGGCACCGACGTCGAAGTGGATGCCTGTGCAGCGGCGGACGGTGTGGGTGCGGAGGTCCCAGATGCAGAGGGAGGGTCCGTTTTCGTCCGGGGGGCCTGAGAACACGACCAGGCGCCCGCACGGGGAGGCCTCGGCGACGTCGAGCATGTCCTCGTGGCACCAGCGGGTGTCCAGTCGGCCGACAGGCTGCCCGCGGAGGTCGAACGCCTCCAGGGACCAGTCGCCGTCTGTTGTCCAGCCTCGGACGAGCACGAGCCGCCCGAGCAGGGTGACGTCGTCTGGCTCGAGGCTGGAGGGGAGGTCGGTGTCGAGGACCGGGGGTGCGCCGAGCGTGGGGTAGACGACGATTGCGGCGCGGGACAGCTGTGGGTCGCGCAGTCCCGCGCACACGACGGTGCCGTCGGGTTCGACTGCGACGCGGGACGGGTAGGTGAGCGGGATGGGGTGCTCGGTGTGGGTGCCGGTGAACAGGTTGGCTTCGCCGACCAGGCCTCGTGCGCAGTAGAGGAGGGTGGTGCCGGAGGGGTGGACGGCTGCCTTGTCGAAGTCCAGGCGCGTGGGCTTGGGGACCTTGTGGGTGACTGTGCGCGTGGTGGCGTTGCAGCTGACCATCCAGCGGCTGGTGAGGAGCAGGAGGAGGTTGGGGTGGGGCCAGAAGAGGGCGAGCTCGCAGTCTTGGGGGTCGAGGCGGAGCAGGGGCTGGCGGAGGGCTGTGTTGCGCATGGGTGGGGTCGCGGGCTGGGTGGGTGGTCGGGACATGTGTTATTTGGCACATGCTTGGTGATGATGTGGATGGTTTGGGGGTTTGTGGTTTGGACTATTGTCGACGTCGACCAATTCGTTGATTGAGGACAGGTGGGGGGTGGTTGGGTTTGGGGCCCCCTCCGCCCGCTTCGCGGGCACCTCCCCCTGGGAGGGGGAGGACTTTGGGGTTGGTTGGTTTGGTGGTGGCTGGTTGGTGGTGGTTGACCGGTTTTTGGGGCCCCCTCCGCCCGCTTCGCGGGCACCTCCCCCTGGGAGGGGGAGGACTTTGGGGTTGGTTTGGTGTGGGCTGGTTGGTGGTGGTTGACCGGCTTTTGGGGCCCCCTCCGCCCGCTTCGCGGGCACCTCCCCCTGGGAGGGGGAGGACTTTGGTGTGGGTTGGTCTTGGGGCTTGGGGCCCTCGACCGAGTCGTTCGGAGCGTGAGCGCTAGCGAACAAAGCGACGAATCTGGCACCCACCCATCGATTTGTCGTCCCCCGAGCTCATCGATGTCCAGACCCGACAGCCGGCCCGGGACCAAGCACCAGCGGTCGAACCCTGCGAACCATCGACTGTTGGCACCGGGCCCGCACAGGGGGTCCAGGGGGACGTACGGAGTAGTCCCCCGGCCGGAGGGGCCCGGGGAGGACGGAGTTCTCCCCGGAAAACAGGGGGTGTTCGGGGGACGGAGTCCCCCGCTGATGTACGAGCAGTCAGCTTGGCGGCATTCTCGACAGAGGACCCGGTGTTCTGGGGAGCGCGCAACACCCGGGGGTTGGAGGTCTGGCTTGGGGCCCCCTCCGCCCGCTTCGCGGGCACCTCCCCCTGGGAGGGGGAGGACTTTGGTGGTGGTTGGTTTGGGGGCGGGGCTGGCTTGGGGCCCCCTCCGCCCGCTTCGCGGGCACCTCCCCCTGGGAGGGGGAGGACTCTGGGGTTGGTTGGTTTGGTGGTGGTTGGATTGGGGGCAGGGCTGGCTTGGGGCCACCCCCGGGAGGTTTCCTGCCTGCACTAGTGCTCGGGAGGGCCCGAGAACGGGTGTTCTTCGCCGACGGTAGGACTGTTGGCACCGGACCGAGGGGCTGCAGGCGGAAAGAACAGCACGAGCTGGTCTTGGGTATCTTCCACGACCTGGACGCGTGGGTCGGGGCCCAGCGCGTGGAGCTCTTCGCGCAGGGTGGCCAGGGCGACGGTGGAGCTGCCGCCTCGGGGGCCGGGAGCGGTGGGCTGGGTGCGGCTGCTGGTGAGGTGCATGCCGCCGCCGTCGCTCGCGGTGATCAGGAGGTAGGGGCGGGCTTCGAGCAGGGCGCTGCGGGCCCAGATGCGCAGGCTCCAGGAGGGGATGCGCTCGGCGCGGACGTATTCTCGAAGGAGGGGCCAGCCCCGCCCCGGGATGCGCCGGCCGTTGTCGAGGTGGACCATGAGGCTGACGGCGCTGTCGAGCGAGCAGCCTGTGAGCGCGCGAAGCTGCTTGAGAAAGGCGATGTTGCCGGTGGTCTCGCGACGGAGGACCACGATGACGTCGTGGACGGGCTCGCCGGTGTCGAGGCAGCTCTGGAGGAGCTGTTGGAGGGGAGGGGACATGGTGCTGTGCGGCAGGGATGAAGTGGAGGCAGCGTAGCTGGCCCCGCAGGGGCCGAGCGGCCCTTTCGAGAGCCCGACGCTTGCGGCGGGGGCTCGGAAGGTTCCCGGCCGCGAGCCGCAACGCGAGCCCGACCCGAGCCTTGGCGAGGGTGCCGCCCGGAAGCGCGGTCGGTGGGCACATTGCGGGGTACTTTCCCGAGGGTGGAGGTGTGCGATGCGCGCAAGCTGGCTCTGTGTGGTGGTGTTGGGGTGTGGGACGACGGGCACGAAGAAGCCGGGAACATCGGTGGACACAGCGGATTCGGTGGACTCGGGGGCCACGGTCGAGGCGGGTGGGCCGGCGATGGTGGCGGCGACGAGCGGTGCGGAGGCGATTGCGGCGGGCCTGGCGGTGCTCGACGAGGGGGGCCACGCGGTGGATGCGGCGCTGACGGTGGCGAATGTGCAGATTGTGCGGTCGATGGGGTCGTGGAACAGCTTCGCGGGCATCATGGGGATGGTGGTGTACGACGCCGAGACGGGGGAGGTGACGAGCCTTCACGGTAACTACGCCACGTTTGTGGGGGAGACCGACCCGGCCACGATTCCGGCGGGACCGAGTGGTCGGACGGCCCTGGTGCCGGGGTACATGGCGACCGCGGAGGCTGCGCATGCGGCGTATGGGGTGCTGCCGTGGTCGCGGACGCTCGAGCCTGCGATTGAGCTGGCGGAGACGGGCTTTGCGCTGGATGCCCTGTTCGCGGGCTATCTCACATACAAGGAAGCGCTGCTGCGTCGTCGGCCGGAGACGGAGGCCCTGTTCACCGACGCGGACGGAAACCTGCTGGAGGAGGGCGATGTGTTCCGGCAGCCGGCGCTGGCGGAGACGCTGCGGTCGGTGAGCACGGACGGGGCGGCCTACATGTACACGGGGGCGTGGGCGGACCGGTTCGTGGCGGCGGTGCAGGAGGAGGGGGGACGGGTCGAGGCGGCCGACCTGGCGGGGTATTCGCCGGACTGGCTGACGCCGCTGGAGGGAACGTATGCGGGGGCGCGTGTGGTGACGCTGGGCACCCGGGAGTTCGGCGGGGTGCAGATCTTGGAAGGCCTGCACATGGCCGAGGCGATGGACCTGGCGGCGCTGGGGCCGTGGTGGGAGTCGGGGGAGGCGATGTACCGGCTGGCGCGCATCACACAGGTGAACCAGCTGTGGACGTACTTGTACGACTACAACCCCGACTACGAGCGGTATGTGACGGATGCCTTCCCGGGCGTGACGCTCGACCATGCAGCACGGGTGGACCCGGCCCAAGGTGCGCTGATGGCGGACTATGTGGACGATGGCACGTTTGCGGAGTTCGCGGAGCTGCTCGGGCTGGGGGTGTCGAGTGTGTCGCACTCGGATGCGATTGTGGTGGTGGACCGAGCGGGCAACGCGGTGGCGCTCACACACACCATCAACACGACGTTGTGGGGCGACACAGGCATCTTTGTGGACGGGGTGAGCGTGCCGGACTCGGCGTCGTTCCAGCAGGACCTGCTCGACGAGGTGGCGCCGGGTGGGAAAGTGCCCACGCCCCTGAACTGCCTGGTGGCGCTGCGGGACGGGCGGCTGGTGCTCACGGCGAGCACCATCGGGAATGTGCACTACGCGCAGCTTCAGCGAACCCATGCGGTGCTGGGGCTGGGGATGTCGCCGGAGGATGCGGTGCAGGCGCCGATGGTGGAGGGGGCGCTGTTCTCGGAGCTCGTGGCGCGCGGGGCGGTGGATGCGGCGGTGCTGGAGGAGGCGGCGGCATTGGGGACGCCCATCGCGGAGTCGAGTGCGTCGACCTTCCCGGCGTGGGTGGGCATCTCGGTGGCCGACGACGGTGGGCTGGCGGGGGGCGCGGAGCCGTTCCTGGAGGCGATTGGGGGCGGCGTGGGGGCGCTTCCGGCACAGTAGAGGGAGCCGACTGAGGAGGGCGAGAACGACGACACCGCCTGCGGTTTCCCGGAGGCGGTGCGTGAGGTGGAGCCGAGAATCGGACTTGAACCGACGACCTGCTGATTACGAATCAGCTGCTCTACCAACTGAGCTATCTCGGCATGGCTGGCCTTTGGGAGGGTGCCCTCCGCTCGGCGCCCCCGGCGTTTATTCGATGGGGTGCGGGGTGGCAAGGGTCATGAAACCTGCGGCGCGGCTGGCGAGACGATACACAGGCGCCAAGTGTCCCGTGGTGCGGCAACGATGGACCACGCCCCACCCCCGTGCGCGCGGGACAAAACGAATGGGATGTCATTGTTCGATGTCTGCATGGATGCTGTTCCTGGCGGCTACGGTCGGCTCCGAGGCGCTCGCCGCCGATGTGCTGATTCCCACCTTCACCCCCCGCACGATGGGCGACTTTGCGCCTGCCGAGCGGCTCACCGCCGACACGATGGCGGCCCTCACCAACGAGGGCCTCGACTTCGTCACGCCGGGTGAGATCCAGCGTCGGGCAGGCGAGATTGCGGATGGGTGTGCCGAGCGCACCGACTGCACCGAGACGCTCTGGCGGCACTTCCCGGGATCCGGCCTCGCGATGGTGGGGTCGGTCACGTACGCCGAGGGCATGCTCGACACACGGGTGATGTTCTACGGCCCCGACGACGCCTCGCCTCTCGAGATCGTGGCGCGGAAGATTCCGGAGTCCCGCACCGCTGCGTTTGCGGCCGACATCGCGGCGACGGCACGCGACCTGCTCGAGCTGGTCCCGGAGCGGGATGCGGGCATGTTGGCGGTGGCTGCGGTCCCCACCGACGGCAGCGGCAGCGGGACCGGCTCGGGTGGCGGGGGCGACTACTCGGGCCTCGATGAAGGGGGCGACGCCGGTGGTCCGCCGCCGGGCCCGGATGCCGACGATGAAGAGCGCCGCACACGGGGCCTGCCGCCCGCTTTGTGGGAGCGGTACAAGGCGTCGGGGAAGTCGTACAAGGACTGGAAAGACGACGCCCTGGTGCGGGCGGGCTGTCTCATCATCGAAGTGCACGCAGGTGCGGTGTTCGGTGATGTGGAGCGGGTGTACGACACCCGTGTGGCCTTCGACCAGGTCGATGATGGCTCCGGTGAGGAGATCTTCGACGAAATCGGCACGTACCAGTACGACGCCTTCGTGCGGGGCAGCGCGTTCTCGGCGGGTGGCAGCGTGGGCTTCGTGCCGCTGTGGTGGCTGGAGATCAGCGTGTATGGCGGGGCCGAGATTGGCCGGCGCAAGCTCACCACGGGCTGGGAGCAGTACTACACGCTGAACTATGGCCCCGATGAAATCGTCGACGAGTCGAGCCAGGAGTTCGGCCCGGTGCCGTCCACGATGGCGGTGATTCAGCCGCGGGTGCGCCTGTACACCCTGCCGTCTGGTCCGGTGAAGCCGTATGGCCTGGTGGGCGTGCAGATGCGGTTCTACGATGCCTTCGACGACGCCCAGCTCAACGGCGCGGTGTCGTACCCCACCCGTGAAGGCGGTGTTGGGCTGGGCGTGACGGCCGGCGGTGGCATTGCGTTCGATGCGCCGCGGGGGGCCATCGGGTTCATCGAGGTGCCCTGGAACAAGCTGGTGTCGCCGGTGCCGTTCGAGCAGTCCACGGGCACGGTGAAGAATGTGCCGCGCAAGGAGCTGCCGTCTGGGCAGACGCTCGCGGTGCGGGCCGGGATTGGCTTCCGGCTGCTGTGAGGCGCTGAGGCCGGGGCGCTCGGTCAGCCGAGGATGTTGCGGAACCAGGCGGCGGTCTTGGCGAAGCCGGCCTCGAAGTCGATGGTGGGGTTCCAGCCGAGCTCGGCCTGCGCGCGGGTGATGTCGGGGCGCCTGCGGGTGGGGTCGTGCTTGGGCAGGGGCTTGTGGACGATGCCGGCGGGGTTGTCGAGGGCTCGGTTGACGTGGTCGGCGAGCTCGAGCATGGTCATTTCGGTGGGGTTGCCGATGTTGCACGGGCCGTCGAGGTCGGACTCCATCAGGCGGATGAGGCCCTCGACGAGGTCTTCGACGAAGCAGAAGGAGCGGGTCTGGAGGCCGTCGCCGAAGACGGTGAGGGGCTTCTTCTCGATGGCTTGCGAGACGAACGCGGGGATGACGCGGCCGTCGTGGGGCTGCATCCAGGGGCCGTAGGTGTTGAAGATGCGCACGAGGCGGACTTCGGTGCGGCCGGCCCGACCGTAGGCGGTGACGAGGGCTTCGCCGAAGCGCTTGGCTTCGTCGTAGACGCTGCGGGGACCGATGGAGCTGACGTTGCCCCAGTACGTTTCGGGCTGGGGGTGGACGAGGGGGTCGCCGTAGACTTCGCTGGTGCTGGCGAAGAGGACCCGGCCGCCATCCGCTGCGCCGCGGTCGAGGCAGACGCGGGTGCCGATGCTGTTGACGTCGAGGGTGTCGAAGGGGAGCCGGACGTAGTGGATGGGGCTCGCGGGCGACGCCATGTGGAAGATTCGATCGAAGCGGCCGTCGACAGGAATGCCCTCGCAGACGTTGGCTTCGACGAACTGGAAGCGGCCGTGCTCCGCGTTGGCGGCCACGTTTCGACGGGAGCCGGTGCAGAGGTTGTCGAGGGCGACGACGGTGTGGCCATCGGCGAGCAGGCGCGCGCAGAGGTTTGTGCCGACAAATCCGGCGCCGCCGGTGACGAGGATGCGCATCGCGGCCGCCTCCAAGAGACTCGTGGGGAGGGGGGACTACCGCGTCGGGGCCGACTTCGCCCGGTCGGGTCGACGGAACCACGTGTTCCACGGGACTTCGACAAGTGGGGACAATTCGCACAGCGAGGGACAATTGGCGACGAAACGGCTGTCCCCGGTCGGTTGATCGGCGGTGGCTGGAGGTGCTATGAACGGAGGCCGAAGACCCTCGCATGGTGTGGGGGTGAAGCGGTCAGCTCCGGGGAGCGCGAGGATTCCGCAGGCTCTGGCAGTCGTGTGGCAAGTGGCCATGGGACTCCTGCCTGCGGCGGTGTGCGCTCCCGAATCACCGGCGGTCTAGGAAGACATGGGCACCAACGGAAACAACGACGACGATCTGTTCGACGATCTCGCGGACTCCTTTTTCCGTCAGGGCGATGAGGGCTTCGACGACGACCTCTGGGCCGACGATCCCGAGCCCGAACCCCCCACGCCGGAGCCGGCGCCCGCTGCGGAAGCGCCTCCGGTCGAGGCAGCGCCGCCGCCTGTGGAAGCGCCGCCGCCGGTTGCGGACGAGCCGCCGGTGGTCGAAGCGCCTCCGCCTGCTCCCGAGGTGGAGGAGGTCCCGGCTGCCGAAGAACCGCCTCCTGTGGAAGAGCCGGTCGCCGAGGCTCCGCCCGTGGTGGAGCCGCCGCCCGTGGAACCCCCGCCGGCCATCGAGCCGCCTCCGGCTGTGGAGCCCCCTCCTGCGGTGGAGCCGCCGCCGATGGCCGCCGAGCCTGCAGAAGCGGTCGAGCCGCCGCCTGTTGTCGAGCCGCCGCCTGAGCTTCCCGAGGTGATGGAAGCCTCCGAGCCGGCTCCGCCCGAGGTCCCCACCGCCGAGCCCCCGCCGGTGTTCGAGAAGCTCGGCGAGCCGCCTGCCGGGTCTGACCGGGCCCTGTTCAGCGCTCCCACGATCATCCTTCCTGCTGGCCAGCCCGTCTACACCGACGAAGACGACTCGGAAGACGTCACCACCGTGGCCGCCCCGCCGCCGGTGGAGCCCATCCACGAAGAGACCCTGTTCGATGCGGATGTGGAGGCCGACTTCTTTGGTGGGCTCGACGACATCGAGGGCGGCGAAGAGACGATGGAGGTGCTCGACGCCCCCACGCAAGAAGCGCCGCGCGAGCTGGTGGAGGCGCTGCTCGATGCGCCCACGGAAGCGCCGGTGGCTGCGGCACCCGAGGCCGACTTCGAAGAAGACTTCTTCGACGACGACGGGCTCGAAGCCTCGGCCGACGACTTTGTCGACATGCTGGGCCCCGACCCCAGCCTCATCCTGCGGCGGTCGCCGGCTGCTGCGCGTCCGGCCGACACCGAAGAGACCGAAGACGCCGACGCCACCGTGGTGAGCGAGGCGGTGGTCGCGCCGCCGCCTGTGGTCCCCGAGCCCGTGGCGCCGCCGCCCGCTGTTCCCGAACCGGTCGCCGCGCCCCCCGAGGTGCCCGCGCCGGTGGCTGCGCCCCCCGAGGTCCCCGAACCCGTGGTGCCGCCGCCGCCTGTGCTTCCGGCCGCCGAGGTTCCCGAGCCCACCGAACCCACCGAGCCCGATGCTGTGGCCGATGCCCTCGTGGCTGCTGCGCCTGTGGCCGCCGCCGCCCAGAGCATCGACGGCGCGCCGGCAGCCCCCGTCGACACCGACTCCGCGCTGGGGTCGGCCATCGGTGTGCTGAGCACGCGTCCGCCCGAGACGGCCGATGCAGGCTGGGCCGAGGTTCTCGCCCGGCTGGAAGGTCTTGCCGAGCGCTCGGAGGGCGATGCCGGTGCAGGCTACGCTGCGCAGGCCGGTCGTGTGGCCATGGAGCGCGTGTACGACGCCAGCCGTGCCGAGCGGCACCTGGCCCGGGCTGTGGGTGCGGGTGTCTCCCATCCCGCGGTGCTGGCCGCCTACGCCACCGCAGTGGGGGCTCTGGACGACCACCCGCGGCTGCGCGACCTCCTCGTGCGCCGGGCCGATGCGAGCTCGGGTGCTGCGCGGGCTGCCCTCCTGCAGGATGCGGCGCTGGTCGAGCGGCACCAGCTGTCGCGCGAACAGGCTGCTGTACAGCTGCTGGAGCGGTCGCTCGACGCCAGTGAAGCGCCCACGGCTCGGTGGTTTGGTCTGCGGTTGCTCCGCGACATCCACGCCGCAGCCGGCCGCTGGGAAGCCGCGTGCGTGGCCCTCGAACAGATGGCTTCGGTCGCCTCTGGCCAGGAGGCAGCAGCCATCTGGATGGAGCTTGCCGCGGTGCGCGAAGAGCACCTCGACGACAAAGAAGGGGCCCTGTCGGCCTACCTCAACGCCATCGATGCCGGCTCCACGGATGCCCAGGCGGTGGTGGGTGCCGAGCGCTGCGCCACGCGGAGCGGCAACCCGCGGGCGCTGGTCACGCTGTTCGGTCGGCTGGCCGAGCGGTCTTCCGGCATGGACGCTGGCCTGTGGACGGTCCGCCAGGCGCGGGCTGCTGCGAACGCCGGCGACACCGAAGGTGCGGTCGATGCGTGGCGGCATGCCACCGAGCTTGGAGTCCCCGCCACGCTTCGTCTGGAAGGGCTCGCCGCTCTGGCTTCTGCCGAGCGCTGGTCTGAGCTGCACGCGGCGCTGCTGGCCGAGTCGGTCCGCACCGACGGCCCCGGGGTGGCCTGGGCGCGTGGCTGGGCGGCTGAAGTGGCCGAACAGCACCTGTCCGATGCGGCTCTGGCTGTCGACGACCTCCGGGCGGTGCTCGACGCCGAGCCCGGTTCTGCCGTGGCGCGCGAGAGCCTGGTGCGGGCACTCCTCGACTCGGGAAGCCCCGATGCTGCCGTGCAGGCGCTCGAGCAGTCCCTCGAGAACCTGACCGACCCCAACGAGTCGCTCGCGCTCCACTTCCGCATCGGCGAGCTGCGCGAGCGGGTGCTGGCCGACCCCGTGGGTGCTCGCGCCCACTACGAGCACACTCTGGGCTTCTCTCCGGCCTATCTGCCCGCGCTCGATGGCCTCGAGCGGTGTGCAGCCGCTCAGGAAGACTGGGCAGCAGTGGTGTCGGTGCACGAACAGCGCGCACTGCTCCGTGAGCACACCGACCCCTCCGCCAGCCATCTCGTGGCTGCCGCCTGGACGGCCGAGACCCGCGCCAACGACCCCGAGCGTGCGCTCGGCTTCTACGAGCGCGCTCTGCAGGTGTCGCCCACAGACCCCAACGCGCTCGACGGCGTGGTCCGCCTCGGCCGTCAGCTCGATGCGGCTCCCCGGGTGGCGGCCGCCTTGGGTGCCGCCGCCGAGGCATCGGAAGACGAGACCCTTCGCGTGGCGCTGCTCTACCGCCTGTCGCACGTGCAGCAGGAGCTCCTCGGCGACGCCACGCTGGCCGGCTCCACGCTGGCGGCATGTGTGGAGCGGTCCCCGGCCTTCCGTCCCGCGGCGTCGGCCCTGTCCGACCTCGCACGGCGGTCGGGCACCTGGTCCCATGTGCTGGAGCTCGAGTCGTCTGCCGCTGACCGCGCTGCCGACTCGGCTGTGAAGGTCGACCGGTTGCTGGCAGCTGCCCGCGCAGCCCGCCGCGTGGGCGATGCGCGCGAGCCCGGCTTCATCCAGGCGGTGTTGCGCATCGACCGCAACCACGCCGCCGCACGGGCGGAAGCCGACCTTCGCGCCATCCACACCGGCGACCTCGGCGTGCGTCGCACCCTCCTCGAAGATGCGGCTGCGAGCGCTGAAGATGTCGGCGTGTACGCTGTCCTCGCGGATATGTGCGCCGTGATGGGCGACCGCGAAGGTGCTGCAGCAGCTCTGGCTGCGTGCATCGAACAGGGCGGCGCCACCACGCTTCCCACCCAGCTCGCCGCGGTGGCTGTGCGCCTGGGAGACTGGGACACCGCCGTGAAGCTCGCCGAAGCGGCCGAGGACTGGCGCGTGTCGGGCACGCTGCATGATGTGCGTCGGTCGGATGCCGACGCTGCGCTGGCCGCCTGGTCGAAGCTGCCCGATGATGCGGTGGCAGCATCGGGTCGGGTGCGCCTGGCTGTGCGCGCGGGCGACCGGGATGCCCTCGCTGCGGCCCACCGAGATGTGGCGGCGTCGGCCGAGTCCGCAGGGATTCGGGGGGTGCATGCGGTCCTCGCTGGACGCCTCGCCGCGGGGACAGGAGATGCATCGGCTGCAGCAGCGGCCTACCGCCCGGGTCTGTCCGAGCCGGCTGTTCGCGGTCGGGTGTCCGATGGTCTCCTCCGCACGCTCGTCGAAGCAGGCGATGTGGAGGGCATCGAAGCACTCCTGGCCGATGTGGGTGAAGCCTGGCCGGGTGAGCGGGCCGAGCTCCTCGCAGAGGCGGGCGACCACAAGGGTGCAGCGGCGGCCTTCCTGGGGCTCATCGAGTCTGCCGGGCTGTCCGTGCCCGAGCAGGTCGCCGTGTACGCGCGCGCCGAGCGGGCCCTCACCGAAGCCGGCGACTGGCACGGTGTGATGGACTGCCTGCGAGCACAGGCCGAGCGGGTCGGGGATGCCCGCACCCGCGCCGACCTGGGTGCCCGTCAGCGCTGGATTCTCGCCGAGAAGCTGGCCGACACCGACGACGCCTGGGAGCAGTACCAGCAGCTGCACGCCCAAGACCCCGACAACGCCGAAGTGCTCGAAGCCCTGGCCCGCATCGCTGGCGCCCGTGGTCTCACCGACCAAGCCATCGGCTACCTCGACCAGCTCTCGCGCATCGCCCCCGACAACATCACGGCGGCCCGCTACCGCCGTCGTGCTGCCGAAGTGCACCGTGTCGCCGGAAATGAGGAACGGGCCCGCGAAGAGCTCTCCAAGGCCATCGAGCTCAACCCCGACGACACCGAGTCCCTGTCCGCGCTCCGCGGTCTCGCCGAAGAACAGGAAGACTGGAACGCCGTGGTGGGCGTGCTGGCGCGCGAAGCCAGCGTGATGGAAGGTCCGGAGCGCACCGAGCGCCTGCGCACCATCGCCCGCACCTGGGAAGACCAGCTCGCCGAGCCGGCCGTGGCCATGGATGCCTGGCGCAAGGTGCTCAACAGCCAGCCGGGCGACGCCGAAGCCCTCGAACGCCTCGTGGAGCTGTCTCGCAAGATGCAGGACTGGCCCACGTTCGCCGAAGTGGCCGAAGCCCGCCTGGGGCAGCTCGAAGGCGCCGACCAGACCGCCCTCCAAGGCGAGCTGGGCAGCGTGTTGCTGCGCCACCTGTACCGCGAAGACGACGCCGTGCGGCACCTCGACGCCGCAAGCCGGGGGGAGCACGCCCAGCTGTCGGCCGCCACCGAGCTCGAGCGCATCTACTCGGGCGCAGGACTGTGGGACAAGGCGGTGGAAGCTCTGCTCCGGCAGGCCGCAGCCACCGATGGTGAGGACCGCGTGGCACGCCTGCTGCGTGGCGCCCAGACCTGCCTCGACATGACCGGCCAGCGCGACGAAGCCTCGAAGATCTACGCGCAGGTGCTCGACAACGACCCCGACAACACCACCGCGCTGCGCTTCCAAGCCGACCACCTGTACTCGGCCGGCGACATGGAAGGCGCCGTGGCGGTGTTCGAGCGGCTCGAGCCCGACCTCGACGACATCGACATCGACGATGAAGATGAAGACGATGTGCTCGAGATGGCGCTGTCGCTGTTCCGCTTCGCGCAGGCCCTCGAGAAGCTCGGTCGCATCGACGACGCCATCCAGCGCTACGAAGCGGTCGGCGAGATCAACCCCGCCCACCTGCCGTCGCTGGAAGCAGTCGGTCCGCTCTACATGCAGGCCGAGCAGTGGAAGAAGGCGGGCAAGGTCTACCGTCAGATCCTGCGGCTCACGGGCGGTCAGGGCGACCCTGCACGGCTGGCCCGCACCTACACCTCGCTGGGCCGGGTGGAAATCCAGCTGGGCAACCTCGACAAGGCCGAGCGTCGCTTTGCCAAGGCACTGCAGGTGCGTCCCAACGACATCGCAGCGCTCACCGGCAGCGCGGATGTGTTGCTCCGTCGGGGCGACCAACAGTCGGGCGACCAGCAGACCGACACCTGGCGCCGCCTGCTGACGGTCTACAACAACATCATCTACCACGCCCAAACCCCCGAAGAGGTCGTCTACGCCTACCTCACGAAGGGCTTCGTGCTGGATGCCCGCCTCGACCTCGCCGACAAAGCCGCACAGCACTACCGCAAGAGCCTCGCCTTCGATGGCTCGCAGCCCGGCGTGCTGTGGCGCCTCTCCGAGCACGCGCTTCGTCGCCAGGACTGGCCCGAAGCCGAGTCGCTGGCATCGCAGGGCCTGGCCCTCGACAACGTCGACGCCGAGCAGCGAGCTGGCCTCCACCTGGTCCGGTACTGCGCCTTCGCAGCATGTGGGGATGTGCAGGCCGCCCGCTCCGAGTTCGATGCGGCTCTGGGCACCGGTGATGCCTTGGCCACCGACCTCGGCGCCACGCCGCCCGGTGCCACGGCTGTGCACGAAGCGGTCCGCGAGCGGCTGCGGGCCCGGCTGTAGTCCCTGTGCAGCCCGGCACGTACTTCGATCACAACGCCACCACCCCGCTCCTCCCGCATGTGGCGGATGTGGTGGTGGCCGCCATGCACGATGCGCGGGCCAACCCGCACGCGCAGTATCGGTCCGCGCAGAATGTGGCGGCGTCGGTCGACCGGGCCCGCCGTTCCGTGGCCCGTGTGCTGCAGGCCGACCCCAACCACGTCGTCTTCACCTCCGGCGCCACCGAGTCCAACGGCCATGTGCTGGGCAAGGTGCAGGGGAGGGGAGACCGCCTGGTGTCGGCCATCGAGCACCCCAGCGTGGCGGTGCATGCCGACCGCACGATTCCGGTCGACCGCTCCGGCGTGGTGCGTCTCGATGCGCTCGATGCACTGCTGACCGAAGCGCCGGCCCGGCTGGTGTCGGTGATGGGGGCGAACAACGAAACTGGCGTGGTGCAGCCTATCTTGGATGTGGTTGAGGTCTGCCGGTCCCATGGTGTGCCGGTGCACTGCGATGCCAGCCAGATGCCCGGGCGGGTGTCGCTCGATGTGCTGTCGGCGCCCGACTTCGTGACTCTGTCGGGCCACAAGATGGGCGGTCCTCGCGGGGTGGGCGTGCTGGTCGCCCGGCGTCCCATCGACCCCCTCCACCGGGGCGGTCCCCAAGAACGCGGCCAGCGGGCTGGAACCGTCAACACACCCGGGGTGCTGGGCTTCACGGCAGCCCTCGAAGCGGCCACGCCGATGTCTGCCGAGGCCCGTGATGCCCTCGAAGCGGTGTGCATCGAGCTGGGGGCCGACATCCTGGGCCGGGGAGCGCCGCGGCTGCCGAACACGGTCTGTGCCCTCTTCGACGTCCCTGGCGATGTTCTCGTGATGGCCCTCGACCTTGCAGGCTTCGCGGTGTCCACCGGGTCGGCGTGCTCCAGCGGTGCCCACAAACAGAGCGCGGTGGTGACGTCCATGGGGCGAACCGGCGCTCCGGTGCGCTTCAGCCTGGGACCCGATAGCGACATCTCGCAGCTCGTCCGCCGCCTACCCGAAGTAGTGACCCGCGTACGCGCTGCATTCTGACCCCACCGTCGGCAGCTTCCCAACCCCGAATGGCTGCCATGGAGGCCCAGTGCGCGTCGTCGCAGCGATGAGTGGTGGAGTGGACAGCTCCGTGGTGGCAGGCCTGCTTGTGGAGCAAGGCCACGATGTCATCGGCGTTCACATGAAGCTCCACGATGCTCCTGCCCATCCATCGGTGGGCGCCAAGCGGTGCTGTGGTGTGAGCGACGTGCTGGACTGTCAGCTCGTGGCCGACCGCCTCGGCATCCCCTTCTACGTGATGGACCTCCGCCAGGCCTTCCGCAAGGCCGTGATGGACAACTTCGCCGACACCTACCTGCGCGGCGGCACCCCCAACCCCTGCATCCAGTGCAACGGCGTGCTGAAATTCCAGGTGCTGCTGCAGCGCGCAAAGGCCCTGGGGGCGTCCCATCTCGCCACGGGCCACTACGCGCGGGTCACCGACGACTTCGGGCTGCGCACGGCAGCCGACCACCGCAAAGACCAGACCTACTTCCTGTTCCCGGTCGCGCGCGACGCCCTCCGCCAGACCCTCTTCCCGCTGGGCGGCTTCACCAAGGCGCAAGTGCGCGAAGAAGCCCGCCGGATGGGCATGGTCACCGCCTCCAAGCCCGAGAGCCAGGAGATTTGCTTCATCCCCGACGACGACCACACCCGCTTCGTCCGCGAACACCGCCCGGGTGCCGAAGGTGCGGGCGATATCGTCGACCAGGCCGGCAAGGTGGTGGGGAAGCACGACGGCTATTGGCGCTTCACCATCGGCCAGCGTCGGGGCCTGGGGGTGGCGCTGGGCTACCCCGTGTACGTGCTGTCGGTCGACGCCAACACCCATCAGGTCGTGGTGGGGCCGGCCGATGCCCTGCAGAACGGTGGACTGCGGGCAGGCGGCGCCAACTGGTACCGCATCCCCGAGCCTGGCGAGACCCTCCAAGCACGCATCCGGCACCGCGGCGACCTCCTCACCTGCGAAGTGAAGTCCGCCAACGAAAACGAGCTGGTCATCCACTTTCCGCAGCCCGCCCGAGCAGCCGCACGGGGGCAGGCCGTGGTGCTCTACGACGGCGAAGCGGTGGTGGGTGGCGCATGGATTCGGGAGGCATGGGATGTCGACTGACCCCTTCGCCTTGATGCAACAGGCCCTCACCCACAGCAGCTGGGTGGCCGAAAATGGCGGCCAGCACAACGAACGCCTCGAATTCCTCGGCGACGCCGTGCTCAAGCTGCTCACCGCCGAGTTCTTGTACGCCCGCCGGCCCGGCAAGGGCGAGGGCTCGCTGTCGCAGATGCTCCACCAGCTGGTCCAGAACCCCAACCTCGCCCGGCTGGCCCGCGAGCTCGACCTGGGTGCCTCGCTGCGCCTGGGCCGCGGCGAAGAAAACACCGGGGGCCGCAACCGCGAGAGCATGCTCGCTGACGCCTTCGAGGCGATGCTGGCCGTGGTCTACCTGTCCGAGGGCCTCGAGGGTGCCCGCAAGGTGGTCGTCCACCACTTCTCGGGCGACCTTCCCCGTGTCGAGACCATCCGCCACCCCATCAGCGAGCTGCAGGAGTGGACCCAAGAGGTCTACCAGGTGCTCCCCACCTACACCTTCCTCGAAAAGCGCGGCCCCGACCACGCCCCCACCTTCGCGTACCGCGTGTCGCTCGGCGACCGGGAGCTGGCCGTGGGGGAGGGGACCAGCAAAGCCACCGCCAAGCGCGCCGCTGCCCGAGGTGCGCTCCAGGCCCGAGATGGAGCAGCCGCTTCGTGAAGCCGCTCGTCGTGCCCATCGACCTCGGTGGAAGCCCACATCGATGGGCGCTCCAGGCCCCCGCCCGGCCGCCGCCCACCCCCACCCTCGTCGACGCCCTGGTGCAGCACTACCGCACCGAACGGCGCACCCACCCCGACCAACCCCTCGAGGTGGCGTTCTTCCACGGCGGCCTGCCCTCCGCCGAGCTGCTGCAGGCCGCAGGTGCCCACACCAAGCGCCTGGCCTGCCTCCCCGGCGACCTCACCCCCGCCGCGGTCGACCACCTCCAGGCCCACGGCGTGCACACCATCGAGCTCGACGTCGGCACCGCCGCACCCATCCGCCGTTCCCTCGGCCGACGCTTGTCCGCTGCGGCTCTGGCGCGCCTCATCCAAGGCTTGCGCGACCGCGGCATCCGCGTCGGCGTCACCCTGTCGCCCGGCCTGCCCGGCGCCAGCCACACCACCGCCCTCCAAGACATCGACTGGCTGGTTGATCTCGACGCAGTCGACCTGGTGCGCCTCCATCCCGCGCTGGCCTGGGCCGACTCCCGTGGGGCCCAATGGGTCGCTGACGGCCGCTGGACCCCCATGTCGGTCGCCCAGGCCCTCACCACCCTCGAGCCCATGATGGACCGCCTCGACACCGCCGGCATCGCAGTGGCCCGAGTCGGTCTCCAGCCCGGCCCCGACCTCCGTGCGCGTGTGGTCGCCGGCCCGGTCCATCCCAACCTGCGCGCCCTGGTCGACACCCGCCGCTTCCGACGCCGCATCCGGGCCGCCATCCAGTTTCTTCCGCGGGCCCGCGTGGCCACCGTGCGCGTCCACCCCGCCGACCTCTCCCAAGCGCGGGGCGAAGCCAACCGCAACATCCGCGCCCTCCGCGCCGAGCTGCACCTCACGGCGCTCCACGTCCGCCCCGACCCCACCGTCCCCCGAGGCACCGTCCGCCCGGGCGCAGCCACCCCCGAACCTTCCAGTGTCTCTCCCTCCGAGACAAATCTGAACAAATCCGACCCATGATGGAACCCCCGTCGGCCGAACCTGTCGAGACTGCTGTCTGCTCCGGGAGTTGACCGACGTGCCTGGCCCCACCCTCCGCCCGCCGCTGTGCTTCGCCGACTCCGTGGCCCTGCTCGCCACCGCCAGCCTGATGGTCGTCGTGTCGACCCCGGTCGGTGTGCAGCTCGGTGCGGTCGACATTCCCACCGATCTCGATGCCTACCAACGCGTCGCGGACACCCTGCCGGCCCCGCCGCCCGAAGACACCTCGCCCCGCGGCACCTGGGTCCAATTCGTCCCCACACCGCCGCCGGTCGAAGCCGTCGAGCTGCCCGAAGCCGCCCCCAAGGGCCACACCGGCCGACGCCTCCGCCGCAAGAACCGACGCATCGAGCGCACCGCACCCACCGGATCCACCATCGTCGAAGCGCCCAGCGGCACCGCCCGGCTCACCCTCCACAAGCCCGACGACCGCGGCCTCACCCGCTACCGTGCGTCGCTGCCGGCCCTCCGTCGACTCGCCCACCGACCCACCGTCACGCTCCCCGCGGGGCCCCGGTCTGCCGCCGACGAACCCATCGCACGGGTCCCCCTCGACCCCGGCCGCCAGAGCTGGCAGGCCAGCCGCGACCTCGTCCTCGCCGGCCACCTGCCGCACCCCGACCTCGTCCGCACCGAGTCCTTCGTCGCCGCCGTCACCCCCGACCACACCCTCGCAAGCACCGAGACCGTCCACGCCGACGCCATCTTCGCCCGCGACCCCACCGATGCCTACACCGTCTGGGTCCAAGTGACCGCCACCGCTCCCAACCCCGTCCAGCGCACCGGCCCGCCCCTCGACCTGGTCCTATTGGTCGACACCTCGGGCTCCATGGGGGTGACCGGCGGCCTCGACGAAGTCCGTGCGGCCGTCCTCCGCTGCGCCCGCACCCTCCGGGCCGACGACCGCCTCACCGTGCTCGCCTTTGACGGCACCCACTCCGAAGTGCTCCCCGCCACCCGCGACATCGACGTCCAGCACCTCGCCACCACCCTCGACCACCTCGAAGCCGGGGGCGCCACCGATGCCGCCGCCGGCCTCCACGCCGCCCTCGACGCCCTCCAGCTGCGCCGCGCCCGCCGCGGAAAGTCCAACCCCCAGATTGTCCTGTTCACCGACGGCGACGTCATGGCCACCGGTCAAGAGCCCTGGCAGGCCGCAGCACGCACCGTCCAAGATGCCGGCGTGGGCCTCACCACCGTAGGCATCGGGCAAGCCTGGGCCGAGGCCGCACCCCTCGAGTCACGCCTCGCACGCCTCGGCGGCCGACACCTCTCCGCCCGCGATGGTCTCGAAGCCACCGACCTCCTCCAAGAACACCTGTTCCAGCCCGAGGTCGCACCCGCCACCCCCACCCGCCTGTCCATCGTCTTCGACCCCCGCATGGTCGACACCTACGAAGTGGTGGGCTGGACGGGCGACGGACCCGGCCGCACCGATGGGGCCCTCGTTCCCACGGTCGACCTCACCCCCGGCAGCCGGGCCTCCGCCGTCCTCAAAGTGCGGCTGCACCGCGTCGAGAATGCCTACCGCAACGCCACCCTCGGCCAGCTCCGCCTCGACGTCGGCACCGAAGACGCGCCCATCCGGTCCCCCCTACAGCTCCCCGCATCCGGCGCCAGCCCGCTCGACCGCCAGCCCGCGCTCGCCATGGCTGCCGGTGCCGCCGACCTCGCCGATGCCCTCCAGTCCGGCGACCCCGCCCGCCTCCAGCAAGTGTCGCACGACCTCTCCCAGAGAGTCCGTCCGGGACACCCCGAAGACGCCGTGTTGCTCCGCGTGGCCCGCAAGTCCGCCAACCTCGCCGCGCTCCCTGTGCTCGTGCCCGGCGACGACACCAACCTCGACCCCCGCCTCGCCGACCTCATGGCCACCCTCTCCGACGACTGCTTCTCCGACCTCCGCGACCGACGCGGCGAACGCCACGGCCGCATCACCGCCCGCGCGCGCTACCTCCGGGGACGCTTCGCCGGCGCCACCATCCTCGACGACCCCCTCGACGACCGCATGCTCGAAGCCTGCGTGGTCCAGCGCCTGCGCACCTGGGACCCCCCCGCCGACCTCGAAGGCGACCTCGTCCTGCCGCTCGTCTGGAGCCCCCGCGTCGACAAGGACCTCGCCCGCGCCCCCCACTGACACACACCCGTCTCCGAGAACATGGGCCCGGTCCCCCCCATCGGGGTTACGCGCCTTGGGTTGCCCACTTTCCAGCACCCAGCCACGGAGCCCGCGTGTCCACCGACGTCCCCGCCACCCCCGACGCACCCGTCCCCGACTTTCGGGCCGGCTTCGTCGCGCTCGCCGGTCGTCCCAACGCGGGGAAGAGCACGCTGCTGAACCACGTCCTGGGCGCCCACCTGGCCATCACCTCCGACAAGCCCCAGACCACCCGCAACCGCATCGTCGGCATCCACAACACCGACGACATGCAGGCTGTTCTCATCGACACCCCCGGGCTCCACAAGGCCCGCTCGCGCCTCAACCGTGCGCTGGTCGACGTCGCCACGGCCGCCCTCACCGAAGCCGACGTCACCTGCTGGGTGGTCGACGCCGTGCCCCTCGCACGCAACGCCCAGAACAAGCCCGACCGCTCGCCGCTCACCCGCGCCCACACCATCGTGGGCGGCATCCTGCGCGACAACTCCCGCGGCCCGGTCATCATCGCCCTCAACAAGGTCGACCGCTGCCACCGCGGCTGGCTGCTGCCCGTCATCGGCGCCTTCAGCCAGCAGTTCCCCGACATGACCGTCGTGCCCGTGTCCGCCAAGAAGGGCACCGGCGTGGACGGCCTGGTCGACGTCTGGCGCAACCACCTCGCCGAAGGTCCGCCGCTCTACCCCCCCGACCAATGGACCGAAGCCAGCGAGCGCTTCCTGGTGGCCGAGCTCGTGCGCGAGCAGCTCTTCCGCCTCACCAAGCAGGAAGTGCCCTACGCCACGGCCGTCGAGGTCGAAAAGTTCGACGAGGGCCCGCCCCAAGCCGATGGCAGCCGGGGTCGCGTCGAGATCTACTGCCGCATCTGGGTCGAGCGGGGCGGTCAAAAAGGAATCATCATCGGCAAGGGCGGCGCCATGCTCCGAGAGATCGGTCAGAACGCCCGCCACAACATCGCCGACCTGCTCGATGCACGCGTGCACCTCGAGCTCCACGTCTCCGTCAAGCAAGGCTGGTCGGAGAGTCCCCACATGCTCCACGAGCTCGGGATTTCCTGAGCCCAATAGCCGCCCCCGCGCAGCACGCATCGCGGCGGGTGGGAGGTTCGGATGACCCCCGTCATCGCCATTGTCGGCCGACCCAACGTCGGCAAGTCCACTCTGTTCAACCGCCTCATCGGCAAGCGCCAGGCGCTGGTCGACGACCGTCCCGGCGTCACCCGCGACCGCCACTACGGCACCGCACAGTTCGAAGGGCGCGAATTCGTCATCGTCGACACCGGCGGCTTCGAGCCCGACCTCGCTCTGCTCGAAGAAGGCGACATGTTCCGCACCGTGCGGGTGCAAGCGGAAGCCGCGGTCCAAGAAGCCGACGTCATCCTGTTCGTCGTCGACCGAGCCGCCGGCCTCACCCCCGCCGACCGCCTCACCGCCGACATCCTGCGCAAGCGCCTCGGCGACGCCGCCTCCGAGCGCCGGATGCTGCTCGTGGTCAACAAGTGCGACGGCGCCGCCCACGACCACGACGCCGCCGAGTTCTGGGAGCTGGGCCTCCCCGACATGCTCTGCATCTCCGCCGAGCACGGGCGCAACACCTACGAGCTGTGGGACGCCGTCACCGAGCGCATCCCCGACCTCCCCGAGCAGGACTTCGACCCCGAAGAGACCGACGAGCTGCGCATTGCCGTGCTCGGTCGCCCCAACATCGGCAAGTCCACCCTGGTCAACCGGCTCATCGGCGAAGACCGCCACATCGTGCACGACATGCCCGGCACCACCATGGATGCCATCGACTCGGTCATCGAGACCCCCGAAGGCACCGTCCGCCTGGTCGACACCGCCGGCATCCGCCGCAAGGCCCGCATCGACGACCAGCTCGAGACCTGGGCCACGCTGCGCGCCATCAAGGCCATCGAGCGCTGCCACGTCACCTTGCTCATGGTCAACGGCGAAGAAGGCCCCAGCAAGCAAGACGCCCGGCTGGCCGCCCTCATCAACGACCGCGGACGCGCGTGCATCGTGCTCGTCAACCGCTGGGACGCCGTCCAGAAGATGGAAGACCGCAACAGCCGCGTGCTCGCCGACGAGCTCGAGACCGAGCTGGGACACATCTCGTGGGCCCCGGTCATCTACATCTCCGCGCTCACCGGAAAGGGCTGCCACCGCATCCTCTCCACCGTGCGCACCGTGTTCGAGCAGTTCCAGAAGCGCATCACCACCGGCCAGCTCAACAAATTCCTCGAAGGTGCGGTCGAAGCCCACAGCGTGCCCCAGCGCTACCACCACCCCGTGCGCCTCAACTACATGACCCAGGTGCGGGTGCGTCCGCCCACCTTCGTCATCTTCTCCAACACACCCGAAGGTGTGAAGGCGCCCTACAAGCGCTACTTGGAGAACCGCCTGCGCTCTACATACGGCTTCGAAGGCACGCCTCTGCGCATCCAGCTCCGCAAGAAGCGCAAGCCCGGCGAGACTCGGTAGACGCCCTCGGGAGCACCTGTGATTCGCATCCTCGAAGACCGCGTCGTCAACCGCATCGCGGCTGGCGAGGTGGTGGCCCGACCCGCGAGCGCGCTCAAGGAACTCATCGAAAACAGCCTCGACGCCGGCGCACGAGACCTCCGCATCGCGCTCCGGGCCGGTGGTCGGTCGCTCATCCAGGTGGTCGACGACGGCTGCGGCATGGCCCGCGACGACGCCACCATGTGCCTCGAGCGCCACGCCACCAGCAAGATCCGGGCGTTCGAAGACCTCGAAGAGGTGCGCACCCTCGGCTTCCGCGGCGAAGCCCTGCCCAGCATCGCCGCCGTCTCGCGCTTCGAGCTGGTCACCCGCCCCCACACCGAAGATGCCGCAGTACGCGTCGATGTCGAAGGCGGACGCATCCTGTCGGTCGAAGCCGCCGGCGCCCCCGTCGGCACGCGAATCTCCGTCCGCAGCCTGTTCTTCAACGTGCCGGCCCGCCGCAAATTCCTGCGCACCGTGCCCACCGAGCTCGGCCACTGCCTCGAAGCCGTCACCCGCATGGCCCTCGTGCACCCCGAGGTCGACTTCGAGGTCACCCACGACGGCAAGTCCGCCCTGCGCGCCCCCCGAGCCCCCAACCAAAGCAAGCGGGCCGCCCAGCTCCTCGGTGCCCACGGCCGCGCCCTCGTGCCCGCCCAGTTCGGCGAAGGCGACGTCACCGTCGAGGCCCTCGTGTCTCCCGTCGGCGTCCACCGAGGAAGCGCCCGCGGCAGCAGCTACCTCTACGTCAACGGCAGATTCGTCCAAGATGCCGTCGTGCGGCGCGCTGTCACCGAAGCCTACCGGGGCATCGTGCCCAAGGGGCGCTTCCCCGTCGTTGTGCTCGATGTGCGCCTCCCGCCCGCTCAGGTCGACGTCAACGTCCACCCCGCAAAGACCGAGGTCCGCTTCCGGAACGCCCGCCAGGTCGCCCGAATCATCGCCGACGGTGTGCGCGCCGCCCTCGAAGCCCACGGCATCCAGCGCCCCCCGGATGCCCCCCGACCGGCCCCCCGTCCTGCGCCTCCCCGCCCCATGCAGCCCGCCCGGCCGCTCCCACCGCCACCCTCCGCGCTCCCCGACCCCTCCCTCCAGAGCGCCTGGGCGCCCACCCCGCTCCCCGACCCCATCGTCGCCGAGCCCGCCCCCCAGCTCCCGCCCGCACCCGCCCCTCCGGCCCACCTCCCCGAGGCCCCCGGTGCGCTCCTCCCTGTGCCCCGCTTCGCCGACCTCCGGGTCATCGGCCAGGTCGCCCGCACCTACATCCTCGCCGAAGGCGCCGGCGAGCTGGTCATCATCGACCAACACGCCGCCCACGAACGCGTCACCCTCCACCGCCTCCAGCAGACCGCCGAGGCCCGCTCCGGGGGCGGACAGCGCTTGCTCACGCCCGCCATCGTCGAGCTGGCTGCCGGTCGTGCCGAAGCCCTCGAAGCCAAGGTCGCGCTCCTGGCACCCTTCGGCCTCGAAGTCGAGCCCTTCGGCGACCGCACCTTCGCCGTCAAGCAAGTCCCTGCCGTGCTCGCCGGCGCCGACCCCATCCAGCTCATCTCCGACCTCGCCGACGACTTCGCCGACGGTGGCTCCGGCCGCCCACTGCACGCCATCCGCGAGAAGGCCATGGCCACAATGGCCTGCCACACGTCCATTCGGGCCGGTCAGGCGCTCAGCCCCTACGAGATGCGCGAGCTCCTGCGCTCCCTCGACCACGTCGACTTCTCCGTCTGCGCCCATGGTCGACCCGTCTGCATCCGCGTGTCCCCACACGAGCTCGAGCGCCGCTTCCACCGCGCCTGAACCCCCCGCTACACTCGGCCCATGCCCACCGACCCCAAGCCTCCCGTCCTGCTCATCAGCGGCCCCACCGCCGCCGGCAAGTCCGGGCTCGCGCTCGACATTGCCCGTGCCTACGGTGCATGCGTGGTCAGCGCCGATGCCATGACCGTCTGGCGGGGCCTCGACATCGGCACCGCCAAGCCGTCCGCCGACGAACAAGCCAGCGTCCCCCACCGCTGCATCAGCGTCCGGAACCTCGAAGAAGAGTTCAACGTCAGCGACTTCCTCGCCGCGGTCGACCAGGCCCGCACCGACTTCCAGCGTGTCATCATCGCCGGCGGCACCCCGTTCTACCTGGCCGGCCTCGTGCGCCCCATGGCCGTGCTGCCCGCCCCCGACCCCACCATCCGCGCCGAGCTCGAAGCCCTGCCGCACCCCTGGTCCGTCCTCCAGCAGGTCGACCCCATCATCGCTGCCAAGCTCCACGAAAACGACCGCGTCCGCATCATCCGTGCCCTCGAGGTCCACCGCATCACCGGCCGCCCCATGTCCGAGGTTCAAGCCGGACCGCCCGCCCGCCCACCGATCGCTGCCGAGGTCATCTGGCTCGATCGCGACGACCTGCGGGAACGAATCACCGCTCGGATCCAGGTCATGGTCCAGCAGGGCTACGTCGACGAGACCCGCCGCGTCCTTGCCGAAGGTGTGCCGCGCGACCACCGAGCGTTGCGGTCCTTCGCCTACCGACACCTCGTCGAACACGTGCTCGACGGCCTTCCCATCGACGAAGCCCTGCGACGCACCGACCGCGACACCTGGCGGCTCGCCCGCAAGCAACGCACCTGGTCGCGGGGCCTGGGCTGGACCGCATCCTCCCCCGAAGCGGCCTGGCGCGCGGCCGAGGTGCTATGGGGCCCCGTCTCGGATCCCACCCTCAAAGCGGATCCTCAACGCGATCATTGACACGTCAACGATCGCCGCGGGATGCTTGGTCCGTCGCAAGAAGGACGCGACAGCGGGTGCTTCGGGTTGCGTTCGTCCCCCCGCGGTACACAATCAGTGCCGGCATTCCGACTCCCATGTCGACCCCCCGGAGCTCTCCTCGATGCTGCGTCCCACCGCTCGCTTCCTCGCCGTCTCCGCGCTCGTGTGCGCAGGTGCGGCGTGCCAGGGCGGCACCGGCGAAGTGGTCATGGACGACGCCCTCGACATCACCGCCATCCGCATCCAGGCGCCCGGCGGCACCATCCAGGTCCACGCCCTCGACACCGCAGCCAACGAAGACGGCGGCGTCCACGGCACCCACACCCTGGGCGGCATCGGAGCCCGCGGTCGCGCCGAGGTCTCCATCGACCACCAGGGTGTGCTCTCCATCGTGGCTCCCTGCGTGCCCGTGGTGCCCTGCCGCCTCGACCTCACGCTCACCGTCCCGCCCACCCTCCCGGTCACGGTCGACCTTGGCAGCGGCACGGTCCGCCTCGATGGGGTCGCCGAGACCGACGTCCGCATCGACCGCGGCGACGTCCAGATCCACGACGGCTACACCTCCGTCGTCCGCATCGGCCAGGGCAACCTCACCGCCGCACTTCACGCCGATGCCTCTCTCCGCGCGGTCGTGGCCCGCGGCGACGTCGACGTCTCGGTTCCGCCCGGAGGCTGGCAGATCACCACCGCTGCCGCACAGCTTCGCCTCGCCGGCGTGTCCCTCGACCGCCAGGCGCACGGTGTGCTCGACGTCCATGCGCCCGGTGGAAGCGTGCTGCTCGCGGGCAACGACGACCTCGTTCGTCGCTGAGGGTAGGGGAGGGGACTTCCCCATCATGCTACGGTGGGACGAGCCGCGTGCGCACGGGTGTCCGGGCCGTGGCACGCACATCCAAGGGCTTTCGATGACGTCTCCGCGCCGTGTACTTTCCCGTGGGTTCCTCCAGCGCTCCGCCGGTTGGATGCTCGGGCTGGCATTGCTTCCGTCTGCCGCCAGCGCCGGCTCCCTCACCGACGAACTCACCGCCGCCCAGAAGGCCCTGGTCGAAAAGAACGTCGACAGCGCCTTGGCCAGCGTCGACAACGCCGAAGCTGCCGCCGCCGAGCTCGACACCGTGGCCGTGCCCGGCATCGTTGGAAAGGTGCACTACTACCGCGGCATGGGCCTCTACATGCAGGGCGACCAAGAAGGCGCCATGTCCGAGTGGCGCACCGCGCTCCTCATCGACAACGAGCTCCAGTGGGACGAAGCCATCGCCAAGGATGGCCAGGCGCAAGACCTCTTCGAAGCGCTCCGCAAGGAAGTCCGCGACCGCCCCTCCGTCGAAGGCCACATCCCGCCGCTGGTCGGGCTCGCCAAGCTCTACGTCGACGGCGGCCGCGTCTGCCCCGGCGACCGCATCCAGGAAGGCACGCACCTGCTCCAGGTCGACTGCCCCGACGACCGCATCCACGGCGACTGGGCCACCTTCCCCAAGAAAAAGTACAAGTGGCTGAAGCTCTGCCCCAACGGCCTCGACGTCAACGCCATCCCCGAGCCCGAAGCGCCTGCCGAAGAAGACATGTTCAGCTTCGACGACGCCCTGGGCGGGGAAGAAGAAGGCTGTCCGCTGCCCGGCGAAGAGCCCGAAGTCGCCGACATCCCAGCCGACCCCATCGCCCCGCCGCCCGGTCCTGCTCCGCTCATCGAGCACCGCGTGTCGTGGCCCATGGTCGCGGCCGGTGGCGGCCTGCTGGTCGGGGGCGGCGTCGCACTCGCCATCGCGTCCTCGCGCCGGTCGGCCTTCGAAGCCGACATGAACTCCTTCACCAGCGTGGGTGAGGTCGAGACCCGCGCCTCCGAGGTCAACAAGGTCGCCTGGGTGGGCACCGGCCTGTCCGTCGTGGGCGGCGGTCTGTGCGTGGCGGCTGTCATCCCCTGGTAGGTCGGGCGCGCAGACCCCTCGACTCGGACACCCCGGACGTGCTAGCAGGGGAGCCACCCCTGGTCGGTCCGGAGAAGACGCCATGTCCAACACCACCGTGCTCGAGTTCGAGCGGCCCATCGTCGAGCTTCGCAAGCGCATCACCGCTCTGCGAGAGATCGAAGCCGACACCGGCGCCGACCTCTCCGCATCCATCGACCAGCTCATCCATCAGGCCGACCAGCTCCAAGAGCAGATCTTCGCCAACCTCACCCCGTGGCAGCGGGCCCTGCTCTCCCGGCACCCCAACCGGCCGTACTGCCTCGACTACGTGGGCGAGCTCTTCACCGACTGGCTCGAGATTCACGGCGACCGGGCCGGCTTCGACGACGCCGCGATCGTGTGTGGCCTCGCTCGCCTCGGCGGCCGTCCCGTCGTGGTCATCGGTCAGCAGAAGGGCCGCAACACCAAGGAAAACCTGCTGCGGAACTTCGGGATGCCCCGTCCCGACGGCTACCGCAAGGCGCTCCGGGTGATGAAGCTCGCCGCACGCTTCGGCCGGCCCATCATCACCTTCATCGACACCCCCGGGGCCTTCCCCGGCATCGACGCCGAGGAACGCGGTCAGGCCGAAGCCATCGCCCGCAACATCCTCGAGATGGCCACCTTCGAGGTCCCCATCATCTGCTGCGTCACCGGCGAAGGCGGCTCTGGTGGCGCTCTGGCGCTGGGCGTGGGCAACCGCGTCGTGATGCTCGAAAACAGCATCTACAGCGTCATCTCGCCCGAAGGCTGCGCAGCCATCCTGTGGCGCGACCGGGCCGAGGGTCCCCGTGCTGCCGAAGCGCTGCGCCTCACCGCCACCGACTGCCTCCGGGTGGGCGTGGTCGACGAAGTCATCCGTGAGCCCGCCGGTGGCGCCCACCGCGACCCCTCCGTCGCCATCCAGGCCGTGGGCCAGGCGCTCATCGCCCACCTCGATGCCCTCGTCGAGATGTCCGGCCCCGAGCTACGCGCCGACCGCTACGCCCGCTACCGCCGCCTGGGCGAGTTCCAAGAGGCCCACGCTGGCCTCGCCGTCCCCGACAAAGCCCCCAGCGCAGCCCCCGAGCCCGCACCCGTCGAAGCCCCCGCCCCGGCCTGACCCCCCGTCGTCACCCAAGGGTTGAACACCCCGTGTGTTGTCTCCGATAGGTCGACCGGCATGTCTCGCCCCCTCAGCATCGCCATCGACGGTCCCGCTTCCTCCGGGAAGGGCACCGTCGCCCGAAAGGTCGCCCACGCCCTCGACCTCGCCTACGTCGACACCGGCGCCATGTACCGTTCAGTCGGCTTGCGCGCGCTCCGTGCCGGCCTGTCCACCAGCGACGGTCCCGCCGTGGGTGCCCTCGCTGCCGCGCTCGTCTTCCGCTTCACCTGGAACGGCGCGCTGCTTCGGGTCGAAGTCGACGGCGAAGACCTCACCACCGCCATCCGCACCGAAGAGGCCGGCCGGGCTGCGTCCGATGTGGCGGTTCTCGCACCGGTCCGCGCGGCACTGCTCGACCTCCAGCGTGCCCAGGCCGCCGCTGGCGCCGTCATGGATGGTCGCGACATCGGCACCGTCGTCCTCCCGAACGCCGACCTCAAGGTCTACCTCGACGCCTCTCCCGAGGTCCGAGCCCAGCGCCGCCGAGATGAGCTGGCCTCCCGCGGCGACCACCGCACCGTCGAGAGTGTCCTCGCCGACATCCTCGCCCGCGATGCCCAGGACTCCGGACGCACCCACGCCCCCTTGCGTGCCGCCCACGATGCCGTCCGCATCGACTCCACGCACCGTGCGCCCGACGACGTCGTCGCGGAAATCCTGCGGCAGGTCGACAAAATCCGCGCTTCGGACCCCCTCACAGCTTGACCAAACCGGGTCCATCCGCTACCCACCGGCCGTCGCACCCCACCCCCACGCACGCGCGTGTGGTTCACCGTGCGGCCCACATTCCCCGGTGCGCCCGTGTTGGGAACACGGCCACCGCGCTCACGAAGGGTCGTCCTTCGTTGGGCAGCTCGCTCCCTTCCCATTGCGTTCACGCTCGCCGCGTCCCCCCGGGTGAATCCGAGGGACGGCGGCCAAGAGGCCATCACACTTCATGTCTGACACCAACCTGTCCCTCGACACGAACATCGCCGACATCGGTCGCGACGACTTCGAAGCTCTCTTCGAGAGCTACCTCAACACCAGCCGCATCAAGGAACAGAGCGTTGTTCCCGGCCGGGTGATCAACATCGACGACGACTGGGTCATGGTCGACGTCGGCTACAAGGCCGAAGGCGTCATCCCGCTGCACGAGTTCGCCGACGAGGACGGCGCCATCCGCGTCGACGTCGGGGACACCATCGACGTCTACCTCGACACCATGGACGAAGACAACGGCCAGCTGCGCGTCTCCAAGCGCAAGGCCGATGAGATGAAGGCCTGGGAAGAGATCTCCCGCGCCTACGAAGCCGACGAAGTCGTCACCGGCACCGTCATCAGCCGCGTCAAGGGTGGTCTCTCCGTCGACATCGGCGTCAAGGCCTTCCTTCCCGGCTCGCAGGTCGACCTTCGC
>ENA-OWNT01001048-OWNT01001048.1-seawater-metagenome-genome-assembly--contig:-NODE-1048-length-41759-cov-48.028502_pt1 | contig 41759 bp, 43 predicted proteins | sample MGYA00238136_ERZ651165 | MGnify/ENA primary metagenome ERZ651165 (study PRJEB26861, sample SAMN08777766) | seawater metagenome | isolation source: coastal seawater | place: USA: Florida | collected...
TGAAGCCGAAGAACCGCGCGCCTCTACTCACCCAACCCCCGTCCATGGGCAGCGACCCCCTCCAAGCACTCGCGCTCCCGTTCCGCAACGGGTTCGGCCGGCTCCGCCTCGACCGCTAGCACCGCCGGCTTGGCACGGCGACACGCCCTGTGACGCGGCTCAACAACGGGAGGTCGCACCGGGGGCTCCTCCGCACCTGTTTCTTCCGCATGCTCCGGCGCTGCCAGATGCTCTAGTCGCGGCGATGACGGAGACTGGTCGGGTACGACCGATGATGAGCCGACGGGAGGCACGCTTCGCTCGGTCGGAGGCTCCACGACGGTTTGCGGGTCAAGGCGCTCGTGGACTACTGCGGCACGATGCTCTTCGTCTCCCGCGACCGCCGCTTCTTCACGGAGCGGACCAACCGACCGCTGGAGCCGGGCTCCGAAAACGGACCCCGCGGCTACGTCGAGTCCGTCAAGTACAGCCAGTGCGAAGCCCTCGGCATGAGCGCGTGAGCTTCAGCGAAGCCGAGCGCGAAGATCGATGATTTCGGCGGGCTCGTGCGTCGCGAAGTGGTTGGCGACGGGCATGCGTTCGAAGCGGGCCACGTTGAGCACGAGGGAGTGGTAGCTCCACGTGGATTCGTACGCGATCCGGCCGTTTGCGCGAAGGGAAACCCAGCCTTGGGAGAGGTTCAGTGCTCGAGGCTTCGGATGTGGCACAGCGCCTCGAATCCCCATGAACACGATGCCGTCTCCATGCGCGAGAAAGTCGTCTTGCTGCGGGGCGGTGGGACGCTCGACGACTTCCTGTTGCTGCAGCTCGAATGCTGGCCCCGAAGCGACCAGTTTCTGGCACACATAGCCGACATCCATCGAGAACTCTGGCAGCAATGCGCGCGCAGGGACGCGAGCACGACGTTGTGCCGCTGAACCGCCACGCTCGTTGGGCCAGTATTGCGTCCGGATTTGCTGGATGAACAGCATCGACAATCTCCCGCGCGCTGTCATGATAGAGCGTCGTTGGTCGATGTCGATGAGCAGGCTGGAACTATCGAGCTATCTGGAGCTCCGCGAGACGTGGCCCTCCGAGGGCAAGGTCGTGCTCGCGCAGTACGATGCAGAGAGCATCGTCGTGTACCAGGCGTTCAATGCCGTCACGGCTGCGCACGCGGTGGAGCACCAGAAGCTGGGCGGGCCGCGGTACAAGCTCGACCGCATGAGTTGGATCAAGCCCAACTTCATGTGGATGATGTATCGCTGCAACTGGCTGCGCGCGGATGACGAGCAGGCGCGGGTCTTGGCGATCCGCATCACCCGCACCTTCTTCGACGAGCTGATGCGCGTCGCCGTGGCCTCGTCGTTCACAGCGTCGGGCGTGGAGACGCAGGAGGAATGGAAGCGGGCCTTGAAGCGGTCGGAGGTGCGGATGCAGTGGGACCCCGATCACGGTCCGCGGGGCGGAAAGCTCGCGCGTCGGGCAGTGCAGCTGGGGCTGAGAGGCGAGGCGCTGCGGCGCTTCGTATTCGAGGAGACACGCTCGATCGAAGACGTCAGCGACCTGGTACGAACGCAACGCGAGAACCTCGGCGACCTCACGACACTCCAGGTCCCGACGGAACGGGCGTACAACCCCATCTAAGTTGTGCGCGTCTTCGGTGCCACCGAGTTCGCGCCCGGCGACGCCATCACTCCTCGAAGTCCGCGAGCGAGTTGATCGAAGACGATGCGGATCCTCGGACTGGTTTGAAGCTCGCGGTGGGTGACGAGCCAGATCGGAAACTCCAGTGCGGAGAACCCAGGAAGCACCTTTTCGATGCCTCGCTCGGGCTCGCAGATGGTCTCCGGTAGTATGGAGATACCATAGCCTTGCTTCACGAGTTCCCAGACGACGATGCCGCTATCGCTGGACATCACGAAGCTCTCGGCTCGCACTGGGATGCCGCGGTCCCTCAGCGGCGCCAGTAGCCTCTCCGGATCTGGGCTTCCGACGAAGGTGTGATCGGCCACCTCCCGCGGGCTCCGTGGGCGACCAACACGGTCCAGATAGGCCGTCGACGCGTACAGGTTCCCGCGGAAGTGGCCCACACGGCGCGCGAAGAGTTCATAGCGGTCGGGCCGGACGTTGCGGATTGCGATGTCCGCATCGCGTTGAATCAGACTCTTCAGATCGTTGGTACAGATGATGCGCAGCCGCACCCCCGGGGCGAGGTCTCGCAACGGTTCGAGAATGGTCGGCAGTACTGCTGCAGACAAGAGGTGCGTCGCGGTGATCGTGACCTCGCCCGTGACCTCTTGCGATTGGCGGGCGGCCACCAGTGAGATGGACATGGCTCCCTCACCCATGGTGCGCGCGTGGTCGAGCAGGTCATTTCCCGCCGCAGTGAGGGTCAAGCCTCGCACGCTCCGCTCGAAGAGCGTGACGCTCAGCGAGTCCTCGAGTGCAGACACCTGTCGGCCGACCGTCGGCTGGGTCGTTCCGAGCACCCGCGCCGCGCCGCTGAACGAGCCCTCCTCCGCGGTCGCGAGGAACGCCCTCACCTGGTTCCAGTCGAACGAGACGGACTCCCAGTTCATACATCCGCGTATATCAGAGGTGCCAATTTCGGCGACTGACCACCGACCGACGCATAGCTAGGCTGGGTTCATGCAGACTGCGTCGCCAACCGTTTCGGGCACCCCGCCGCGCCAAGACGCCTCAGCGCCGAAGGCGCACCTCGGCCAGCAGACCCAGGACTCCGCCCGCGCGGCGATGCGTGCCGTTGTGTTTCACCAATACGGCGCCCCGCGAGACGTCATGAAGCTCGACAGCGAGCAACACGTGCCCGAGCCGAAGCGGGGCGAGGTTCTCGTCAAGGTCGAGCGCGCGAGCGTCAACGCAGCCGACAGACACATGGTCCGCGCGAACTACCTCATCGTTCGACTCCTGCTTGGGCTGTTCAGACCCGCGGAGAAGAACCGGATCCTGGGGATGGACCTCGCGGGAACGGTGCACGCCACGGGCAAAGACGTCGAAGGCTTCCAAGTGGGGGACGCCGTCGTCGCTGACGTGCGGAAGAGGTTTGGTGGGGGCTTCGGCGAGTACGCGATCGTGCGAGCGGTCGACCTGGTCAAGAAGCCGGCTGGCGTTTCCTTCGAACAAGCAGCAACTGTGCCGATCTCAGGGCAGGCCGCGATGATGGGCGTGCTCCTGTGCGAGCTCGAACCCGGGGATAAACTTCTCGTCAACGGAGCTTCCGGTGGGGTCGGCTCCTTTGCAATCATGCTCGCCAAGGCACTGGGCGCACACGTGACTGCGATGTGTTCAGCGCAGAAGGCGGAGACGGTGAGACGTTGGGGCGCCGATGAGGTTGTCGACTACAAGACGACCTCGGCCGAGGAGCTCGAGAGGAACACCTACGACGCCATCTTCGACGCGGCGTGCTTCGAGAGCCCGGCCAGATTCGCGGACGTGCTCAAGGCCGACGGCCGATACGTCTTGGTCGGCGGGAGCTACTACAACATGCTCCGCGTCAAAGCGTTTGGCCGCTGGTACGGGCGTGGCGCCCAGCAGTTCAAGACCCTGACCCAAGAGGTCGAGGTCACCGCCAATATCGAGCGCGTTCTCGGGATGATTGCAGCAGGACAGATCGATCCGGCGATTCAAACATCGGTGTCGCTGGCAGACGTCCCCTCCGCGATTGCGGCCCTCGAGGAACGTACCGTCGTGGGAAAGATCGTCGTCAACAATCAGCTGTGACGGTCGATTGGCTCGAAGGAAGTCCGCGCCCCTCGTGTCATATCGGTCGATCGCGGTGCGACGCCACGAGCCGTACCCTAGCTGCGAAGCGAGACCACCCACTCGTCGGCCCAGCGTGGAAACCCGCCGCGACTCCACAGCCGCTCCAACTCATCTTCGGAGACCTGGATCTCGAAGATAGCGAACCGGACCTCGAACTCCAACCCATCTTCGCCCGGCCAGAAGCGAGCCCGAAGAGGTGTCACCTTCTGACTCGTGACCAGCCACGAGAATCCGAGAAACTCAGAGACAGAGCCCTCGAGGTCCATGTTCTCTCGGAGCACCACGCCGTCGCATTCCGCTGGGTAAGGGTCGAAACGGCCACCCGCAGCGTCGCTGGTCCTCAGGAAGCACTCGACCGCTCCACACAAGTCGAAGTGCGACTCTTCCGACGGCTGATCGATCCGTCTCGCTGCGGCCGCGAGCAGCTCGTCCCGAAATCTCGACACCACCGGAGTCTACCGGCAGGTGGAACCGAACTCACCCGGGCTGCCCCCTCCCGTTCAGGGCTCGACAACGGTTGACCCCGTACCTATCGTTTCCCCTCCTCGGCTCAGGCTGGAGTTCGACGATTGCGACGAGACTTCGTAGCCTGAATCCTCTCCCCCGGGAGGAAGCTCGTCCAACCCATGCCCGACCTCGACGACTACGCTCACCTCTGGGACGGCTCGGAACCTGGTTGGACGCTCCGCTCGACGCAACAGCGAACGTGGCGAATCAGGTTCGTCTTCTCCGACTCGAAGCCGACGATGTCCGAGGTCCGGACGCTACGGCAGCTGCTGCCCGGACTCCGCGCGCTCCCGGCCCGGGAGGCAGTGAAGCGCCTGAGCGCCGCGCCCTACTACGACCTGCCCGAGCCCACCAGCAACATCGAGATGCGGTCGCTCGTCGACCGAGCCAAGGCGCTTGGTTTGGTGGTCGAAGCCACCGTCGAAGACCACAGTTGGGAACTCCCGGTTCGGGGCGGCTCTGTATTGCTCATCGAGGATGACACCACAGCACGCAGGGTCTGCGAGCGAATGAGAGCCGCCGGCGTCCCGGTGGAGCACATCGAAGTCGACTGACGGCCTCTCGCGACCGTCAGGAGTCGCGTACCCGATTCCCTCGCCGCTGCAGCGCCCCAAGCAACTCCAACCCAGCCGAGTCCGCATACAACCCCTGAAGCAGGGCCAGCAACGACACGGCTTGCGTGTCGCTGATACGATGCCAGGGTGTCCCGGTGGCGGCCTCTCCTGCTCGCAGCGGTGGGGACTGCGTCGGTCCTCGGCATCGCCTGCACCCCATCTCGACCGCCCGAGCGCTGCGCCTGTAGTCTGACACCGCGCTCCCAGTTCTTCTCCGAACGAACGCCGTCGCAGACGTGCTCCGTGATGGAGGGTCCGAGTGGGGTTGACGTGCGTTCCATGTCTGGGGTTCCGCGTTTCGACGCTCGGTTCTCGAAGCAACGCGATGCCGCGGATCCCGACGTGCGGTACACCGCGACCATCGATATCCACTGCCACGAAGCGTGGTGCGGACATCAACAGGACTTCGTCATCCGTAGCCCCGAACACGCCACAGGGCTGTTCGGCGTGCTCCCGAAGCCGACCGATGATGGCGAGGATGTCCTCCTGTATGTCCTCTGCCCGGCAAAGCGGGCCTCGCCGTGAGTGGGGCTCTGGTCGCTATCCCGCCACGACACGGACCCACGCTGCGCGTTCACTCGCACGGGACGATTGTCCACAACACGGGGACGCTCCCATCCTCGGGTGCGGCGACGAACTCGTGCCATCCATCACCGTCGCTCGACGCAACACCACTCCTGCGCGTCCGCGGGCTCCCGCGCAGTTTCAGCCGTATCGTCTGTGGGATCCCCGGGGTCGCCCGATGTCTCGACGGTATCCGTCTCGGCCGGGGACCCGAATCCAGCATCAGGGCCACACCCAACACAGGTGAGCCCCGCGAGGAGCCCGATCACTCGGTTCAACTTCAGCAGCCGACACACGAGCCGGGAGGCAGCAAGGAGCGCACGAGGCCAAGGCCTGCGCGTTGTCTGGCACGCATGGGCGGCCGCATGACATGCGTGCCGGTTCCAACGCCAGCGACGGCGCAGTCGCGCCATGGCAGCATGCCGTATGGCTCGGCTCGACAGCCTCGGCACCGTGACGAACCGAGGGTTCGATGGTTTCTTCTTCGTCCTGTGCGACGCGCAGCTGCCGTTCGGGGGCTGGGACGAGCACTCCGAGGCCATGTGCGACGAAGAGGTTCAATACGAAGTCGGCGGGCAGAGGGCCTGTGTGATCGGGAGTGGCGACGCGGGGGCATTGCACGTGTTCCAAGACCCGCAGGACGGAGCGCTCTACCTGACCCAACCTCGCGAGGGAGGCGTCGATGTCGAGCAGATCGATGACGCCGTACAGAGCACGACGACCGTCGGCTACATCGACGTGCCGAGCGGGGCGCTGGTGGTGGCGCTGGCGTACCCGCCGCTGAACAAACAAACGTCGGGAGACTTCGCCGACGCCGAACACCAGGACGGAGAGATCCTTCGCATCGAGCGAACGGGCGCGCTGCGTCTCGAGCTGCAGCACTGTGCTTCGGGCGTTCGCTACCGCGTTGCACCCGACCCCGGAAGCAGTGCCTAGCCGGGCATTCGTTCCGCGTAACGAATGCGAGGGCGCGCGCGTTGTGCCTTCACACGATGCTCGTTCCCCTCGTGCTCACGCTGTTTCTCGCGTCGGGCGACCGCACGGACATTCACGATGCTCGCGTGCATGCACAGGACGCCGAAGAGTGTCCGCTCCACGCTCACAACTTGATCGGTGTGCGTGGGATCGGCGTCGCTGCGTTCGAACTGGGCCAAGGCGACGCCAGCCCCGAAGGCGGCATCGGGGTGGCGTACGAGCGCACCATCATCCCCAGGTGGCTGGAGCTCGAGGTCAGTGCCAATGCGCTGCTGCAGCCAGACGGAGCGGTGTTGCCGCTCGACGTGGTGCTCAAGAAGCCGTTCCACGTCAGCCACCGATTCGACCCATTCGTGGGGTTGGGTGCAATCGTGGCCTTCGGCGTGGGCGAAGAACGATTCGTCGCCCCGGGCGCCATCGCGTCGGGAGGGATGTACGTCTGGGGCGGTCGACGTTGGGGCTGGTCGTTCGAGCTGGACTTCGCGGCGGTCAAGGAGCCCGAGGCCTGGCTGCTCGAGCTCGAGTTCGCCTCGGGACCCGTGGTTCGATTCTGAGTCGCCGCGGCGCGTCTACTGTGCCCCGAACACCTGCGTCCAGAAGTGCACATACTCGGTCCCGTTCGCGCGTACGTAGCCGACACCGATGTGGTCGAAGTCCGGGTTCATCAGGTTGGCACAGTGGGACGGACTCCCCAGCCAACCGTTGACGATCGCCTGGGCGGTCGCGAACGCAGTACCGCCGCCGACATTCTCACCGTACGTCGAGGGATCGTAGCTGGTGTAGGAGATTCGGTCCCCCACGTTGTCGCCGTAGAGATTGTGCACGATGACATCGTCGTCCGCCATGTTGCGGGAGTGATTTCGGGCCGCGCAGCGCAGTGCACCATTCATGGACAGCGGCGGAGCGGCGGGAAACTGCCCAGCGGACCCGCAGTGGGTCGCGGTGCTGCGAGCCTGGTTGACCCGGTTCCGCACCTGCCCCTCCAACGTAGCCCAGTTCGAGTTCCAACCGCTGGTTTGGGAGCAGTACGTCTGGCAACCGTTCGTGCACGCGTCGTGGGTGTTGTTGTTGCCGTCATCGCACCCTTCCCCCGGCTGGTTGAAGCCGTCCCCACACGCCGCCTCCTCGCACGCATTCGTGCACATATCGGTATTGCTGCCGTTGCCGTCGTCGCACGCTTCCCCCGCTTGCACAAAGCCGTCTCCACATCCCGCGTCCTCGCACGCATTCGTACAGGCATCGGCGTTGTCCCCGTTGCCGTCGTCGCACGCCTCTCCGGCTTGCACGAAGCCGTCTCCACACGCCGCCTCCTCGCACGCATTCGTGCATGCGTCGGCATTCTCCCCGTTGCCGTCGTCGCACGCTTCGCCTTCGCTCGCCTGAACCCACCCGTCTCCGCACGAAGGAAAGAGGCACGCATCGGTGCACCCATCGTCCGGGTCACCGTTTTGTCCGTCGTCGCAGTCTTCCCCGGGCCCAACCTGCCCATCGCCACAGCGCTCGAGCATGCAGGCCGGGCTGCACCCGTCACCCGCGTCGAGATTCCCGTCGTCGCAGCCCTCCACAGGTGCCCGCACCCCGTCCCCACACACAGCCGTCTCAGGCCCTGACCCGCCCGAGCTTCCCGTCTCGTCGGGGCCCTCGGCGGTCGAAGTCCCCGGTTCCGCTCCTGTCGACACGTCCATTCCGAGTGCCCCGGACGCCTGCGATGTGCCGCCCAGGTCGGTGTCGACGGCAGTGTCGCCGAGGCCGTCGTAGCAGCCAGACAGCATGGACCCAAGGGCAGCAAACACGCAGAAACGACGCATGAACGGACGGTACAGGCTGCGCTGCGTGCTGCCCGTGAGATCGGGTCTCGCGTTCGATGTAACGAAATGCTGGCGAAACGCCACAGCGGGTCGAGGAGCGACTCCCGGAGATGCCCCTCAAGACTCACCGCTACACTCCAGACACGAAGCCCCCTACCCGCTGCCGGACGAAGTCGATGAGCACCTGCTTGCCAGTGCGGTCGCCATAGCTCCGACTGACGCGGTTCCAGTGGGCGCAGGTCGGGTGCGCAGTCCCGACCATGGGGAGCTCGAACGTCTTCTTCCCGCGGAAGTTCCGCCAAGCCCGCTGAGAAATGAACGCGACCGCACGAGGCTCGAGCGTCCGCACAGTCTCGCCGAAGACTTCGTTGGCAACGGCCACATCTTGGGCGGTGGGTCGAAGGGACTTGCCCTTCAGCGCGGGCCGTTGGAAGAAGTTGTAGAACGCAACGTCCTCGGCGACGTCGACGAAGCGCTCGTAGCCCGGCCCCGCCTCGTTGATCGCCTGAAACGCGTGCTTCCAGATCCAGTGCGCCTTGTTCTTGAACCCGTCTTCACACGCATGGCGCACGATCGACGCCGTACTGATCCAGCCGATCTCCTTGTCAGTCAGCGTCGCGGAGCTCCCCGAGTACCAGCCATCGGCATCGTGATGTTGCGTCGATGGCTCGGGCAGGTAGTGACTCTCCCCGACGAGCAGAATGCGAGGTCCAGTCGAGCCGGTAAACCGACGGCCAACAAACGGAGTCATCATGGGGTAGCGCCGACGAATGTCCATGGACGCCCAGCGTACAATGCGGTCGAACGAACGGACGGCCCCCAGGCCGCCGCCAACGATCCCGAGACCTCGTGACCCTACGAAACCAACAACGAGACCGCCTACAGCAAACCATCGACTGGGCGCGCAAGACTGAAGAGACCCTCGCGGAAGTCCGACGCCGGCACCTCGGCGAGGTCCACTTCCGCCCCGGCTCCACCGGCATCTCGATGGTCGGCCTGCGCCCCGATCGCCCCCAACGAGGCAAGAGCGCCATCTCGAACCTGAATCGTCTCGCCGCCGACTTCGAGCGACTCTTCCGAAAGCATTGCGTCGACTGCGACCACGGACGCCCCACACCCGAGAAGCTCCTGCAGTCGGTCCTCGTCGCCGAGGCCTACCGCACAGGCCGCAAACTGGCGTCCCTTTGTGGAGGTGACGCCCCCCTGTTCGTAACCGACGAACTCTCGCTGCCCGTCGAGCGCGGCCGAATCGTCTGCGACCTGCTCGCACTCGACGGCGATCGCCCGGCGGTCATCGAACTCAAGCCCGCGCGAGCAATGAAGCGCCTGGTCGAACAAGTCACCGCCTACTCGGCCCTGGTCGACGAGCATCTCGACCTCTTCGAGGCACTCTACTCCGTCGTCCTTGGGCGCCCGGTGTCGCTCATGTCGCCCTGCGAACGCTGGATCGTGTGGCCGGCCGTGCCAGGACGCGACCGTGACCCGCGGGAGGACGAACTCGCTGCGCTCGGCGTTCGCGTGGTGGGCTACGCGGAGTCCGAGGGAGGCTTCGAGTTCCTCGAGGCAGCAGTTCCGCGCTGAACGTGCCCGTCACGACCTCCGAACCAGTGCCGCTCGTAGGCACCTTCGCCAAAGCTTGGGTGGTCAGTGTCAACGTTACACGCGAGTTCCCGGAGAACGTGAACGTTCTCGACCCGGCGCAGGCCTCTTCGGCATTGGGGTTGGACGACGCTGCTCGGTCGGCACCGCAGAGATGTCGAGTTCCTCGAACGTCTTCGGCAATGCCACGAGCGTCATCGGATCCAGAAGTCGCGGCAGCTCTCCGAGCGTTCCCAACTATTCTTCGCGGCTCGACACGGCACCGCTCGGTGCTCCCGACCCCGCTTCACGGGCGGTCTTCTGTAGCGCCCTCGCCCGCATGACCAGTCCATGATCGGCCGCCAGGTCGTCCTTGGCCCCTTCGAGGGCCTGCTCCAGGTCGTGGCTCGCTTCGTCGAGGCGCCCCAGGGCGATCAGCGCCTCGGCCCGGTTCGACAGCGGCTCAATGGCCATCACCCGCACCATGCGGCGGTCGCTGGCCAGGTACCCATCCACCGCCCGCGAGGCCCACTCGACCGCGTCCTCATGCCGCCCCAGCCGCGACAAGCAGGCCGCGACGGCGTTGGCCATCAGCAGCGTGTAGTAGTCGTCGGCGCCCCCGGTGTCCCGCCGCAGCGCATAGGCCTGCTCGGCGTGGTCGAGCGCCGATGCGTAGGCCTCGGCGTCGTACTCCACCTCCATCAGCGCGTAGTGGGCGCTCGCGACCAACGCGTGGCGCTTGCCCAGCGTGGACTCGGCCAGGGTCAACGCTCGAGTCCCGGCCGCGACGGCCTCGTCGTAGCGACCGAGCTTCGAGTAGACGGTTCCCAGTCGTTTGACGGCCCGATACACATCGAGCGGTCGACTCTGCTCCGACGCCTCAAAACCCGCGATCCCCCGCGTCAGCAGGTCCAGCGCTCGCTGCAGATCTCGCTCCACGTACAGTGCGATCGCCGACTCCGCGTAGTCGATCTGGGCCGCCGACCACACGGGATCGGGAGCACGCAACGCTGCGGCCCGTGCTGCCTCCAGGGCGACCTTCGCCTCCTCGTCACCGCGCATCTTGTCGTGGCTGGCCACCGCGCGGGCCAGCCCTGCCCAGACCTCCGCCTCGAGCGCGGCATCTCCCGCCTTGGCCGCAATCGCGATCGCGTCCCGGAACAAAGCCTCGGCCTGCGGCCCCTCGTGGTGTCGCTGCCGCATCATGCCCTGCTCGAACAGAACCCGGGCGATCAGCGGGGCGTAGTCCACGGCCTTGGCCTGCGCCAGCGCGTCGTCGTAGACCTCGGCCGGTGCACTGCCACGCATCGTCGTGTCCAGCCACAGCCGCTCCAGCTCGGCCTGCAGCCCCAGCACACGGGCCCGCCGCTCCGGCTCGCGCGGGAGCTCGACCCGCTTGCGCAACACCGCGACCTCCTCACACCACGCGATGGGCCTGAGCTCGTAGACCGCCTCCGCCAACGCCTGGATCCCGCCCGCGTCCAGAGCTTCGTCGGCGCCGCGTCTCACCACACCTCCAAGGGCGGCTCGATTCTCAGCCAGGCAGGCCTGTCGCAGCTCCATCGTCTCAGCCGTCTGTACCCGTTCGACCACCGTGGCTCGACATGCGTCGTCCCAAGCCTGCACCCACGCGTCGCCCCGAGCGTCGAGGGCGGCGACGATCGACGCCGCAACCTCGGCGGCTGCCGGCAACCCGGCCCGCTGAATGTTGGCCGCCAGCACCAGCGACCGCTCGCTCGACCACGCCTCTTCGAGCTCCGCTCGCCCACTGGCGCACGGAGCGGGCAGGGTCTGGGCCGGATGACGCGCCATCATCGAGACTCCGACACCGCCCACGACCAGCAACACGCCGGCCGCCCCGGCCCACAACCCGGCACGACCCCCTGACGGTTGCAGCCCCGCGTTCAACACCTCGAGCAGGCCGGTCATCGATGGAAACCGGTCCGCAGGGGTCTCGGAGAGCCCGCGCTGCAGCGCCCCGCGCAACCATCTGGGCAGTCCCGAGGCCGAACTCGCAGCGCTCGGCGGCAGGCCGGTGAGCGCTTCGTGCAGGGCAACACAGAACGAGTACTGATCGGCCCGTGCGTCGGTGGCACGACCCGCACGCTGTTCGGGTGCCATGTAGCGGGGCGTCCCCTCGACGGACCCCGCCTGGGTGTCTTCGGTCGAGTCCCCAACATCGGGTTGCGCGAGGCCGAAATCCAGAACGCAGACCCGACCCGCCTCGGTGCGCATGACGTTGCTGGGCTTGAAGTCGCGATGCACGATGCCTACCGCGTGCGCGGCCGCCAACCCTTCTGCGGCCTGCACATACCCAGCGACGATCGCACGCCACGCCTCGCGGCCTGCGTCCTCCACCCAGGTGTCCAACGACTGGCCCTCCACCAGCTCCATCACCAGCACGACCTCGTCCTCGTACTCGCCAACCTCGAACACTCGCACCACGTTGCGGTGGTCGAGTTGGGCCAAGGTGCGCGCCTCCTGCAACAAGCGAGCGCGGGCCCGGGCATCTCGTCGATCCCGGCGCATGATCTTCAGTGCCACCCTGCGATCCAGCGTGGGATCGAACGCCTCGAACACCGTGCCCATCCCCCCCTCTCCGAGCTGACGACGGACGACGAACCGGCCCAGGCGAACCGGGTTCGGCGTCCGCTTGCCCAGTCCGAGACGACTCCGCATCGCCGCCCGCAATCGGCGCGTTTCGACGCCTTCGCTGAGGGTCGGGTCCGGCAATGGGCTCGATGCCTTCGAGTCGTCCATGCGGAGCACAATCACCGAAACCCGAGAATCCGGCAATCGCGTGCGTGCTACGGTCGAGAGGGAATGCTCGAGGATCGAGAGTTGCTGGAACGCTGGAGGGATGGAGACCGCGAGGCCGGCGACACCCTGTTCGAACGGCACTTCAAGAGCGTCCGCCGTTTCTTCAAGAGCAAGGTCGGCCCCGCCCACGCCGAAGACCTGATCCAGCGCACATTCCTCGGGTGCCTCGACAGCATGCACCGCTACCGCGGAGAGGCGCCCTTTCGCGGTTACCTGTTTGCCATCGCCCGCAACGAGCTCTACTCGCACTTCCGACGCAACAGCGCACGCAAAGGGCACGAGGTCGACACATCCATCCACTCTGTCATCGACCTGCGCACGGGCGTGAGCACCGCACTGGCCAAGAACGACGAACGCCAGCTCGTCCTGCTCGCGCTACGGCACCTTCCCGTTGAAATGCAGCTCCTGCTGGAGTTGGCCTACTGGGAAGAACTCCCTACCCACGAGTTGGCTGAGGTGTTTGCGGTCTCCACGATCACCATTCGCACCCGCAAGCATCGCGCCCGCGACAAGCTCCGCAAGCTCATCGACCAGCTGCGCGACCCCGACTCGCCCCTGGTCCAGGACGTCGACCGCGCCACCACGGCCGCGCGCATGCTGTAGACCCATAAGCGCCTCGATCTTTTTCGGGAACGATTCGGGGGCGGCCACGACGGTAGGAGTGATGAAGCTCCACCCGTTCGCTCTGTGTCTCGTTTTCGGTGTTGCATCGCTGTGGGGTCGCGTGGCCCACGCTGACAGCTGCGCGACCCTCAGCTTTCCAGGGGACAAAGGCCAGGATGTGATCCTCGGCGAGTACTCCACAACCGTCTGGCATCCCCTCTACGGAGAGAGGCTGATCCGATGGGGGGAACTGGGCGTGTGTTGGTACGACGAAGACCAGGGGTCGTGGAGCCTCGAGCGGCTACACACGTGCGACACCTCGACCCCCGGTGCGGATGTCCTCCTGCTGCAAACATGGGGTGGCGATGACACCGTCACGACGCTCTACGGGTCGAGCACCGGTCCCAATTGGATCGAGGGCGCAATGCGTTGCTCCGCCGACGGAAGGGCCGCGCTCGCGCCCTGGAATTCCGACTTCGACTTCGGCGTGCATGCGGTTCTCGGGACCGGATTCGACCGCTTCTACGGCACGCCCGGTGACGACATCGCGGAGAGCAACGCGATCACCACGGAGACCGTGAACATCCCTCACCCGTGGGGTCCCCCCACCTTCGTGCAGGTCGCTCCCGGGGACGGTGCGTCCGACATCTTGTGCGGAGGCGAAGGCGACGACGAGCTGCTCGGCGACGCGGATGATGGCCCAACGTTCGAGGAAATCCTGGACGGAGGCGAAGGCGATGACTTCTGCGACGGAGACCCGCTCAACTGGCCAGACCTGGCCGGCGGCGGCAGCATCTTCGACATCGCCCAGCACGTCTTCGGCATCGACTACGGCTGCAACACGATCGAGAACGCCACAACCCCAGCGATCTACACCTTCCTCGACGAGCCGTGGCTCACGTGTCTGCCGCTCGCGAGCCCGATCTATACCTTTGGGCTCTGACAGGGGCGCAGCGTCGCCCCTCGACGCTCGCCCATGATACGTAGGTGCAATGGTGAAACGGTTGGTGATGACCGGTTGCGTCCTCGTTGTCGTGTCCGGGGCGTTCGGCCTCGGTGTGGCGAACGCAAAACCGAAGCCGGCACGACTGCAGAGAATCGCTGCTGGCGACGTGCCGGGACGACTCCGCGTCGACATCGACGAGGCCGTCGAGGTTCGAGCGCTCGACAGCCAGCTACCAGAAACGTCAGAGCCGATGGTGTTTCTCGCCATCGATTCGACCGTTGTGCGGGTCCTCGCCGCCCGTGATCACGTCGGCCTATACCGCATCACAGGCGCCCGAGGCGTCGACTACCTCGTTCATGTCACCCAAGACGGCGGTCCGGGCACATGTGTGTGGAGCGAAACGACCACAGTGTTCCGTGTCAGTGCGGTCGACCATGAGCTCGTAGAGGTTGGGACGGCGACAACAGGTGGTTACCTCGAGTGTTCTGCGGCTCCGCGCGCGTGCGGCTGTGGCACCTGGCGCTCCGAGATGACCGTGTTCTCGGAGCGAGGGACGACGCGGCTTCGACTTCAGCCAAGGGCCCGCGACAGCACCGCCGGGTCCGGCCGTCCACCGAACGCAACAACCCTCAGCTTCTGAGCGGCGCCGCGGCCACGAACCCCTGCGTGCTCCGAAGACGCCCCCTCAGCCCATCGCTCACCAAGGCCGGCCCTCTTTCCACCGTTCAAAGCGGCGCAACACCTCGCGACCGCGGCTGGACGCGACGACATCCCCCCACCGTTCCAGCTCTGCGCAGGATTGGTGCAGCGCCTCCGCGAGTCTTGCCGCCACGATGCCCAAACGGTCATCGAGGTCGTAGGCGACCGCCTGCGGTTGACCGTCGCGGCCCAAGAAGATCGGGCCGAAGAACCACCGCCCGTCGGGTTCGCGCCGCAGCTCGCCGCACCAGATGGTTCCTTCGGGACAGTCCGCAGGCACGGTCATCGTTCTTGGCGGTCCTTCCAGAACCCGCGGCGCACCAGCATGCGGCGAACGGTCGACGGACTCACGGCGTAGCCTGCACGGCGTACGGCATTGGCGAGTCGCTCCCGGCCGAACATGGGCATCGAAAACGCCATGCGCAGGACCAGGTCCTCCACTTCGCGACGCAGCCGGACCCGTGCGGTCCGCCGTGCCCGATCCAGCATGTAGACCCAGCCGGTACGGCCCGCGAGAACGTCTCGCACAGCCTTGCGGACCTCTTGGTGGTCCCGAAATCGATAGCGCAGCCGGGCGTCGACGTCGGTGGTCTTCAGGGCGTAGCGGGCGGCTCGAAACCACCGTCGCCACAGTCGTTGTGCTTCTCGTTCGTATCGATCTCTGGCGTGCTCGTTCATTGCACACAGCTCTCCTGTCGGCGTCGCGGCACACGGGCCACACGCGGGTTCGCAGAGGGCAAGCGCCCTCGGGTCGACTTCGGGTGTTACGTGGCGGGTGGCCCAAGGCGGCTCGTGGCGACGGCCACGTCGAGCGCCCGGGTGGCTCGCATCCAGTCCACGTGTTCGGTTCCAGCGGTGGGTGCGATCAGCACGTAGTCCACGGCGATCCCGTGGTGCTCGCGCTGGACGAGCACCACGACGCCGTCACGCCCATCCGTGCCGAGTGCGGCCTGCCACTGGCCGATCCAGCCAGGCACACCCGCGGCAAGCTCGGGACGCGCCGCATCGAACACAGCCCCGATGCGGTGCCCGTCGCGTTTCAGGCTGCGCCATAGCGAGTCTCTGCGCTCGCGAGCGTCCGCGGCCGGGTCTTGCAAGCGTGCGCGAATCCGGAGCACGGCGCCGCGCTGCGGATTCTCGGTCAGCTGTGCCCCCCACTCCATGCGACGAGCATCCCCGACCCCACGCGCATCCCAGGAGCCAGGCACCGCAAAGCCCAGCAACGGCCCTTCGTGCGCCACCAGAGGCTCGACCGAACCCCGTCTGTGCTGGCCCAGCCGAAACCCATCGAGGGCGTGCCACAGCGCGTCGTGATGAGCGGGCCAGTCCTTGCGCGGCGACCAGGCGTCACAGCGCACCAGCCGGGCGCCCGAGCGAAGCGCCATCGTCCGGCGTACCTCCACCCGCCCGTCGACCTCTCGCAGAGCACCGAGCTCGCAGCGAGGGCCGTTGCGCCCCGGATGCCGTCGAACCTCGGCGACGCGCCAGCCCTGGCGAACGACCAGCCACCGTAGCCATTCCAACGGGTCGACTTCCCAACGCAGGGTCTGCGTACTCACGCTCAAGCGCGGGCCGTGCAGTCGGGGAGGAAACCCGAACACGGCCAACGGCATCGGCCGCCCCGGCGCCTGCGGCACATGCCGACTCGGCCGGGCGGTGACCATCGAACGCGGCACGGGCACCATGAAGCTCGCCCCCGGGTCGAAGTCGAGTTCGATGCAACGGACCTCGTGGGAGTGCGCGAGTCCGTCGACACAGGCTTGCGGGCGGGAGAACACTACGGCGTCGTCGTTCATCATCACTCCTCCCAAGACTCGGGTGCGGGTTCGTCGGCATCTCGGGTGCGAGAGCGCCTGCGATAGGGGCCTACTCCGAGGTCGTCCTCTTCGATGCGTGTGTCCCCAGACTTCGGCGTCCAGCCTCCCTTTTCGTCCTTCTTCGTCGGCACCGGGTGTTCGGGATCCACCTCGGCCGTGCGTTCATCGTGAAAGGACGGCAGCGCCCACTCGTGAAGCACTTCCTCGATCTTCGTGCCCCAAAGCGGCGACTCGGTCTTCGTCCTCGTCTGTGCCCACACCGACCCCATGTCCACGTTCACATCCAATGCGATCTCCGGTTTGTCCATCGAGGTGAGCAGTGCCCGCGCACCCCACCCCGTGAGTGGAGCGATCAGCGGACTCGACACGCCCGCGTAGATCAGCCCGGTCGCCGCCGCGCCCTTGATCGCGTCGTGCAAGCTCCAACGCACAGAGGCCTTCAACGAGATCGTCGTTCCCGTCCAACCCACGCGCTCGAGGCCATCGATGAAGTGCTCCAACCCAACATGTGTCACCTCCTGCACCATCACCGGGTCCGCCTTGGGACCCGCGAGCACCGTCGGGGCCCCGGCGCTCAGAGGATTGGGCCCTCCGGGGGATTCGATCGCATGGTCGCCAGCGCGAAGCAGCAGCTCCCCGTTGACCAAGACCGACGTGTTCGTCGTCGACCACGCGAGCGACTGCGGAACATGGGGAGCGCCCAGCGAAGTGGTCATCGGACAGGCCGCGACCAGGTGCGCCACCGTCAGCGCGGGTTTCCCTCCGATGAAGACGTCGGGCATCCAACCGCCCGGCAATGCCCGGCCCCCGTGCAACATCGGCTCTCCGATCCGGGCGGCAAAGGGCGCTCCGGGCTGGTGCAGGGTCTCGACGGTCCACGGAACGCCGTCGATCTCGAATCCTTCGATCGTCCACTCGAGGTCACCAGAGTCGAACTCGACCGGTCGGTCGAGCAGCTGCCAGACAACCCACGCGGTTCCCAAGCCGACCCCGACCCACCACGGGATGTCCCACGCCTCGTCGTCGGCGTCCTCCGGGCGCTCTTGTCTGCTCCATGTCTCGGGACACGATCGACCGCCGAAGATATCGGCATGGGTCGGCAGCCCCGTGCACTGGCTCAACGTCCGTTCGGGGTGTTCCGATGCAAGCGTCCTGGGCCAGGGCACGCGCCCCTGCTCGATGAGCGTGGCACCTCGCTCGCGCATTCGAGCCCGGGCCCGGGCGGCGTCGTCGATCCCAGGCAGGCCGAGCGCGTCGAAGAGTGAATCGGTCGCCATCAGCTGTTCAACTTGATCCGTGCGCCTTTGACATCGACCTCGCCCGCGAGCGCGTGCAGGTCCATCGAGGCCCCGACCGCAGTGACATGACCGACGGACTTGGCGGTGAGCGATGCACTGCCCTCGAACACGATGTCGGCGGCCGCGGTGCTCGCCCGGTCCTGCGCGACCGCGACGATCGACTTGGCGGTCTGCCGCATCAACAGCTTCGTCTTGCAGTCGAGCGCTTCGGCGCGTAGCCGCACCACCGACTCCCGCCCGGCACCGCCCGACAGCTCGGCCTCACGACCGTTGCACGACAGGCGTCCGCCCGGCGCCGCAACCCAGGCCTGCTCGTTGGCCTTGGCCACGATGCGGTCGCCGTGCAGCTCGATGCCCGATGGCGTCAGCTTGAGCGAGGTCTCTCCAACCCGCAGCTCGATGCTCTGCAGTGCTTCGAGGGTCGCGGCCTTCGGCTCGAGGGTGAGCACCGTTCCCCCTGACGGCGGTCGGTCCAAGGCTTGCGCGCCGGACGTGCACGACCAGCAAACACGTTGTTCCGCGTTCGCAACGATCGCCTCGTCCGCGGTCCAGAATGCCGACTTGGTCGCCAACCCATGGACATCACCGATCGTGCGCAGTTCTCCACCGGTGACGAACACCTGCAGCTCACCGGGCTTCTCGGCTCCGGGGGTGCCGACGTGCACCGTCTCGCAGCCCCCGATCGTTCGGCTGGAGTCGCGGCCAACGTTCAGCGTGCGCGAGGTGCCGATGCGCGTCGACTGCTCCGCCTTCACCAGAGTTCGCTGGTTGCGCTGTGCGCGGAGAAACATCTCCTCCTTGCCCGCAGCATCGTCGAACCTCAGCTCGTTGAACCCATCCCCGCCGGGACTGCTCTGGGTGCGAAGCACCGTGCAGGTCTTGGTCTCCGGCAATGCACCTGGCGGGAGGTTGGCGCCCGTGTAGACGCACCCCGTCACGATGGGTCGGTCGGGGTCACCGCTGAGGAAGCCGACGACCACCTCCATGCCCACGCGTGGAACGAACGTTGCGCCGTATCCCGGCCCCGCCCACGCGGACATCACCCGCAGCCAGCACGTCCCTGTGGGCGTGTCGTCCCAGTGAAAGCGGACCTGCACACGGCCCAACGCATCGGTGTGGATCTCTTCGTCCTCGGGCCCGATGACTGTGGCCGCCTCGATGCCCGCCACGCGCGGCTTGGGCAACAGCGGAGGACGCACCGCGCCCGCGTCCAAGGGGGCCGCGACAAAGCGGTTGGAGTAGGTCGGTGCGTTCGAGTCCACGCCGAGCTCCACCTCGGGAAAGTCGCCGTGGTGCACCACGCTGAGTACGGCGTAGCGCCGGTCGAGTTGGACGTGCGGGTGCCCCTCCAGCTCGAACGTGGAGCCCGCGGTGAAGTCGGCCACATTGCTGGCCCCGTTGACCTCCACACTCCCCGCACCATGCTCCTCGAGGAGGCGCCGTGCCCAGGTGTCGGTGTCGTCACGCGGGCTGTGGGTGTCGCCCCCTTCGTCGATCCGTCCCGGGTGGTGAATCCACGCGTGCCCTTGCAGGCCAGGGGCATCCGCCAACGCGAAGCGACTCTCGTACCGTGTCGCGCCCGGAGGCATCCAGGCCCGGGCGGTGACCGTGGTCCCCTGCGTGTGCGTGGCGTCCCACCGCCCCAGATACTGCACACTGGGTTGCTCGGCTTCTTCCTCGGCGTGGGGAACGAACAAAACGGGCCACGGCTTCGACTCGGCGACGATGCCCGGGTCCATGCCGTACCCCGGCAACATGCTGTTGCGGTCGACGAGTACGTAGAGCATCTCGAGCTGGCCCGCGTCGTCGAGGTCGCCTTGGCCATGCAGCAGGCTGATGCCCGCCTCCGCCAGCAGGCGCAACACGAAGTCGAGGTCGCTCTCGTCGTACTGCACCACGTAGTCGCGCTCGCCCGCGTGGGCCTGCAGCCGCGACAGGTCCCAGCCGCCCCCGTGCGTTTCGAACACGGACCGGGTGACCGCGTCCAGCACCTGCGGCAGCGTCATGTCCGCGAAGATGCGCCGCCGTCGGCTGTACCGCAGAAGCGCCAACGAGGGCTCCACGACGACCCGCGCAAGCACCTGTCGACTGCGGGTGCTGATGTACTCGGCCCGCGTCACCACACCGCCCAGTGCCCTCGAGGTTGTACCGGGCCGGTCGAGTTCGACTGTGGCCCGACACCCCAGCAGCGCCCGAACGTCGAAGTCGAGGTCCTCCGATACGATATCGATGCGCGCCTCGAACGGGTGATCGATGCGCTCGACCAGCTCGAACCGCCGAACCGCGAGCGCGGGGACGACGTCCCCCGAAAGCTCGACTGCGAGCTGCACCGAGACGGGCGAGAGCGTCATGGCGACACCTGCCCAACCAGCGCGAGCGTCCAGAGCGTGCCTGCGAGAGCCCCCAACGCCGCGGCCGCCACAACGCCCCTGACGCCGCTCGGGCGCCACTGCGTCGGGACGACAGCGGGTTCGCGACGCACGTGCCCGAGGACTCCACGCGCAGGCGGAGGCCAGGTTCCCGCGAGCATCCACATGCGTGGCCTCTTCACGATCGATCCTCCTGTACGGCGATGAGCGACCGCAATGGCGCCGCGTCGCGATCGGTGTCGAACGCGTCGACCCGCGGCGTGGGCGGCAATCGACCCAACGGACGCGATGCCTCTGTCGGCATCCGCCTGCTGCTCTCGCGCTCGCGGAGGAATGCCGGAACGATGCTGCGACCGGTCATCGCGCCTCCGTTCGACGCTCGATAGTGCCCTCGACGGCGTTGGCGGGCGCCCACGTCCCGTCGGCGCGCTTGACCACGCCACGCGGGACCTCAAACTGCCGAGTGAACGCCTGCAGCTGCTCCAGCCGCCGGCGAGTCTTGTCGTGAATGGCCTCGGACAACACACCCCGAGAAAGAGCAACAAGAGCGCCAGCGGACGCCACTGTGATTACGCAGGGTTCGCGGCGCGGGCATGTGTGCCTTGTCGAGCACTGCTCGGAGAACCGAACAACATGGCCGCGTGGGCAGATGGCCCGGGCCCTCTTGTGGTCCTCATGCTAGCGTTCGCCGTCGGGTCTTGGCGCCAGGAAGGAACCCGTGAAAGCCCAAACTCTCGCCGTACTGATCGCAACAGTTGGTTCTGCCCCCGCGTGTGGGCCCTCGGTATCCGATCGCATGGGTGGTGCGGAGCACGGTGGAGGTACGGAGGCCGACGGAGGGGTCCAGGGCGACGATCTGCCCCCGACATCGGGGAGTCTTCGGGCGTCCCCGAGGAGTTCTGGGTCGGCCACTACTCCCGACTGCTACTCGAGGGAAACCTCGGCGAGTCCATAGAACACCTCCCGGGCCTCGCCGCCCTCGAGACCCTGGAGTTCCTCGGCGATGGGCAAGTGCAGCTCCGGTTCGAGTACTACAGCGAGGACGCACCGCCCCGCACGTATGTCCTCGAGAGGCTGCGCCTCGACGTCTGGGCGCTCGTCCCCACATCAGGCGACCAGGCATTCCGCGGCAGCACCCCAGTCGACCGCATCGAGGTCGAACTCGGGGCCCGCTGCGACGAGTTGCAGATCCGCTACCTCCATCCCGGCGGCGAGGAGACCACCAGCACGCTCGGCCGAGGCGAGCTGTGCTGGGATCCCAAGTGCGAACCGCTGTCCGGGGCTGGGAACGAAGACCGAGTGACGAGCCGAGTCGACTATTGCGACGCGCCCCCCGAACCGTGTGGGTAGTCTCCGCGGTGGGCCTCGGTGGCGTGGGACACCTGCCCCGCGCTGGAATACTACGTACCAAGCCCTTGTTCGCGCGCTCCGATGCAACCTCGCCGTTCTCTCGCGCTCATGTTTCTCGCGGCGTGTCTGTCTGGATGCCGCTCTTCCCCGGGGATCGGAACCGGGGGCGGTTCCACAACTCGATCGGAGCCAGAGGCCCCCACAGAACGGCCGGACCCGAGAGTGGACGAAGCTGTCGCGGAGGTGAAGGCATCCATTGCCCAAGGCCGTCGAGAACTCGAGTCACTCGCCCCGGATGCTGTAGAGATGCGACTCGAAGTCATGGTCCGCATCGATCAGGCCGCCCGAGGTGCATGGGTCCTCGCCGGGCCTGGACCGGGCGAACGCTGGACAGCGGAGCAACGAGACCTGCTGGTACAACGACTCGGCCCACTGATGCTCGCTGTGGATGCTGAGCACCATGACGCGCTCGCGGAGCTCCTAGACGCAGGCAACCCGTTCTCGATATCAAGGGTGGGCGAGCTCCCCGCGAGGGATGCGTGGTTGCTCGTCCAACATGCAGACCGAGATCCTGCACTCCAAGAGAGAGCACTGCGGATGATGCGCGCGCTTCCGGCGGACGATGTCAGCAGTTCACATCTCGCGTACCTTCATGACCGCGTCGCGATCAACCACGGACGCTCGCAAGCGTACGGGACCCAGGGGAGGTGCGTACCGGGACGAGGCTGGGAACCACTGCCGCTCGAAGACGAGTCCGCGGTGGACGAGCTGCGTGCGGAAGCGGGGTTGCGCCCGCTCGCTGACTATCGAGCTTTGTTCGACGGCCAGTGTTCACAATGACCTCAGTGTGAACCGCCCTGAGGAGCCGAGAACAGCCCCGAGAGTTCAGCGTGCCCTCAGTGCGTGCACGGCCCATCATGACCACCGCGATCGCAGGGTCGACAGCGGAAAACACGTTGGCCGCTGCGCCCCCGGTTGCAGCTGATCACCCACGCGCCCTGACTGCGAACCTAGAATCAGAAAGCCCAGATGCGCAGCTCACTTCCGCCGTTTCTCCTCTGCCTTTTCGTCGCTTGCGGCCAGACAACGGAGCCCTCTTCCGAAGCGCTCGACCACACCGGGCACGATCCCCCCGGGTCGGCGACGCAACCTCGCATCACGGCGAAGAAGCTTGGCGACGCCTGGGTGTTCGTGGGCGAACCGCAGGAGAGGCAAACCGGCATCAAGGTCATCAGCAACGATGCCCTTCACGGCGGGATCGCCAGGGTACAGAAGGGCTGCCTGACAGTAGATGGTGAGGTTGTCGTTTTCTGGCCCCACCAGCTCGGCCTTGCCGAGGAGTTCGTCAAGGCCGCGAACGAGCCCACACCACAGAAAGTGTCGCTTCCCGGCGGTGGAGGGCTGCACCCAGCTCCGGAGGCCGTCGTTACGCACTGCGAGGTTACTTCCGTACGCTTCGCGGGGCGCGGCGCCCCATAGCCCGCCGCCTCTCCTTGCGCTTCAGCAAGCGTTGGCAGGGCGGCAGGTCTTGCTGACTGGGTTTGTCCAGACGTGCAGCTTGCAGCAGTCTGAGAGGCACTGCTCGTGGTTGGCGCAGGTTCGACCCTGGTTCTTCTTGGGCCGGCACTCATCTGCGCCGATCCCCAGCACGCCGGTCCAGCAGTACTCGTCGTCTTCGCAGATGTCGGCGTCGCCGCAAAGGTCGACTTCGATGATCTCACCGTCGCACGCCGCGATGCAGACGTCGCGTTCGGCCTGCGCTTCGGCGAGGGCTCGGTTGAGAGCGGCCACAGCGACTTGGGCGAGGATGATGCCGAAGGGGAAGGTTACGGCGGCAATGCCCATCGCGATCACGAAGGCCGCGACTGCGATGGTTGCGGCGGCCGTGTAGATGTTGATGCACAGCTGCTCGCACGGGTCGTAGAGCATCATGGCGAGCTCGCCCCCGACCGAGGTTTCGAGGAGCTGCGCCCCGGCTTCGGTCTGGAGCGCTTTGTCGAACAGGTATCCGATGTCCGCCGGCGAAGCACTGTGAAGCTGGTGGTTTTCGCGGATCTCCTGGACGAGCGTCTTGATCTGCGCGAGGTCGGCGGGCTCACCACCGAGATGAGCGAGCAGCGGGCCCGGCCCCATGACGTCGGCGAACGAGGGGTGCGTCGTCGTGATGGCGATCGCATCGACGTCCTCGTCGGACAGCTTCTGCTGGGCCTGGACCAGGTCCCCCATCATTCCCGCGGAGAGTTCGACAAGCTCGACAAACGCCTCGTCATACGCGATGGCCTTTGCGAGGGCGTCGGCCTGGGCGGCGATCTTCGGGGAGACCGAGCCCTTGCCGGCCCGGAGCTCGACGGTGGGCGCAGTCTGTGGCCCGGTGTCACATCCAGCGGCGATCAAGGAGGCCGACAAGGTCAGGGGCGTCAGAGCGCGAAGAGCACGGGTCGCAATGCGAGGAAGGTGGAGGCGAAGCATGGCAACGGGGGAGAGACACGTCGGGCCAAGACGGATCAACCGGCCTCGCGTTTTTTCCACGGGCCGGCGGATCCACATCCTCCGCGCCGACGTTCACCCGATGCTTGGTGACGCCTACGCAGGCTCGCTACAGCGAGACGCCGAGGGTCGACGCGCTGGCGACGATCTCGTCGAGCCAGTAAGGCACCTTGGGGCCGTGCGCGTAGCGGTTACCGACCGTGTTCTTGGCACGACCGGAGTGAATCCCGAAGATCCAGTAGTCTCCGCTGCTGTAGAAGTAGTACGGCGCTCCGGAGGATCCGCCGCCCGCGGTGATGTTGAGGCGCGCTTGTTTCCTCCTCAGCGCGTGGAACGTGCCGAGGTTGCGCTCACCTTCGAGGAAGCTCGAGCTGCCGCAGCTCGCCTCTTCCCCGCGGTGGATCGTCGGGTAGGCGGCGATGCGCGGTGTGTAGTCGTTGATCTTGCCGTCCCGGTCGTCCGACAGACGGTAGTTCCACGAACCGGTGAACGGGGAGGAGAACTTGATGAGACCCCAGTCGCTGTCGCCGCTCGTACCCGCCACGATCGTCTCTTCGACCGTGCGGCACTGTTGCCCCGTATCGCCGTAGCGTCGGCAAAGCGTATCGCCCGCGGCCACGCCATTGGCGGCGTGCCCGGCGGTGAGCGCCAACTCGTCGTCGATGAGAACGGCCGTACCGCTGAAGGGGCTGAAGTCGAGGATCGGGCGGCGCTGGCTGTTGTTCATGGTCTCCAGGTTGAAGTGAGACCCGTTGTTGAAGCGCCATTTGGTCGACCAGCCGCAGTCGTACTCGGTCCAGGTCGGTGCGAGCACGGCATCACCCCCGGCGACGAGGTCGTCCACGTCCCCATAGTTGGTGTGGCCGTCGCTGGCAGCGAGATCGCGAACCTCCGTGAGCCCTTCGCGATAGGCTCGGCCAAGCGCCTCGACCTCCCTCGCGTCGAACCCGTCGACCGCCCACTCGCGACCATCGGCATCGATGAGTCGCAGGCCCGACAACTCGGGACCGGAGTCGATCGCCAGCGTATCGGCGGCCTCCTCGGCCGACGGCGCGCTGGCATCTCCATCCGGAACGACGTAGCGGTGGGCACCGACGTACCGCAGCGTCAGGGGACCGCGCTCGATGACGACGCGCTCGGGGGAGACGTCGGCGCCCTCGAGCATGAACGCATCGCCGTCATAGAGACGCGCGGGAGGCTCGGCGCCGATCACCTCGGCCCGCTCGGATTCTTCGATGTCTTCGGTGTATTCGACGTCTTCGGTGTCTTCACCGGGATCGCAGGCGGCCAGAGCCAGTCCTGCGATGAGCAGACACTGGAGCGGTCGGCGAAACGGCGTGGGGAGATTGGCGTTCATGAACCGACAGAGTCCTTCCTGCCGCGACCGGATCACGGTGGCGGGGAAAAAGCGCGCTGCGACGCGATTCTCCAGGTTGCACTCGCCGAACCTTGGTGCGGTGCACCGACGAGAAGCTCGGGGTCGACTGCTCCTCGAGATTCGGCAAGAAGACCCGGCCACGGGTCGATCCGTGGCCCCCCGGTCGGCCCCCGTGGGAGGCAACTAGGCTTTCTTGACGATCGAACTCTTGAGCTTCATTGCCCCGAAACCCGGGATCTTGCAGTCGATATCGTGGTCGCCACCCACGATCCGGATCCCCTTGACCTTGGTCCCGGCCTTGAGCGCCCCCTGAGCACCCTTGACCTTCATCGTCTTCACGACGACGACATTGTCCCCGTCTTGAAGGATGTTTCCGACCGAGTCGCGGACGACGTCTTCATCGGCCGCGTTGGCCTCGGCCCCGCCAGGCGCCCACTCGTGCGCGCACTCGGGGCACACCATGAGGACCCCGTCGGAGTAGGTGTACGCAGAGCCGCACTTGGGGCATGGGGGCAGTTCGCTCACGCACTGCTTGTATCACCGCTGCGGTCCATCGATGGCCTCTCCGTGGAGGAAGTGCATCGACGCCGGTGTGCACGTGTGCCGAGCTCGAGCCGACCGAGCGCGACGCGGTCGCATTCGAGCTCGGGTGCCTGTTCGCAGAGGCGGTCATCGAACGCTATGGCTGGCGGTGGGTTCGGATCGACGACCACGCTTGCGGCGTCGCCGCTCCGAAGAACGCCTGGCTGCTCGACCCCACCGCACTGATCGACGACGCCCGCACGGATCCCGCCGTCGACCTCAAGGCACGCTTCGACGACCTCGCCACCCTCTCACCGGGTACGCCCGGCGCGCTGCGCCCCCTCTCCTGAGACGGACACCAAGGCGGCGACCGAGAAGCCGCATTGACCCGCCCAGGGCTCTCGGGTCATGTCCGAGAACACCTTGGTCATGTCCGAGAACGCCTCGGCCATGTCCGAGAGCCCATCCCGATGTCCGAGCAGGCCCCAGCGCTCAGGTCCCCGCGGGGGTGGGCTCGGCAACCTCCGCCTCCGCTTGCGCTCGGCGGCGGGCGGCTGCACGGGCTCGTCGTCCGTAGGCACTGCCAACCTCCCGCGCCAGCGACGGATGGGCACGAAACGCGAACCGAGCTGCGGCGCGCACTTGCTTGACCGTTCGGTCGAGCACGGCGGTGGTCTGGTCGCGGCGAATCCGGTGCGCTTTGGCTTCTTGGGCTCGTTCGCTGGGCAGCTGGGCCGACCGCGCCCGGACCTGCGCCGCGAGTGAGAGCGCCTCGTCGATGGTGTCGGGTTCGAAGCCACCCAGGCCCGCGAGGGCTTCGCGATGCTGGCCCGCCAAGGTGGCGTAGTCGTAGAGCGCGGCGGCCAGGGCGTCGTCCGAGGTCGAGCGCTCTCCGTAGAGGCCATCGACCGCCTCCAGCTGGGCGTCGCGTTCGTCCTCGACGCCATCGTCGAAGTGGAACTGCAGCACGGCGGTGAGCTCGTCGAGCAGGGCCACGGCCCGGTCGACATCGTCGCGGCTGATGGGCGGCGCGGCGGCCAGTCGAAACGCGGTGTGGAGCTGCTGTACTGCGCCGACCAATGCCACGAGGTCGTCGGCCACCTCGGGGCCGAAGCGCCGCGCGGCGCTGGATAGGCCCGGGTGCCCATCCGCGGGCTCCCACACCCGCCGCACGAACGCGGCCAAGTCGACCGCTTCACCCAGCAGCACATGCATGGGCACGCCGAGCGACAGGGTCACGTCCGCGGGGACCGCATCGATCTGTTGTACGAGTTCCTCTCGAAGTTCATCCATGCCTCGACGCTACGCGGACTCGGTCGAGGTGGCTCGAAGGATCTGCGCCGAGGGACAGGTGTTGGCAGTGGAGGGCTGCACCCAGCTCCGGAGGCAATCGTTGCGTACTGCGGGGTCACATCCGTACGCTTCGCGGGGCGTGGCATCCAATGACCCGCCGAGCCACTCGTGGCTGCCGGGGCTGCGACCACTCATGGCGTTCGCAGCTGCACCGAGACATCGGGTGGAGCGTGCGGGTCGCGGCTCACGTCGAGAAGGTAGCGCCCTTCTTCGAGCGGGAGTCCGAAGAGCGAGCCCATGTCGCTCCCGACGGTGAACGAGAGCTCATCCTCGCAGCCGCCGCAGCGCAGAAGGCGAACCTGGTATGCGTCTGAGAAGTCCTCGGCCCCCGATCCTGCAACGGAAAGGGTGTGCGTCGACGACTCCTGGACCTGAAGAGCGACCCGCGTCGCGACCCTCCCGCTGTAGTCCCGAACGACATCTACGCCGCCGCACCCCAGCGCGAAGTCCTGCTCCCACAGCCAGTCTCGGGCCCATGGCAGAGGTTCGAGTTCACACTCGACGTGTCGGTTCCACCCCGCACTCCCGCAGCTGGGGGCCTCAGACTCGTACTGCTCGACAAAGCGCTCCAGCGAGACGCCAAATACATCGACGAAGACGGGTTCGATGCCAGCGAGCTCCCGAATCCCCGCGGCCCCAACGAAGAAGCGGCCCACCGACTGCGGGCCGTACTCGTCGAGCAGGTAGCTCATGAAGTGGCCGGCCCGTGCGTAGTGTTCCCCGGAGAGGCTCTCGCCCTGTTGGAGGGCGGCACGAAGGTCGGACGTTGGAGGGCCGAAGTCCGGGAACCGGCCATAGACGACCGCGGCCCCCTCCTCGAAGAATGCGTGGGTTCGTCCGGCGCGATTGGCAAGGTACACATGGACGAGTTCGTGTTCGGCGATCGAAGGGTCGACGACGAACGCCCGCTCGCCGTCGACGAAACACCCTCCCGCGTCCTCCAGAACCCCGCACGGCGTACGCTCTACGAGCGAGTCTTCCGCCAACCAGAAGACGTCGGCGACGCCGTCCATCTCGCCCAACCCAAACTCGCGGGCGAAGAACTCGAGGGAGCGCTCCATCGCGAGGCCATCCCCGCCGCAGGGCTCACGCTCCCCTTCGGCGAAGACTCGCACCCGCTCCCCGTCATAGACGAGCGTGGTAGGCGGCAGCCCTGCATCGCCAGCATCCGAGCAAGCGGAGGCCCCGGCCAGCCAAGCCACACAACATGCCGCCAAGAGTGGCCGCAATCCCAGACACACAGACCGGAGGCCGGCCAACCGGCGCTGGAAGTAGGGAAACATCGAAAAGGGAACTCCAAGAGAGAGCACACAGCCGACGCGAAGTCGCGCTGCGTCTACCCGAACGAACTCCGCCCGGTCAACGGGCCCCTGCCAGATGAGTCAGCCGACATGCGACGAGAATCCTGCGGCGCATAGATGGATCCGGCTCCCACCTCGCTGCGGCGAGCACACGCTGGGCGTGGACCGGCACGAGTTCGTCGCATCCAAGGCCTCGATCGAGCAAGCCCAGGAACTCGACACTGCTGGTCAATGCAGACTGCACCCGATGGGCGGAGTCCAAGCTCATGAATCCCTCGGAGTCGAAGTCCAAGACGGCGTAGTCCTCCTGCAGGATTCGAACCGGAAGACGGTTCTCGAGTTCGACATAGATGGACGCGAGCCGAACGCGCTTGCTCGCGAACGACTCGGAGGCTTCCTTGCCATTCAAGATCGCGTGACAGTGCGTCTTCGTCAGCGAGACCGCTCGACCTTGCTCGTCGAGGTATGCATAGCGTGGCGAGAACCCCACGCACTCATCTTCGCACACGAGCGCCACGGGACGGAGGAGCAATGCCTCGGCGATGGCATCCAGGCCCGCTCCCTGGACGCGGCGAAGGTTCAGCCGTTGTCCGCCTTGGCGATTCGGAGAAGACGGCTGTGGATTCCCGACAGCGACTGAATGCACAACTGGGACTGAAACCACGACTTCACCGCCCCGACAGCGAACGCGGTGTCGAGTTCGGTGGGGAAGAGAAACTCGAGACTCTCGGGGACGAACTGCAACGCCGCGTTGGCGACAGCAAGGTAGTTGACCGCGAGCAAGCCAGCGTTCCCGAGCGCCGTTCCGCGGGCGAAGCGGGTGAACATTGCGAGGGTCTTGGTGGTGCGACGTCGGCCATCATGGCCTTGTGGCGCTCCCACGAACCAGTCCCATCCCAAGAAGAGTCTCGTGAATGCGAAGAACTTCTCCACGGAAGGCAACGTATCGCGGAGAGCTTGCGGCCCAACGTCCGATATTGTGGACGACTATGAGACTCGGGGCCGGTTGTCGGGATGGAGCACAGCGTGCTGTTCAACAGAGCAACAGCGTCTGGGATCCCAGACACTGAACGCGCCGTGGGCTTGTCGCCGGCAGTCGAGTTGGGCTTTATCGCGTTCCCATGCCCACAGCAGCACTCCCGACAGTCCTTGTCTTGGCACTGATACAGAGCACGGGCTCGCAACCTCTCAACGATCCGGCCACAATTGCACGGGCAGCCGAGAGCCGTGCACAGGCGGAGCGGTTGATCCGCGACCTCGAGTGGGAGGACGACGCGGACAAGCCGTGGTGGTCCGGCAGCCTGCTCGAGCGCCTCCGCCAGAGTCACGTATACGTCACCTGTGATGCGCCACAAGTCCCGGCCAAGGCCAAGGCCAAAGGCAAGCAGAAACCGCCGGCCCCTGCCCCAACGCCGATAGGTTGCACCCAAGCGCCCGAGGATGGCTGGCACGCGATCGACGGCGACACACTCGAAGCCCTTCGGGCGATACGAGCGGAAAAGCGAGAGGCCGCGCGCAAAGCTGCCGACGCGAAGGCGAAATCAGACGCGGCTGCGGCGAAAGCCAAGACAGAGAGTGCAGCGAAAGAGGAAGAACGCAAGCTACGAGCACGACGCGGGAAGTCGGCGATCGACCGAGCACTTGGACACCGGCCGCGAGGCGAGTTCCGCATCACGCGGCGGGACGCAAAAGGAGCCCTCACCGAAAAGAACGGTACGATCAAGCCCATCAGCGACGACAAGATCCTGTTCCGCGAGTCCGGCGACAAGACTTCCAACGAGGAAGTTGCCATGCACGAAATCGTCGAGGTCGAGCTCGTTCGACACCTGACGTCTGAGTTCTGGTGTTCGGACGTGGTTACAGTGTGCTGGAACAGCCAGCGGCCCTCACTCTCGGGCCTGAGGCTGTTGCTCGAGCCGAACTTCTCGGTCACGGTGCCCATCCAAGGAGAGAATGGGTTCGCGTTCAGCACGACCAACATCGCGAACTCCGTGGCGGTCGGCCTCGAAGTCAACCTGGCCGGCGCCTGGCTCTCACATCAGGCATTCTTCCTCACCCCACACGCGTCGGAGCTGACGAGCACAGAGGGGCCGACGGCAGGGACCAAGGCGTCGGTCAAGGCGAAGGCAGGGGTCGGGTTCGGGTTCTCGACCCTCAACGGTGCCCTCGCAGTGGGTTATGGGTTCTCGTTCTGGGACCGATCGACACTCCCCGACTTCGCGAACACTCTGAGCGAACGACGCGGCGCGAACTCGAACTTCCTGTACATCTCCATCGCGCCGGGCTCGCTTTCCCGAACGGCGATCGTCGGGATCAAAGAATGGCGCGAGAAGAAGAAGGCCGCCGCGCAGGAACGCGCCGTCGCCGAAGCGAAGACCGAGCAAAGCGGCAACGACTGACGCGACGCTCGGGCATCGCTGGGGTTGCCTGGGCTGTTGAGAGCATCTGACCCTCACGCCTGTCGCGTCAGCTTCTCGCGGTGGTTGCCCCACCGCGCGATCACCCGGATCGGGCTCGAGCTCGGGCGGCACCGTCCTCCCCGACTCGAGCCCTCCCGAGTCGGCCGCGGACGTTGGCGTTCGTGGAGCCGAGGTTGTGCAGTCGCAGTGTTGCGTCGGGCTCGGGCACGCATCGAGCGGGGTCGTTCATGGCTGCGCTGCGCCGCGGTGCGCGGTGGAGTGGGCCTGCGGCTTGCAGGTGAAGCCGGCGGCCATGCCGAGCAGGGGGAAGGTCAGGACGCCGACCTTGGCGAAGGAGCACAGGCCCGGTCGGAGAACGGCGCTACGACGCCCGACGAAGGTATTGAACCGCCCTCCGTTCGAACTCAGGACGATCCCGAACGGCTTCGAAAGCCTTGTCTAGAGGTGTGGCGCGGTGGTATCCACCCGCGAAGATGGGAGCGACGTGACCGGCACAGACAGCGCTATTCGAGGCTTCGACTACCAAGTCGATGTATCGCTGTGGTTTGCTCTCCACATTCTGCTGCTTCGAAAAACGGCCGAGCGGATCGAGCTGGAGCCTCGCGTGGGAGACGAAGACCTCGTCGTGTACGAAGAGAAGGCCGTACGGGCAACTCAACGATCACCCCAGGACGAGGACATCGTCGACATGCGCGCCGTCGGCGGCCCCGCCCTGCACATCCAGGTAAAGTACCGAGGATCTGCTGCTTGGACCGAGAGCGCAGTGAGAGATCTCCTCCTCCCTCCTGCCCCCGAGCAAGGTCGACCTCGAAAGCCCCCTGCGGCTCTCATCGCCGGCGAACAGGCATCATACCTATTCATAACCAATCAGTCAGTAAACTCCGTCTTCTCGCAAAAATGGTCTGAACTCGACGGAAACTTCGGAGGTCTCAACCTTAGCAAGCCACTAGAGGCCACACTGCAGGACCGAGCGAAAGCGTGGGCCTCCCACTTCGACATCCCGGCTCCGAGTGAATGGTCTCCTAAGTTTGCCGCCTATCCGCAGGCAACGGAGGGAGTCGTCCGACAACGAGTACTTGAACTCCTCACCAGCGTCGGATACGTCCCCCCCGCCCACCGCGCAGCCTGTCTCGAAGCGTTGAGACGCCTCATCTGGCACACATTTCGCCAACGCGACACCTCAACACGCGCCCCCAGAACACTGTCACGACATCAGATCGTACAAGAGATCCAGAACCATAGAGGGTCCCCGGACAAAAGCCCGACACTTAGGAATTACGTCGTCCCGCCATGGGCCGAAGAAGCAGAACAGACGCTTCGCGAACGTGGTCGACTGATAATCACGGGACCATCGGGAGTAGGCAAGACCAGCCTAATGCGCTGGCTCGTCGACAGATGGCGAAGACCCGAGTCGTGCGGGCTCGACAAGCGCCGCGAGCCCGCCAGAGTCGTCTCAGTAGTTGACGACCGGGACCTCCTCGAGGTCGAGCGCCACCAAAACGTCCCGGGCCCGCTCATCGTTGAGGTTCATGACCCGTGGGGCGACCGGGACGACCGCGCTCCAAGGCTCCGCCGGAAGGAGTTCGGACGGCTACTAGCTCAAGAGCTCCCGGACGTATTCATTGTGGCAGCGTCCCCATCCGAACGGGTCCCTCAAGAAGGCCTCGAAGACGGCCTGATATTCGAGCTGAATCAGAACACGATCAGCCGCGAAACACGACGACAAATTTTCGCAAAATATGCGGAAGAGCACGTCGTCGAGAAGACAGACTCGAGCTTCTTCGACATAGCCCTGCTCCCCGAGCAGATCAAACTCGCAGCGCACGCTCAAACAACCCAGCTAGGTAACGAGAAGGACCCGCTCAAGCCGAAAGAACTCGTACGCCGTTCCAGCGAGGAGGGAACCCGAGAGCGTATCATCACATCGTTGTCGCGACCACAAAGATGGCACACGTTGGAAGCAAGCCTCCTTTTAGCACTCACCAACGAGGGCCATCTTGAGATCGACAGGGTAGACCTCTTGCAGAGGTCGCTCCAGCGCGATATTCGCCTCGCCCGATGCCTCCCGTTCGCACTCGTGGCTCGCCTTGTCTCAGACGGGGTGTGCGAGCCGCCTGAAGAAGGAAGAATCCAACTGCGGCGTTCGGCACATACGGCGCTCTCCAGCGTCGCAACAGGGGGCAACGGGACCCCCCGGGACGTTGACGGACTCCCCCTAGTCGTCGAACTCCTCGTCGACCGCGACGTTCTCAGCCTTGCCGCAGACGCACTCCTACACTTGCTCAGCCGAGACAACGAAACGCTTGACCAGGTAGAAGGTCATGCAAAGGAGTCGGTCGCACGATACCTCGATGGACACATCGTTGCATCTACAACTCCGGCCGAATGCGGTCACGCATGGAGGCGACGCGCCTGCCTGCCCCACGAACTATCGGAGGCGGGGCTCATATTACACGCATTGGCCGCAAAACCACGCGGATACGGGCCCCGCCCAGTGTCTCTCGGAAGTCGCGAATGGAGAGCTCCAACCTGGGCAGCCGAGCGACGTCGGCGCATCCAGGAGTGTTCCGTTGCAATTTCGGCGACGCGCCAGGTCATCGCAACAGGCGTTCTCACAACACTAAGAGACCCGTTCCAGAAGACAAGGAGAATGCCTTCTTTCCTAGCCAAACTGGGCTGGGACCTCAAGGACTCTTGGCTCGCGGGGCTCACGGTCGCGCTCGAGAACGCCGACCGGACGGTGGAGGCGTACGTAGTCGGAGCCCTGGGTCATCCGCCAACAAGATGGCACTTAGTGTTCACACGAATCGAGGGAGCTCTGAATCGGTTGGACACGCGACATGCCGAGGTAGTCGACAAGGACGATCAGGACGTGGCTTGGGACGAATGGCAGGGTGACAGGTACGCCGACGAAAGTTGGGGCATCACTATTGCACTTGAGGCATTCGCCGCAACATTCTGGGAGACCCGCGGCGGCGACAAACTAGTCAAGTGGGCTCAGGAGAACGCGAACATCTATCAACGTGAGCTCCGCCAGGCTCTGCTGAGGTACTGGAGAAACAACTCCCCGTCCGCCGAACAACTCAACTGGGCGTGCAAGACCTGGGAGCCAGATCTAGATGGCGTTGCCACGTGGGAAGTCCTCAACGAACAGTTTCCGTCGCAGCGCAAGCGGCCGCCGCGGATCGAGCCACAGACACTACTATCGCATGTCACCAGCGTGCCTGCAGACCAGACAGAGGCATATCTCGCAGCAGTCAGGAATCACATAGCGACCCCATCCGACGCCCTCCGCGCATGGAACGACCTCGAACTCGACCTGCAGACGGCGATTCTACTAGCACTAGTGCGAGGCGAAGACACAGCTGAATACGACGACTGGGTTCAAGCATTCCAAGAAGCATGGAAGGACGCATGGGAGATATCGGACTGGCTGTCAGGCGACACAGCTACGCCAGAAGACTCAACGTTGCAAAAGAGGGTGGCCGAGTGGCGTCAGGCCGGCCATCGTCTCTCTATCGACACCCTTCGCGTGCTCCCTCAAAGCGACTATTCCCCCGGAGACTGGCAGGACCTATTCTCTCCATCCGCCCCCCGACTCCTTGACGCTCTCGATGCGGTCGTGGCACGAAAAGAACCGCCACCGGTCGAAGCTACGGACAGCATACTCAATCTCCTCACTCAGAACTCGTGGGAGGTCCGTAGAGCAGCGCTCGCGGCCCTAGGGGCCCACCCCCTTGACGACTTGAGGGTTGCGAAAATCGCGGAGAGGCTTGCAAGCGAGAGAAGCAAGCACGTTCGGATTCAGCTGAGCGAGGACGCGAAGAATGGAAAATGGCATTCAGCTGCAGAACTACTTGCGAACTGGGCCGTGTCCGATCGGACGGACTGGGAGGCGGACCCGCGCAACGACATCACCCCCGACTATCGTGTTGCAAGGCGCGCCATGGAGGCGCTAGGTTGCGTACAGGTCCCCCCTGCAATACGCAAGACCCTTCGAAACAAATGGACACCAGCGTCAGTTTCAGACGATGAAGAGCCTCTTGCGGAGCAAGCTCTATCGGTTCTTCTTACGGCACCGACCAAGGAGGATATCAAGTGGCTTGCGGAGCACTTGTGCCAGCGACCTACCTGGAAACCCGCGCTCGCCGCCGCGACTGATATCGCCGACAGGCATGTCTCGCACATTGACAAACTCCGCCTCGCACTCCTCTCGCATTGCCAAGACAGCAGGCCCAAGCCACGTCTGTTTACGGCATGGGGAGTTTGCTCACATGCGGATTTCTCCTCCTGCGGCGAACTCAAGTTCGCGGCTAGCCCTTGCGCATGTGCAGACTCGAACGGCGACGACTGACACCGAGAAGGCGGCATCCGCCGCTCTCGACAGCCTCCGAACTCACGGCGTTCGAGTCGATCCAGCCTTCGCTTCTTTGTTCCTGCCTGAGCCGCTTCTCCCCCTGGCCGTAGTGCTACAGGGGTTTTAGCTATGTTTCCTGATTGCCCGAAGATCGCGAGTTCCAACCTCGTCTCGCAGTGCGGCCCGAAGATCTTCCATTCTCTTCTCGAGGTCGATCCTCTCTTCGCGTGATAGCGGCCGCGGAGAATCCTGATCCGCACACATCTGTTCTAGCTTTCCTTTCAAGGAGAAGAGCGACTTTCGAACTGACCGCGACAGGTAGAGGCCATGTTGCTGCCCGAACGCGGCGCCGAGTTTGGCGGCGGTCGAAGAACCCGCGACCACGTCTAGCCGAGCCTCTCGCCCCATCCCGACGACTAGACGCGTCGACTCTGCGGAGTGATTGGAGATAGCTAGCCACACCGCTTCGCACGCCTCGAACTGTTTCTCGATATGCTTCTCGGAGATACCGATGGGTAGCTGACCGCGGAGTCGAAGATAGGCAGCGTAGGCCCCGAAGAGCGACGTTGCGATTGCCGTTGCGACGGGAATGAGGGACGAGGCTTGTTCGGCAGACACTCAGGTGTTCCGTTCTGTGCTTACCTACGGGTGAGACCCGCCGACTCCCAGCGACTGAGTTCATCAGGCTGCAGAGCCTTCTCGCACCAAAGTGCGGCTTGCAACGCGCCGACGTGCGACGGCTGAATTGCGCCCCCAGACAGCTGAAGGGCTTCTGAGAGCTTGGAGGAAAGCAGTTTTCGGAGCAGCGTGGTCTGCTCTGGGATCTTCGTCACGTTCTTCCACTCCATGCGATTCGCTCCGTGGAACATCATTCGTGTTTTCCAGAGATCCTTGGCGAGCTGGGCATCCATCCCCCATGATGCCAGGAGTTCAACCCAGCGTTTTCCGCCGGGTCGTTTCATTAGTGACTGGTGACAGCCCTGAACAGGGCACTCTCGCAGCTCGTGGCCGCAATCAGGTATATACGGAACCGGGTCGCACTCGTGCTGCTGCTGGCTTGCAAGAATCTCAAAACAGATCCAGCAAAAGGCAAAACGCTCGACGTCGTCCTTCGCTTCAAGAGACTTCGAGTACCAGCGCAGCGCAGCATCAACAACGGGTTCTGGTCTCACGGAGGCAGGGAGGTGATAGGGTTGCACGATACTCGCGAAGTTGGATGGGTATGCGACGGTTGAGAGCAAGCGCGCGAGGGGAGAGCCAGCATACATCATGAAGTGGATGTCGTCACCTGCGACCTGACCGGTATATCGATAGATAAGTCCACCCTTGAGCGGCGTTGGCACCTGACTGACGAGCGCAATCATCCCTACTATGCGTTCGATGGACCTGACGACACTCTGTTCGACTTTGTGAAGCACGACGCCTCGACGAATTGCACAGAGATGAATGCGAGGCTTACCGTCTTGCTGGGAAGACGACACGTGGACCGTTGTCCCGTCAGACGAAGTTACGGTCATATTAGCGAGCTGAAAGTAGCTCGCCCCAATGGTCTTTCGCAGTGAACCGTCGGGCGCTATCGAATCAGGAACTTTGGGTGCGGCAACGCCAAAATCGAAGACATAGGTCGCCCGCTTGTTGACGTCGAAGGGCGGAGGTGCTGCTCTGTTGGAGGCTTGAGGCACAGGTCCATCGTACAGCGTCGGCATTACGGCGCAAGGTATCGCTGACTTCTAGACGATTTACTGGACATCAATCTTATCCAGACTCACCTTGTAGCCGTAGGACTCCAGGATCTTAACGGCGTTCCGCAGTGTTACGCGACTAAAGAACGGGAGTGTCAGCGGAGTAGAGGAGGAGCTCGCGACCGCAAAGCAGACCTTATAGTGGCTCGCAGTGGGTCTTCGCGAGGGGTCGCGAAGGCGCTTCTCCTTGGGGAGCTTTTTGTTGAGTTCGCGCCGAAACTCCGTGTCGGAAACGAACGCCGTCGCAGCGACCGTGCCCTGCGCGAACAGATGGCTCATCACAGACGACCCGCTATACCGCTTGACGTGCACGAGTTCCTTCTTCGGCGTCAGAACGTCACAGAACTCGATGCGGCTTCGCCCTCCGCCGTACATCACGTTCTTCTGGTCCATCAATGCTGAGCCAGGCCACGCCTTCTTGAGACGCCGATTGTAGGTCGACTCCTCTTCTTTCTCTCCGCAGGGAATGAACTTGAGTCCGCTTGTCGGTATCGCGTCGACAGCCCTGTTGATTCGGTTCTGAAAGCTCGGATCGATCTCGTACCAGCCGCCGCCCGTGAGCAGGTAGCTGGCGCCTCCCTCGTCGACCTCTGCATACAGGCTCTCGTAGACACTCCACCGTCGCACCTCGCTCTCCGAGTTCGTGGCAATCGCTCGAACTTTGTGGCGTTTCGCGAGGCTAGCGTCGAGCTTCGAGACATCTCGAACTTGTTCGCAGTAGGTCGCCAGATGAACGTCGCTGTGAAGACGGGCTGTCTTTGCGCGCGAATACCGGAACCCGGCCAGTCGTTCCCAGTCGACGATATCTGGCACGGCCAACCACTTCCTGCTGTAGTCTCCCGTCCGAATCGCCGAGAACACGAGTTCGTCTAGATTCTGAACAAGCGACCGATCGCGAACCTCGCCGATATTGTCGATCCACGGGTACTCTTTCTTGTAGCGCCGGCTGTTAGCTTTCGCGACGTAGCGCGCGAGGAGTTTTGGCAACGCGTCTAGCGAAACGCGAACGCTCACCGAAAGCGCGTCCATCCCCGCCATGCGCCGTCCAAGAGTCTCATCCTCCGGAGTTCCGACAACTGCGCGAACAAGATCTCGCTCCACATCGAGTCCGAACCCGGAGAGGGATGTTTCCTTGCTCGACTGCTCGCGCGTGTGAGTCGTGATCCCCTCGAAGGTCTTGGTATCGATGCTCCTCAGCTTCGTAGGATCGACGCTATTGAGAGTCGCGCGCAGCCCGAACGTGCGGTCAATTGCAGATGGCTCGAGAAGAAAGCGGCCGTAGCCGAACGTCACCGCCACCAACCGCTTCCTGACGGGAACGACGAGGACAGCGGCGGCACTGCTTGACCACAGCTCAAGTTTCTTCGGGTCGATCGCCTTCCCGAAGAACTCGACCCACTTCGGGTGGACGCGATTGGACGGCTTGGAGTACAGCTTGCCCGCTACTCCAGAGCCAAGGTCCACATCCGACACTACCGGTTTCTTCTCCGCATCAATGAGACCGTCTGTCTCTACTCCGGTCTTGCAGAGGAAGACTGTGAGTGGCTGCAGGGGGGCCTTTTTCGCGACCACGAAATCAGAGTAGCACTGTCCGCGCTGAACGTTCCATGTCCGCGTTCGCGGCCAGTGGCCGATGGGCCGTTCGCATTCGGGCAGGGAGGACGATTCAATCAACCAGTCGAAGCTACGCTCCGCGTTCTGTTCGCCTTGTCTCCATCACCGTCGTCCGCTGCGCCGGACACAGCGTCACCACTCGATGCCTCTCGGCCAGCTCGCGCTCGGCCTTTCCTGCGTACGCTGCGACACTTCTTCCGTGCAAGCGGCCCGACCGACAGTTGCGAATCGATCTGGCCGTCCGGACTTTCAAGCGGAGCTCCTTTGTCGGGTTCTTGCTGCGGCCACGCGCTCAGGCTGGATGTGAGTTTGGGTTTCGTTCTCCGCAGCTCCCCCTTACACGGTGTCTTGGAAAGCGAACAGTATCCATCCAACGAGAGAGTGCTCCTGCGCGCATTTGCGCCGAGACAGGCGGCGGCCCCATGCGTGGGAGAAGGGTTGCTGTAGCCCCCACTTTCGACCCCGCGCCCCCGCTCCATTGGTTAGCCTGGCCCGCATGCGTCGCCTTGCTGCCTTCCCGCTCGTCTCCGTCGTTTCCTGTTTCGCGCCCAACGTTGCCGAGGAAGGGCAAGGCACATCATCGACAAGCTCAAAACCAGCAAGCTCGAGCTCGGCAGACGCCCCGACGTCCAGCTCGACCGGAGGCGATACGGGTGACGCCAGTAGCAGCACGGCGGCAACCTCGGCGGTCGAAAGCACCTCGAGTTCCTCGGACTCCGACGACAGTGGCGGCGCCGATTCGACTGGAGCGGAACCGCTGTCCTGCGCGACGGCAGTGCCTCCGGACGGCATGACGTGCATCCCTGGCGGCCCGTTCCTGATGGGCTCGCTCCCCGGGCAAGGGTTCCCTGCTGACGAGCAGCCGCAACACACGGTGAATCTGAGCCCCTACTTCATCGATACAACCGAGGTTACCGTGTCCGCCTACGCAGCATGCGTCAACGCAAACGAGTGCGCACCACCGACAAGCGAGAGCGCCAACTGGGGCGTACCCAGGCGAATGAACCACCCGGTTGACGGCGTCTTCTACAGCGACGCGCAGGCGTTCTGCGCTTGGGCCGGCAAGCAACTTCCCACCGAGGCACAGTGGGAGCGTGCAGCACGAGGAACACGCGGAGGCACCTTCCCATGGGGCGAGGCCCCGCTTTCGTGCGACTACGCACACATCTACGAGGGCGACGACGTTGGGTGCGGAACCGGGATGACCGCGGAAGTCGGCTCCTACCCCCTCGGAAATAGCGACGAAGGGGTGGCCGACATGGCCGGGAACGTCACCGAGTGGGTCTCCGACTGGTACAGCGCCTCGTACTACAGCTCGTCTCCAGAGCAAGACCCGACCGGCCCGAAAGTGGGGACCCTCCGCATCAACAAGGGAGGGAACGCCCAACTCGGACCCGCCAACCTAAGCTCAGACCAAGTCCGCGCGGCATTTCGTCCCACGAGACCCGGCGACGAGGCGACGACCCACCTTGGCTTCCGTTGCGTGCGCCCAATTAACCGCCGGTAGGTTTGCCCCATCGAGGTTTCCGACAGAGAAGATTGTCGGGAGCAGCTATGCAGATTCGGAAAGTCGGCCCACAATTCGGTCGAGAGTCGCCATTCGTTCTGGAACGGACTTTGCCGCCACCACCTCAAGGACGAGAGGTTCCATTCCAAAGTCGGCCGCCACGGACAAAATCTGGTTCGTGAACTCCGCGGGATCGGGGAGGATTATCGCGAAACTGAGCTGATAGCCCAGTCTCACCAGGGGGTGGACGCAAGTATCAAGCACGGTCGTCAGGCGCGTGATTGACGGGCCAAGCGCGTCCTGTCGGTCACGCATCAGCGACCGAACGAGGTCGCCGTCGAGCCCGATGTTGAGGAGAGCGTCGGACACACTCTGCTCGTCCTGACTATCATCAATCCAAGTCGCCATGAGCTTGATACCCGCCTGGACTCGGGAGGCCATCAAGAGCCTTCGGGACTGGGCTGCGACTTTGAGCGAGATGGCGATATCCGCTTGGTTTCGGAGAATCTGCCAGTGGTCGTCGCTGATGCTTTCCACAACCGCCTCTGCAATAGACAGCTGGGTCTCTCGCGCAGCATCCGCGGCTGCGAACTCCTCCAGCGCGTCTTGAGCCCTGGACCACGGGGTTCCGACGGTCAGCGGCTTTGCAAGTAGTATCTCCAAAACCGGCTTCACCGTCGGACTGAGCAGTCTATAGACGGGCCCAAACTCTCGCACACAATATGCGTCTATAGTCCCTGCAGTTACCTTGGGTAGCAGGCCGACGATCAACTGAAGAAGGTGCACCACCACACCATAGCAGAAGGCCGCACTGAGCGACTCGGCATAGCGACGCAGCCGTCCGCTCTACCGCATCAAGATGTACTCACAGCGCTCGGAAAGCGGAAGCCAGGTACGGACCGAGGTCGTGTCGTCGTGGATCTCTTTCCACGCACCGAGGGGTTATTCGACGCCCGGAGCATCCACTAATCCCGATACGACGACGAGAGTAGGCGCCAGATTTCCTCGCGAGCACCGGAGCGGCGTTTGGCGGAGATCGAACGGCTCTTGCGAGTCGTCGCCTCACGGCTGATCGTACCCCGGGAAGCTGGGCATCTCGGTGGGAATCGGCCCGCCGTCCGCATCCGAGATAGGATCGCCTTCGGTCCACTGGGCGATGTCCATGAACTCGGTCTCGCCTGAGGTGGTCAGGCTGAAGTCGCCTGCGCCTGGGTTGGCGAACCAGCCTGCTTCGAAGGCTCCCACCATCTGGTTTGTGCCGCCGAGGCCGGACTCATCGACGGCGTTTGACTCGAATGCTGGGCCGCTGCAATCGACGGAGGCGGAGTCTGCACCGACGGCGATGCTGTTCCTGACGACGCCGGA
>ENA-OWNT01001049-OWNT01001049.1-seawater-metagenome-genome-assembly--contig:-NODE-1049-length-41758-cov-10.236271_pt1 | contig 41758 bp, 36 predicted proteins | sample MGYA00238136_ERZ651165 | MGnify/ENA primary metagenome ERZ651165 (study PRJEB26861, sample SAMN08777766) | seawater metagenome | isolation source: coastal seawater | place: USA: Florida | collected...
TCTGCATAAACTTTTAATTCTCTCTTTCCTTACCTCGCTTCAGTGTCAATGAACTTTTTGACCGCCACAACCGAAACTTTATCTACATAAAGCTCGTTTATTTTGATCAGATATTTTAAAGAATAAATCTTTCAATTTTTTGTTCCCGTATCACTCATTAGCAACGGGAATGCAAAGATACAACGGCCATTTAAACCTGCAAAACTTTTTAGCATTTATTTTTAGAAAAAATGTCTAAAAATTTTGCTGCTATATTCTTTCAAGATTCAATTCCGAATTTACTTCGGAGTGCGCTTTCTTTCAAAGCGGCTGCAAATATATAAAAGGTATTTTTAATTATCAAGGATTATTTTCTTTTTCGCTGAAAAAATATTGTCCCTCATTTACAACTCCCTTGTTCTCAACCAATTCTGTCTCCATCAACTTTTCTTTTACTGAATTTAACCATCAATTTCATAGATGGGCCTTTTTTTGTCCTCAAAAAAATCACATTTTTGCAGGGCCAAAATAAGACCGCTTTTCAAATCATTTCAAAACAACTTCTCTATAACTTTTGTGTCTATCGTCAACTAACCGGCTAATCTCCCCAATTCTCATTGGGGACAATCGTAAGTTGACCACAAGAATTATCAGCGAAATTGAAAATATTAATCCCGAAGGAGGGAAATAGCCCATTCCCGACCTATCTCTTTAAATACAGTAACATGAAAAAGCACAACTTTTACGCTGGTCCAGCGATCTTACCAGCCAGCGTTATGGCAGAAGCCGCCAAAGCGGTAGTAGACTTCGAAGGAATAGGCCTTTCCATATTGGAAATTTCCCACCGTAGTAAAGAGGTGGTTGCCGTATTGGAGGAAGCACAAAGCTTGGTGAAGGAACTATTAGGCCTATCTGATGATTATGCTGTCTTGTTTCTAACCGGTGGAGCCAGCACACAGTTCTTTACCGTAGCGCACAATCTATTAACCGCAGGTAAAAAAGCGGCCTATGTAGATACGGGTAGCTGGTCAACCAAGGCAATAAAGGAAGCTAAAGCATTTGGACAGATAGATGTACTGGCGTCCTCCAAGGACAAGAACTTTAGTTATATCCCGAAGAAATATGATATTCCTTCTGATTTAACTTATCTGCACATCACCAGTAATAATACCATCTTTGGAACGCAAATGCAGGAATTCCCGGATACACAGGTACCACTGGTTTGCGATATGTCTTCAGATATCTTTAGCCGTCCTTTGGATACCGAACGTTTTGGGATTATCTATGCTGGTGCGCAGAAGAACTTAGGACCTGCTGGCGTTACTTTAGCGATCATCCGCAAAGATATTCTTGACATGACCCAGCGTGAGTTGCCTACCATGCTGAATTACAATACCCATTTCCAAAAGAATTCTTCTTTCAATACACCTCCCGTTTTCCCCATCTATGTTAGCATGTTAACCTTAAGATGGTTGAAAGCCAACGGAGGCTTAGCGGCTATGCAGGCAAAGAATGAGGACAAGGCAGGACTATTGTATAATGAAATAGATTCGAACTCTCTTTTCAAAGGTGTAGCAGCTGAGGAAGATCGCTCCTTGATGAATGTCACCTTTGTGATGGCTGAGGGTAAAGAAGATTTGGCTGAGGAGTTTTTAGCGGATTGTACTGCCGCAGGATGTATTGGTGTGAAAGGGCACCGCTCAGTCGGTGGTTTTAGAGCTTCCATTTATAACGCGATGCCAAAAGAAGGAGTTGAAACGCTAGTAGGGGTGATGAAGGCATTTGCTGCTAAGCATTAAAACGGTAAGGGCGCTAAGGTGAGGGAAAAGATTTCCGGTCTCTGCCCTTATTTGTGGTCGGCATTTGAGCGGGAAGCCTTGCAAAACAATACCGTAAAGCTTTTTGCTGAAACGCCACCCCTCATAATATAATGATCTTGGCAATAAACGAAATGCGGTTTGTAGGTTCCACATGAAAAAAGCAATAGTAGAAAATATCACGATACAACACGGCACGCTGTCGATTCCTGCTAAGATCTATCAGGAGCGCAGGTTTAACGTGAGGTATTCTATGAGTAAGAAAGGAGCCATCTTACGAATGCCTTTTCTTATTTCCGCTACTGAAAAGATTCGATACACTGAACAGTTTATCCAGTGGACCAGGCAACAATTAGAGAAACGACAAGATTTAGCCTTGCAATACGCTCCCAAGGTCTATCAGACGGGAGATACTATTGAAGTCGGGCAGAAAAGTTATCAACTAGTGGTCAAGAAGGAGGATCGCAAAACCCATACGGGTAAAATTAAAGGTCAGGTTATTGAGTTGAAACTCAGTAAGCATCAAGAGGGAATGGCCTTAACCAATAGTATCAAAACACTTTTGAGTCGGATCGTTGCTCAAGATTTTTTACCTGAAATCACCGAAAGAGTACATGAGATCAACCAAACCTACTTCCAATCCGAGATCAAACAGGTTCGGCTAAAGTACAATCGGTCCAATTGGGGCAGTTGCTCCTCCAGTGGGAACATCAATCTATCTACTCGACTTCTATTTGCTCCACAGCCGGTCATAGACTATGTCATAGTACATGAGTTGGCACATACTAAAGAAATGAACCATTCCAAGCGTTTTTGGAGTATCGTTGAAAAGGTAATGCCACGTTATCAAGAAAAGGAAAAGTGGTTGAAGAAGAATAGCCACCTTTGTGACTTTTAGGCAAAAAATCAAATACGGGTTAAAAAAACAAAAGCCGTCAACTACCAAGAGTTGACGGCTTTTTTATATCCAAAGATTACAACCTTATTCGGCAATAACCTCGAATGAAATTTCTGGTTGAACTTCTTTGTGCAGATTAAGAACCGCTTTGTAAGTTCCTAATTCCTTCACTTCGTCAGGAATTACGATCTTTCTTCGGTCTACCTCAACTTCGAACTGCTCATTGAGCGCCATAGCCAACTGCACGTTAGTAACACTACCAAAGATCTTACCACTAGTACCGGCTTTGGCACCAATTTTCAATACCTGATCACCAATCTTATCAGCAATCTCTTGGTAGAAAGAAAGTTTCTTAGCCTCTTGAGCATTCTCTATACGTTGAAGCTCGCTGAGGCGGCGACGGTTGGTATCATTAGCAATGATAGCCATACCTTGAGGGATGAGGTAGTTGCGACCATATCCATCCTTGACAGAAACGATGGTATGCTTGTCCCCTACCTTATCAATATCTTGGAGCAAAATAATATCCATGACAAGAAAATTAAATGGTCAACAATTACTTCAACATATCCGTCACATACGGAAGCATAGCAAGGTGCCTCGCTCTTTTGATAGCGGTGGCAACTTTACGTTGATACTTCAAAGAATTCCCTGTGATTCGACGAGGAAGGATTTTCCCTTGGCCATTCACAAATTGAAGTAAGAAATCAGGATCTCTGTAATCGATGTGCTTGATCCCGAATTTTTTAAATCGGCAGTACTTTTGGCGTTTCTGACCGATCTTAGGATTACTTAAGAACTTTATATCGTCTCTAGAAGCCATGATAATTTAGATTTTCTGGTGAGCAATTCTATTCCTCTTCTTTCTCAGCCGCGGCTGGAGTTGGAGCAGGAGCAGCTTTAGCCGGTGCCTCAGTCTTTTCAACTTTAGCAGGAGCTTCAGACCGAGCTGGAGCTTGTGATCTAGGACCACCGCCTCTTCGCTGGTTGTTGCCGCCTTTAGGGCCTTTACCTTGGTTATTACCTCGGCTTTTCTTCTCCTTTTTCTTCACTTTACCAATCAATCCGTTTCTCTTGTCTTCGTTGTACTTAACACCATACTTATCAAGTTTGATGCATAGGAAGCGCATGATGCGCTCATCTCTTCGTAGAGCCAGTTCCAACTTGTCGATCAACTCACCGTTTGGTCCTTGGAATTCAACGGTGAAATATACACCTGAATTTCTGCGGTTAATCGGATAAGCCAAAGTTCGAAGTCCCATTTCATCCACATGGATGATCTCAAAACCTTCTCCTTTGATTTGATCGACATATGTCTGAGCTGTCGCTTTGATCTCGTCCCCCGACAGCACTGGGTCTACAATGAAGGTAACTTCATAATTTTTCATGGATCAGACATACTTTTAATTAAACAAATGTGGAGAGCCAGTGTCTATCAGACAACTGATTCTCCAAAGCGGCTGCAAAGGTAAATAATTTTTTGTTTTCAACAAATGCAGCAGAAAGTATATTTTCTTAAGGAATTGGCTAGCGCGTTACAGCTATTGGCATGAGTTTGGGATAACTTCCTTGGATGACTGGAGATTGGCGATTGCCTGTATAACTTCTTACCCGACTGTAAACAAAGTCGAATAACTCCTGTATGGATATGACCTTATTTTGATCAGAATCGGCTTCCCCTTTCAATCCTCGAATAAGGAAGTGACTAAAAACGCCTTGGCGTAGTCCACTAGACTCCAAAGAGGTTTCATCCGACTTGGAGGACATGATCAAGGCTGTTCCTGGTTGGCTACGCGCCAAGGATTCATAATAGGTATGTAAAGCAGAAGGATATTTACCGTCTCGCATAGCTAACAGGCTTCCAGAGTGACAGGCATCTGCAATGCACAGTTTGAGTTTTGCCTTGCTCTTACTCAAAATAGCATTCACCTCTTCATGGTACAATTTATTGGAAGCGCCATCGAAATCAATGGGCAAGAATGCTCCTTTTAGCCCATGCCCTGAAAAATAGAGAAAAACCAAGTCATTGGGGCCTGCTTTCCAAAATACCTCCCGCATGGTCTGGGTGATTTTGACCTTCGTAGCATCCTCATCAATTAGTATCCTAATCTGCTCATCGTCTAAAGCCCCTCCTTCTGGACTTTTCAAAAATGCATAAATACGATAAGCATCATCGTCAGGGTATTTTAGGACTGGCATATGATCATAAGAGGAAACACCAACGATTACAGCCCAGACCTTCACGTCCGGTTTCACGGGATCACTGAAATAAGCAGGTGATTGGCGCAAACCTGGTTTTTCGTAGGGTGACTGGTTACCAATAAAGGTCCCATCCTTCCAGTAGCCGCTTGCCCGCAAACCGTCCTGCATGTACAGGGTCCCATAGCCATTGAAAGCGGCATTAGCCATTTCGCCCTCATAGCGCTCCCCGTTTTGGTAAACCACTACCCCTCTACCATGTGGCAATTCATTCTTGAAAGTACCTTCATAGCGAGCTCCATCACGAAAAACATAAGAGCCATATCCTTGAACGCAATCTCCTTCTATACAGCCGTAACGGCTATTTTTTGTGCCGGCAGCTGCGCTCACAAACTCCCCTTCTTTCCATACACCGGCAGTCACCTTTCCTTGCGCATGGTGCAATTTACCCCGCCCATGGCGATAGCCTTGCCGAAATTGGCCAACATAACGATCACCATTAGGATAATAGAAAATGCCAGTCCCTTCTGGTTTATTCGTTACAAAAGCTCCTTCATAACGGCTTCCATCAGGATAGGCAAATACCCCTCTCCCACTTTCACAGTTTCCACTTAGGCAACCGGATTGAACGGTATATTCATCAATGTTTTGTTCTGATCCTTTCAGCGGAGCGTACTGGCCATATTTATCAACAGGTTGGCCTCGTTTCCAATAGCCAGTTCTATTCGTACCATCTGCATACCATTTAGTGCCTTTGCCATCAGGATATCGATGGTACCATGCTCCTTGATATTTGCTTCCATCTGGATAGTGACAAACACCGGTCCCACTGATCTCTCCATCTTTGAAAGTACCTATATAAACAGAGCCATTTGGGTGAATATAAACACCTTGCCCTGAATTGCAATTGCCACTAATACATCCACTTTCCTGTAGCTGGTTGCTAGCCATCAAGAAGTTTCCGACTTCTTTCTGTTCAATCAATCGACCGGCTTTCCAGATCCCCTGTTGCTTGCTCCCGTCCGGAAGAGTCTTAATTCCTTTTCCATCTTGTTTACCTTTAAACCATTCTCCTCTATAGGTTCCGCCATTTGTATAGTAAAAACTACCCAAGCCTTGGATATCTCCACGGTTGAATTCTCCTATATATTTAGCACCACCAGGGAAGAGGAAGATCCCCTTTCCATTTTTACAATCACCGGAAATACATTGAGCAGAAAGTAGGGTAGACGAGAATAGACATACCAAAAGCAGTAAATTCGTTTTCTTCATGGGACACAGGATGACATTATGTGCTGAGGGCAACCTCAGTTGAAACTTGAATGTGAGTTAAACTATAGCTTGAGAGATAGTAGATTAGTATCAACTTTATCTCCGCTAGACTGCAAAGCATATACAGTTAGTACGCCCCTAAATATACGTAAAACGAATAAGAATGATTCAAATAGGTGAGACCAATGTGGCGTATATTCGATGTATAGAATACGGGGGATCACAAGGTAATACTTCGCCTGCCTCAAATATATAATTTTCTTTAATAAAAGAGCAAGACAATTTAGATTTATTTCTCAAGTATTTTCTTTTGATCCCCCGCTAAAGCCTTTCATTAGCGAATGACTGCCACCGGCATCAGTTGATCGAAACGTCCAGTCAGGGTCGGCGTCTGTACATTCCCTGTATATGATCTTACATTTTGATACACAAAATTGAATAGCTCCGTAACATTTATGATGTGATCTCGATCACGATCCGCCTCCCCTTTCAAGCCTCTTACCAAAAAGTGACTGAAGATACCAGAGCGTAAACCTCCATCCTCTAGCGAGTACTCCTCTCCCTTAGAAGACATCATCAGCGCAGTCCCACCTTGTGTATCCTCAAAGGCCGCATAGTATTTTTGCAGGGCGTTGTGCACCGTGGTCTTGGCTGCTAATAGGCTGCCCGAATGACAGGCATCCGCAATGACCAATTTATGTTTAGCCTTACTTGCTTTCAGCAAATTGTTAATCTCCTCATGCTTGAGCAGGTTGTTGTATCCATCGTAGTCAACGGGGAGGAATGAACCTTGTAAACCGTGTCCGGAAAAATAGAACAAGACCACATCGTTCTGGTCAGCACGTAAGAAAATTGAGCGCATGGCATGTAATATATTCCCCCTGGTTGCATCCTCATCAATGAGCAATTTTAGTTGGTTATCAGGTAACGCTCCTCCTTCCGGACTTTTGAGAAATGCATATATCTGGTAGGCATCATCATCGGTATAGCGCAAAGCAGGCATATGAGAATATCGAGCTGCACCAATAATCACCGCCCAAATTTTCACCTCCTGATTTCGATCCACTGAAACTGGCCCTTGATTTACTCGCTCATTTTTGACAAAGAGCTTCTTTACAGGGCGGCCAAAATCCCAAATCGCGCCCACTGCTTTTCCATTCACATAATGCATAACCCCTTTTCCATGCGGGGCATGTTGTTTCCATCCTCCTTCATAACGATCGCCACTAACATAGTAGATCGTTCCCATTCCTTCCGGTACACCAGCTCGGAAATCCCCTACATATTTAGAACCGTCATTGTACGTAAATTTACCTTTGCCATCTGCACAATGAATCTGGTTACAGTTTCTCAAGTAAGTCGTATCCCCATTGTAAGCCAACCTCCCCCAATCGGCCAGGTATTGATCATCTTCCCACTGCCCTCCTACCCGTTCTCCATCATCAAAAGTCATGGTACCTTGTCCATGTCGTTTATTCTTGCTCCACTCGCCTTTGTAGGTAGAACCATCCGAGTAATACATTGTGCCTTCTCCGTCAAATAGGCCTTCCTTAAATCGACCTTCGTAGCGGTCTTCATTTACAAAGTGAAACACTCCTTTCCCATTGGGCTTATTCCCACTCCACTGTCCCTCGTATATGTTGCCATTCGCATAGGTTATTTTGCCAACGGGCCCCATTAGATTTTTACTAAACTCACCAAAGTACTCATCTTTGTTACTGAACACCAGTCGACCAGTACCTTGTCGGCTTTGATTATTCCAGTTGCCTATATATTTATCTCCATTCTGGTAATAGAAAATACCTTTTCCATGAATCTTACCTCCCTTGAAATCACCTATATACTTGGCTCCACCTGGATATACGCAGGTGCCGTAGCCATCTTTACAATTTCCTTTTATACAATCTTGGGCTAAGAGAAAAGTGGGGGTAAGGAGAACCGCCAGCACGATCAAAAGCTCCTTCATGTTATAGTGTTTTTTTAGTGGAGTGTCGCTGCCTCCATTAGATAATCCTAGCTTTAACAAAGAGTTTCGTGTAACGGTGATTTCGATAGATAGAGCTTAAGGATATTTGAGAATAAGGGAGAAATAAAAAATACGTTTGTGATTTTCCTTCTGCATCCTTGATTTCACACTCATTCTTTGGATATAAATCAACAGACAAATAACCTTTTTTACCCTTCATATATTGTTTCCTGAAAATGTTTTAAGAAAATTTTTAGGCTTTAGTCGTCGCTTTACCACTTGTGACTTTTTTTACCCTAAACCGCAAAATTATAGCAGGGCTAGGCACCATTAAGACGGAATGCTTAAATTTGCATTTATTTTGAATCCTATTCCAGAATTTTAAACCAAAAGAATACAAAAATGGTGCAATTGTCAAGACTTTTTCTTCTACTCGTAGCAGTAGCACTCTTCGCATGCAATAACGCTGAGACCAGTGATGCTGAAAGTACAGAAGCTTCCAAAGAAGAAACAGCTACAGCAGAAAATGCAAGTGAAGGGGAATTTGGCGCCACTTTCACGGCCGACGAGATCATGAGTTACGATGAGCTTTTGTCCAAAATGAGCAAAGCTGATTCTTTGCAAGTAGTAGTCCAAGGCAAAGTAGAGGCGGTATGCCAAGCCAAAGGATGCTGGATGAATATTTCCAGCGAGCAAGCCAATCAAGAAGAAATGGTAGTTAAGTTTAAGGACTATGGTTTCTTTGTCCCAAAAGATATTGCTGGCCGCGAAGTCGTGATGCAAGGTAAAGCCTATCGAGAAGTGACCCCAGTGGATGAATTGAGACATTTAGCCGAAGATGCAGGAAAATCTGCTGAAGAAATTGCTGCCATCACTGATCCAAAAGTGGAGCTCAAATTCATGGCTGATGGCGTGAAATTATTGGGCGAATAGATACCCTTCTAAAAATGTGAGTTCAGGAAATATTGTGCCTGAAAGACACAATAAAGTAGAGAACTCACGTTTTTGTACCACCTCCCCCCTTGACAGCTTGTTAAGAAATCTTTAACTTTGTCCGACCAAATATACTTCTGGGGGTCATTTTTCGTTTACATTCCGATCCCCTTCATAATACATAAGACCCTATAGTAGCGGAGAGAAAACTGAAATTAGGGTAGATCATCGCAACCTTTAGCCCCAAAGCTCATATAATTATAAATAGCAATTATCCTAAATTGTTTTCTTCACCTTTCAGACCCCTCGTGTTCATTTAAGCATTATGTGACCCAGTGATTTTCAAACGTCACAATACACAGAGATTACTAAAAAGGTATTTATGAATTATCACGGAGCAAAGGCCTTCATTCTGGACAAACTGCAGTACGAACTTTCGGATCAGCTGACCTACCATGGAATTCATCATACATTGGATGTATTGTACACCACCGATGAACTGTGTTATCTAGAAAAGGTTTCTCCTTATCATACGCTATTGTTAAAAACAGCAGCACTGTTCCATGATTCAGGATTTACCATCGGTAATCTAAATCACGAGGAACTAGGTTGTACCCTTGCCAAAAAGCATTTACCACATTACGGATATACTACCAGTCAAATAGAAATGATCTGTGGAATGATCATGGCCACTAAGATTCCACAAACACCAAAGAACTTCTTAGAAAAGATCCTCTGCGACGCTGACTTGGATTACCTAGGTCGAGATGATTTCTACGACATTGGGCATACCCTTTTCGAAGAACTTAAGTCCTACCAAGTACTTGATAATGAAAAAGATTGGAACAGGATACAGGTGAGTTTTCTAGAAAAGCATCAATTCCTTACGCCTACCAATATCAGAAGAAGAGCTGGTAGAAAGCAAAGATATTTGCACGAACTAAAAGAATTAGTAGCTACTTACTAAAAAAGCGCTTTCTCCAAAACACTTAGGTCTAGCTCAAAAAAAGAATCTCGAGTACTATTCTTCTCAGAGAACAAGAGTCCACCAAAGACATATAGTTTTTCTCCAATCACGCAAGCACCTCTAGTGTGTCCTTTTATATTCGTCTTAAACTCCCGTACTTTTCCTGTTTCCGTATCATAGATGGCCAAATAATTCAATTTTCGACTGTCTCCAATCAGGATAGCATATTTATTCCAAGGAACAACCACATGCCCAGATAAGGCCACTGGCAAATTCCCCAGGGAGCGCCATCGCTCTTGGGCCAAATCTAATGCAGAAACATCTTGAAAACTGCCCCCGTTATATCCTCCAAAGGTATAGAGGACGCCATCGATGATACAGCCTGGCGCTTCCTTGGCATAGGGCATATCCGGCAATGCCCTCCATGTTCCATCCCGAGGGTCAAATTCACGTACATCGGCCAAGTATCCAAATCCCTTACCGGGGTCTTGTGTACCAATAGAACCGCCAAACAGATAAATTTTATCCTTCCAGGTAGATACACCAATGTTAGCCCCTTCATGTTCATTCTCTCCCCAAATCTCCCAGCGCTTAGTTTTGGCATCTATATACCTGATTTCTGGTAATAAATATTCCACATAGCGTACTGCCGATCGTTCAGGCTCATACTCCCCTACCCCACCAAACACATAGACTCTGTGTTGGGGTGGATAATATACGGCTGTGGCCTTTTTCTGCGGCTCAAGCCATTTTTCCGTTCTCAATCTCAACCAAATTTCATATTTGGCGTAATAGGTGAAAATCTCACTGCTAAAATCCCTTCGATGCCCCGAACCACCAATTATATACAGAATCTCGCCATCAGAAGCGTAAGACATATCATACTTGCCTTTCGGCATGGCTTTTAGGCGCTTGAATTTCAAACGGTTTGTTTGCGCACTCAGGCACAGCCCAATAGAAAGGAAAAAAAGAAATAGATACAGCGATTTCATGCTTTCTAAAATACGGAAGTGATGTTGTACGAACTAAGGTTTTAACGACTTTACAGGAAGTTAGATGTTGACCTTTGGCCGCAGCAGCCAACTATACTGATTCAGTCCATGGTACAAATTGATAATGGGTATGAAGACAAAGAGGATGGCCCGCAGCTGTGTCAGGTCCCGCAATGAACTCCTAATGGAGGCGTCGAACAACTCAAGCCAAGCCGCAATAGAATACGCCACTAGAAGAGTTAACTTCTTCCATGTCTGAAAGACGGTTCCAACGAACTGTGATAGATCAGTGGGGCAACTTAAAATGCCTATTCTCTCTCCAAACGCTCAATTAAACGTCCGGATATATGTAAGAATTCCATTTCGGTAATAATCCCAATCAACTCCCCTTCCTTAACTACCGGCAAGCAGCCAATCTTATTTTTCCTCATAATCTGCATAGCGTTGAGGATTGTAGAAGAGGGCTCTATTGTAATAGGGTCCTGAATCATGATATCTCTCACTTGCATTGCCGATTTCCCATTGATCCGGTTCTTTTGTGTGAAATAACGCAATAAAAGCCGTGAGGTGATTAAACCAACCAGGTTACCCTTCGTATCCTCTACCGGCATGTAACGGATTTTTTTCCAATCCATTAATTCCGCCACGAGTTCAATCAGGTCATCTTGTTGCACGGTAAAAAGATCGGTTTCCATAAATTCCTCGATCTTTAATTTCACTGGTCGGTACTCTTTCAAATCTTCTACTTTTGGCAATTCCCAGGTGTGAACAGGGTCTCCTTTTTCTTGGTTTTCTATGATACAGGCCGTAAGGACGCTAAGCGCTTCATCCCTGCTTACCTCTTTTCTCAATTTGGTATAAGCCCGAAGCTGCCAACGGGCACCGTTCATATGCCCTTTAGCTCGTGCTTCGATGATACCTAGATATTTATCGATATCTGCTTTTTTCACCTTTTGCTTCTGCAAGCCTTTGCGTGCCAACGGAAGTAATTCTTGAATCACCAGATCACAAGCGGAGATTTTCTGGTCCTTGAACCAGGTGAACTTCGTGTCAATTCCAAATTGTGCAGCTTTGGCAAAATTATCTCTGACATCCTCCCAGGATATATGATCTCGAATATCTTTGAGCTTATCTCCCATACCCACCATTGCCCCCAACCAAAAGGCAGCATTTGCCATTTCATCTATAGTAGTTGGCCCAGCAGGCAAAACTCGATTTTCAATCCGGAGATGAGGTTTACCATTATCACTAATTCCGTAGCAAGGACGGTTCCAACGATAAACGGTAGAATTATGTACTTGTAAAGCCCTCAGCTTAGGTACTTTGCCCTCTTCAATCAGGCCTAAAGAGTCTTCCTCTACTTCGGCACTCAAAAGTACTCGGAACCGGGCAATATCTTCTTTATAGATCTCCATAATGGACCCTTCCAGCCAGCCTGAGCCAAAGCTGACTCTTGGCGCACGTTCTCGCATATGGTCGTGCGTAGTCCGGATATCTAATGCTTGCTGGAAAAGTGCAATCCGAGTCTCATGCCACAAACGTTTACCGAATAATATTGGTGAGTTAGCGGCCATAGCCATAATCGGAGCGGCCAGGGTTTGGGCAATATTATAGTAATGAACAAAATTCTGCGGGGCAACCTGCAAATGAACCTGAAAACTCGTATTACAGGCCTCTAACAAGGGCGAATCATGTTTTACCAAAATCTCATCAATCCCCATAAGACGCAACTCATAGGCATTTCCGATGAGTTGGCTATCAATAGCTTCCATCAGCGCTCTGTACCTTTCTTTTGGCGTGAGGTTCTCCATATCCAGGTCAAACTTCCGCAGTGTAGGTAATATCCCTGTTAGCACTAAACTCGCATTAAAATCTCCCAATTTCTTGCGGAGTTTTTCCAGGTAACCACTCACCTCGGCTTCCATCTGACTCAGGCAATCTCCCTTAAAGACCCGGGGGGTCATGTTGGTTTCAAGGTTGAATCGGGCGAGCTCCGACTCTAGCCATTCCCATTTTTTGGTCTTCGCGAGCACTTCCGTTGCTATCGTAGCGGGCTTATAGGTTCGGTTGTCCACCAAACACATTTCTTGTTCTGCTCCAATCCGGACTATATCATCTTCAAACCATTCATGCTCTAGCATATATTCCAATGCTTGCACATCACGTAGCAAGTTCTTAACGAAGCGTTGCATTACCTTTGGATCTGTGGCAATAAGCACTCGTTGTTCACCCATATTTTAGTTTTTTATCGTTTTGGAGAATTTCAGGTGGATCAAAGTCCTTCTCCCAACAAAATACAAAGTCTATTCGTTAAAAAAAGCCCAATCTTCAAAGATTGAGATAATTTTGCTGAAATATTGCGTTTCAATCTATACAGGTTAATTGTTCGATTTTCTAACCGGGTTCAGCTTACAGAAAGCCGTAGGTTCTTCGGGAAGCACAAGTACCCTCTTTTGAAGAAAGTTGTATGAAAAAGTTAGGAGTTCTATTGTTAGTAGGAATGCTTTTCTTGGGTTGTAAAAAAGAACGAGGAGAGCGCCTCTTTGAAATGTTATACCCAAATTTCACTTTCAACTTGCCAAGTGGTTTATCTCCCTTTACTGCCCCCACCTTTGCTTTTAACAATGAGTCCACCAGCATCGACCTCTATTTACAGCAAAATAACACGGACACCTCCGCTATCACCGCGATTAACCCCTACAGTGCTCGAATCACGGCCCTAAATAATACTGCCTTTGATTTTCTGGATGAAATTTCGGTTAGGATATGCCCCGCAGGCATTGTCCAGTGTGATGCATTTGATGAAGCCTTTTACCTCGACAACATGCGCAATCGGACCTATACCACTATTGAATTACTCCCGTCCCTGCGGAACTTCAAACCTTTATTAAGTGGAAAAAGTTATCGGGTCGAAATTGTATTTAAGATGAACGACTTCACCCCCGTTTCGTTGGATTGCAAATTTGATATGTCCTTTGAAGCTATACGCTGATCCCCTTCTCCTAAAAACAGAACAGTCGATGTTTTGTCGCTTCCGGCCTGGGAAACAAGCAAAACATCGACTGTAGTGTCAGATATTATTCTAGTTTAAGATTAGACGATAAAACGCTCTAGGTAGTAGCCAACTAGACTCTCCAAGGTAGCCAAAGCTAGACCTTTCGCCGCCCCGACTTTAAATCCTTGATCCATAAAGTAATCCTCCAATCGCACTTGTGATTGGAAGTAGCTAATTTTCAAGGCAGTCACTACTTCGGCGTGAAAAGGGTCATTGGCGGCCCACGTATTTAAGCCTTGCCAAATACTCCTGTTCCAGCTTTCCAGTTCAGCCACTGAACGCTTATCCAACGGTAGCGGGGCCATAAACAATTGAGCCCTGCGAGAAGCCGCAGCATTCAACAAAGCCGGATCAGATTTTGAACGCCCATCTAGATCTTTCGCGATAGCTTCCATTGTTCTGATCTCCTCCCAACTTAGGAATTGATCGCAGGAGGCTAATTTTAGGGTACCCGCTGCATAATTAGCAAAGGCTGTATGTGCCACTGCCGTTTCTCTCGGGTGGACCTCAGCCAACCAGCATGGTGCACCGTAGACATTTTCTGGCGCAGCATGAATAAAATGAATATGCAGGATCAACTGATTAAGATCTTCATAGGCGTAGGTCGCCCTATAATCAAAGGGTGGTTGGTTCCCTAATCGCTTACCTTCATAAGCTGAACGAATGGCCGTATTCATCAAACCATTCACTTCCACACTAGGGCCTAGTTTTCTAAACATTAAATAGGCCCGGTAGGCTTGAGCAATGGGTGCTTTAGATCTTTCCAGTGTATATACTGCATTTGTTTGATCCAGCAAGTGATTGATGGCATATTGTACCTGATCCCCTTCTTCCTCTGCTTGAGACTGCATATGCGTAGAAAGCAATTCATACTTCTGGTATTGGTCGTTTCTCGTCTTAGCTTTCTCGTAAGCAGCTGCCGTCCCCTTACCATAATATCCATCCAGGCTACTAGCATAGGTTTTCTGAGATTTCAAGACCTTCTGTAGTTCCAAAACAGAGCCGCGTTTCACTTTACCTCGAATAGCAGGCAGGCTAGCAGGAGTAGCCTTTGGCCGGGTATTGGCAAGTGGTGATCTAGGCTGTACGTCTCCCTTACTATAGACACCCGGAAGTTGACTATAGGTTTTTGGAATGGTGGAAGGAACCGATGATCTGGCAGGCGGCGTAGTGGTTGTGTTCGTTCTATTTGGCCGTTCTTCTCCGATTGCGAGTGGAATCAAAGGTTTCTTGATCTGTGTTTCAAATCGGGACAACTTCACCAAAAGTGCATCATTTACATTTTTTATGAAGGCGTCTCGGAATCCAGCTTTTCTGATATCTTTCAATAGTGGTTTGGCTTCATTAACATTGCTGTAGATACCCGCAGCAATTTTAACCTTGTCAGCTCCTACTATTGCGTATAGGTCTCCAAATTTTTCAAACTTGGACCATTCTATTTCTCGATTCAGCGCACGTGTGGCGATCTGTATAATCGTCACGGTTCTCCCCTCCTTGATGTTCTTTTCAACGACATAGGCATTGTAATCCAACACCTTTAGGTCATTTGCCACCTTTTGGGCGGCAGTCTTATCATCATAACCTCCAAGAAACACCTGTGTTAAATCTCCATCCATCGGATAGGAATAAACAAATCCTAGTTTGCGAATGGGGTCAAAATCCGTGGATTTAGCATTAACGAAGGTTCCAACATGGACGGTGTAGAATTTCTGGCCATAGCTGACCATTGAAATGCACAACAGGAGCAAGAGAATAGGGAGTGGTTTACTCATAAGTTTGACTTTTTTCTAAGCGCAATATCCGAATTGCTTTGTCTCTCAGGTAAGCAAATTCGGGCGATTTTTTTTTAAGTAGTAATTGCCAATTCTAACGTGTGAAAATAATTTTAAATTTTGTTCTCACTACCTTTATGACGGCATAATGAAGCTTTTTTCACTTTTTTGCTTAAAATTAACAAGACTTTAGCACATCTGCTTTCTTGTATCCTACAAAAACCATGCCTTCAGGCTGTTATGAACCCCCGCAGACATCACTACTCTGCTAATATTTTGTACGAGAGGTTTTCCGCAAATGTTGTCAAAATCCTAAATATTCATGTGGTTGAACTATTATTCCTGAAAAGGCATTATATTTAGAAAAAGTAATATTGGATCTTGGGCTTGCCCCTTTACATAACCCAATAATTCCATCCACTTTTACGTAAACAATTACCATGAGAAAAGCCTTCATGATTGAATTCGACCTCCCTCAGGTGTTCACAGAAGAATTTATGGCCTTGATACCTAAACAACGCTATGTTCTAAATGAACTAATGAGTCGCGGAGAGGTACAATCGTACTCTTTGGCCTTAGATCGCTCCAAACTTTGGATGGTAGCCGTTGGCGAGAATGAGTTTGAAGTCATGGAACTAATTGACCAATTGCCACTTTCCATATACATGACACCTGATATCTCAGAGTTGATGTTCCACAATACGGCTAGCTTATCTTTGGAGTTTTCATTAAACTAGTCAACTATATACTCCTATTTGTTGTTCCTTTCCCACCCTTTCCTCTCGTATTAAACCAAGTTTGATTCCGGGTATCTAGCTGAGTCTACGAAACCAGTGCTCTGCACCTCCTTTTATCCTTCAATAAAATTATGCTAGGAAGATCCTTTGAGACCTTCCAACTTCCATATCCTTTAAACTTTGGTATTTTTGTGCCTTCTTCAAAAAGGCACGCAAAAGCAATGTAACATGAGAAAGAGAATCGCCTTAGACATGGACGAGGTTATCGCTGACATCGAACCCAAATTCCTTGCATTGTACGAACGAGAAACAGGTCAAAAATTGACTAAAGATGACCTCTATGGTAAAAAGGTTTATTACTTTGAAGGAGCCAAACACGTTCGCCAATTCTTGTTTGACAAAGGTTTTTTCAGAGACTTGGGTGTGATGCCCGATAGCCAAGAGGTTGTAGCTGAACTAATGGAGCATTACGATGTTTTTATCACAACAGCTGCAATGGAGTTCAGAAACTGTTTGGAAGACAAGTACGATTGGTTGCAGGAGCATTTTCCAGCTATCCATTGGAAAAACTTTGTATTCTGCGGGGACAAGAGCATCATCAGAGCCGATTACATGATCGACGATCATGAAATGAATTTAAAGTCTTTTAGTGGAAGAGGTCTCTTGTTCACGGCTTCTCACAATGTAGAAGTCACTGAATTTACACGGGTCAATAATTGGATAGAGGTAAGGGATTTTTTCAGAGCTGAACGAGCCAAGTCGTAGAGATGAAAAGATTTTGGGAGCATAAATTGGTGCAGCTTTTTGTACTTAAAGCAAAATATGCCACTACTAGTGCCATCGCCACTGCACTGGAATATGTGATGTTTGGCCTCCTGAAATACCAAGGGTTCGCAGGAACCTATGCTCATATTATTTCGTATGCCTGTGGAATGGTCCTTAACTTTCTGCTGCAAAAGCGCTTCATATTCGACCTCAAGCGATCCCTTAGTACCGCCTTCTTGATGGCGATGATGGTTTCTCTAGGTGGAATGGCCTTAAGCACAGGCATCTTTGTTACCCTTACCCAGTGGGAATGGTTTCATCAGAATGATTATGTAGCCAAGATGATTGCCACTGGAATTGTATTTTTTTACAACTTTTACTTAAAGCGCTTTGTTTTCGAAAAGAAATTTATCTAAGCTCATGATTAAACTGCACCACCTTTTTTCTTCGTTCCTAGTTATTCTTGTTCTTCCCTTATTTGCCCAACAAGATTTGAGTCTTTCTCAAGCAATTACCAAAGGTTTAGCCAACAATTATCAAATCCAGATTGCTGAGAAAAGTATTGAACAGGCAAGAATTCAGGATGATTGGGCTGTAGCGGGACGTTATCCTGTGATCAACTTCAATGTGTCTTCGAACAATAGCTATCGCAACACCAATAACCCAGCCAGCTTCCTAATTCGTCAGGATGCCATTACCACCCTTTTCACGCCTGGACTTGACCTAAATTGGACCATCTTTAATGGACACAGAGTAAAGTTGACGAAACAGCAGCTTTCTGAACAAGTCAAGTTCAATGAAGCTAATCTTCAGCTGGCAGTGGAAGGCAGCGTGCAACAGATTATTTTGACTTACTATGCGGCGCTTATCCAAGCAGAACAACTAAAAGTACTGGATGAGGTTCTTGCCGTTTCTAGAGAAAGGATTGCTTATCAAAAAATACGACAAGACTTTGGCCAGGCGGGTACCTTCGAATTACTACAGAGCCAGGATGCCTATTTAAACGACTCCATTAGTTATATGAATCAAGTTAATGCTTATGATAACGCCATACGGGATCTTAAGCTCGCTATGGGTGAGGATGATCTTTCCTCAGCATACCGCCTGACAGATATCTTGATCGATGATGCACCTGACTATGAAATCGAGACGCTTAAGCAGCGTATGCTGGCAAATAATCGAAATTTGCAGTTACTATTCGTCAACCGTGAACTGGCAAACGTTAGCACCAAGCTGCAAGAATCCACTTTGAAGCCCACTTTAAGTTTACGATCTGGCCTAACCTATGATGTAAACTACACCACTGGAACACAGACCTTCAGAAGCTTTGCTCCAGGGCAGCCTCCCTCTTCCGATGATATACCTCGAGTAGCCGCGCGTACTCTTACCGGCTTTGCTAACCTCACAGGCACTTATACTTTATTTGACGGAGGTACACGTAGGCGTAACATTGAGGCAGCAAAAGTCAATGAAATGATGACGCAGCTCGATATACAGGATCTCAAGCGTCAACTCAACGCCCAATTAGAAAACACCTATGCTACTTATAATACGCAAAAAAGCTTAGTGAAAGTAGCAGATCAATTGGTGGATAATGCGCGACAAAACCTGGGAATTGCAGAAGAACGTTTTCGTGGCGGCCTGATCAACTCTTTCGATTATCGAGTCATCCAATTGAGTTTCATCAATGCCAGTCAAGCCAAACTAAATGCCGTTTTCAACCTTAAAACAACCGAAACAGCTTTAACGCAATTGATTGGCGGCCTCACGCGATAAGTTCAAGTTTGATCAAACCTCAATTGTCTTAATCATAACCACAATCAATCTTTTGGGTCTCACAGAGCTATGCCCACTAGTGGGTTTTCAGATCCAGGAATCTACGAGAAGCCATAGGATGGGTTTATCCGAAAAAATATGACTTCGGTAGAAGAAAGCGTCAAGGCCTTTTCTTTTCACCTATATTTGTATAAAAAAATCATCATGGCTAAAAAATATAAGTTAACAGGTTTCTCCCGCTTTGTAGTAGTTATGCTTTTCTTGGTCCCTACGGCCTACATTGGGGCTTCTTACTACAATGGTGAAGATGGAATCCAGAACTTAAAGAATCTGCTGGGGATCGGATCGGAAACAAGCTCCACTTCTACAACTACCCCTACTACCTATGTAGATACCGATGAGGAATTGCCCAGTGATGTAAAAATGCTCCAAGAAGAATTGACTGATCTTCGAAGAAGGATAGAAGCGATGGAAAGAGAGAATAAAGAGCTCAAAGATCAGATCTTTGACAAAAATGAGGAGATTGTAGAGCTTCAGAGGAAGCTTAGAGACGAGTAATTTACATTTTTTTAAAAATAATATGTTACAATTCAGTTGGGATGCAAGCAAAAGTCAGGTAATTAGTTATTTTTGCTAATTATACCAAATGCGGTCCATAAATAATGAGATTTACCGTCTTTTCGGTTCTTATCTTTTGTTTGATCCCTACGATAATGTGCTCTCAAAACCAACGTTGGGAAGGAGGGTTACATTTTGGAGGAATGAACTATACGGGTGACCTTGTACAGTCTACCTTCCCAAATCCCAAAGAGACCAATACCTGGACCAGTCTCTATGTTAGCAAACAGCTACGGGATCAACTTTCATTTCAGGCACATTTAGGAACGGGTGCCATCTCCGGAGATGATCGCAATTATGAAAAACGAAAACTTCGAAGCTTTTACTTCCAAACACAAATTGTAGAATTACAATTTCGGCTTCAGTGGTATCCCTTTGTCCGGCCCGGACAAAGAAGGCCCAGGCTTACGCCCTATGGCTTTGGAGGACTAGGGCTCTACTATCTTTCTCCTGATGCTACACTAAACCGAGCTAAGCTTCCGCATTTGCGGGAGGCCATCGAGTTTGATCAAAACAACCTTCCGAGCAAAATTCAACCTGCCCTCCCTTTTGGTGCGGGACTCGATTTTCAATTAAACCAGCAAATACTCCTGGGCTTAGAGGCCAATCTTCGTTTGACGAATACTGATTATCTGGATGGGGTAAGCCAAGCTGGAAACCCTGAAGGAAATGATTGGTATGGCAGTTTTAGCTTAAAGATTGGATATACTTTTGGGAAAAGTGATGTTGATGGAGATGGAATTGTTGACCATCGCGATGCTTGCCCCGACTTTGCTGGGCCAATAGAACTGGATGGTTGTCCGGATAGTGATGGGGATGGAATTACAGATCTTATCGACTTGTGTCCTAACCTCAGGGGGAACGGGGAGGTTAGTGGTTGTCCAGATAGAGATGGCGACGGTGTTCCTGATCCAGACGATCGATGCCCTGATATAGCGGGACATGCACAAATGAGGGGCTGTCCAATTAACGATAGAGATAATGATGGTATTCCTGACCAGGAAGATCCGTGCCCATTGCAATATGGTCCTCCGGAACGTCAGGGCTGTCCACTCATTGACTCGGATGAAGACGGCCTGCTAGACGAAGACGATCATTGTCCCGATCAATATGGTTTGGCCATATTCCAGGGCTGTCCGGACACTGATGGAGATGGAATACAAGATAGAGAAGATAAATGCCCGAAACTCTTTGGATTATATTCTCAACAAGGATGTCCCTTGGAGATTAGTGCTGAAGATCAAGCCCAAGCACTGAATCGCCAACTACTAATTTTCACCACTGGGAGCACGAGTATTGAACGCTACTCTTTATTAGATCAAATCTTGGCATTTCTGGAGCAATATCCTACTTATCAACTGTTGATCAAAGGCTTCACAGACAAGGAAGGAAATGATGTCAACAATCTTCAACTCTCCAACAAAAGGGCAAGAGTATGTTATGATTATTTTCGAGGCAAGGGTATCGATCCTGATCGGTTGACATTCAAAGGCTATGGTTCTGATTATCCGATATCCGAAAATCTTACCGAAAGAGGACGTCAACAAAATCGACGAGTGGAATTCCAGCTGTTCAGGTAGGACAATTGCAATTAGGCCGATCCTGCCCCTCCTTGACACCTTCTTCGATTTCGTATATATTTTTTTTTATTTTATTTGCAACTTGAGCTTCTCTACTCCGTTCAACTTCCTAGACACCTAATCCAAATGGATGGAATGCTAGTATTTCCATTCCTTCACCATTCAATTAAGCCTTTTCGCATTCGTTTCCATCCCAATACCGCACTTCCGCAAACCAATATTCAAACAACACTAAGTAGCCGTAGTACCTGCCATTAGACCGATTGTGTCTGAGTACAGAATGTACTATACCCTGGATAGCTAACAACATGGGCTTTGCAGATCGCCCTTGTCGTGTTTGATATATTGAAAACAACCCTCTTTTTAAAAACACAAAAACCATGAAGCATCTTTTGACAATGCTACTATTCACCGGGATTATAGTCTCGACTACTGCTCAGGAACATGACTGGGAAGTTGGGCTATTACTTGGTGGATCTAATATTGGTGGGGATCTCATTGATCCAGATCTTTCGACTTTTAAGGAAACTAACTTTGCCTTCGGTTTGCAGGCTAAGAAGATTCTGAACAAAAGACTTGGTATTCGAATGGGATACTACCACGGAAAATTGACAGGAAAAGACAGTAATTTCGAGCGCTTGAGTTATAGGGGTTTTAGTTCTTCTACCCCCATCCATGAATTCTCTGCTCAGGCAGAATGGGATATTTTAGGGCATCAACGCTATCGCGGGGAAGTCTTCAAGAAAACTTTCTCTCCCTACATCATGGGCGGATTAGGCCTTACCCATTTCAACCCTAAGGTGAACTTTGGCGACAGTGGTGGTAGCAATGCGGAAATGATTGCATTGGATCAAGCCGAGGATGTTTCTACTTTTAGGTTTGTCATTCCAGTGGGAGTCGGCATCAAGGTGGACCTAAATCCACAATGGTCCCTTGGCCTAGAATATGGCTTCCGAGTCAGTTTTAGCGATTATCTAGATGGCGTAAGTATGTCTGGTAACCCTGATAAAAATGACTGGTATGGGATTGGAGGGCTTAACCTAAACTATCGACTTTCCAAACGAGATACGGATAAGGATGGCGTAGCAGATGTTGATGACCAATGTCCTAATGATTACGGTATTTTAAGTCTCCAAGGCTGCCCCGATGGCGATATGGATGGCATAGCTGATGCCGAGGACAATTGCCCTGCCTTAGCGGGTATTGCGCTGTATGGAGGTTGTCCAGATACGGATGGTGATGGCATACTTGACCCTTATGACGATTGTCCTAATATTTCTGGGCTTCGAGAACGCGCTGGATGTCCGATCTACGATGAGGACGATGACGGTATAGAAGATAAAGACGATCCCTGTCCGGCCATCGCAGGGCCAGCCGACAATCAAGGATGCCCCTACCCTGATACAGATGAAGATGGGATCCTAGACAAAGACGACATGTGTCCCACGATAGCGGGGTTGAAAGATATGGACGGATGTCCAGATACTGACGGAGATGGAATTGTTGACATTAAAGATGATTGTCCAAAGATACTAGGGACACTGAGCAATAAAGGGTGTCCAGAAATTTCACAAAAGGATGTAGAGGTACTAACCTTTGCGACAGAAAGTGTTCAGTTTGAAACGGCCAAGTATGTCCTTAAAGCTAGCTCTCATAGCACCCTGAATAAGATTGTAGATATCTTGGAAAAATATCCACAATATGAGTTGATCATAAAGGGCTATACAGATGATCGCGGAGACAAAGTAACGAACCGAAAACTATCAGAAAACAGAGCATTTGCCTGTATGCAGTACTTTAGCATGAAAGGTATTAGTGCTCGCAGGCTTTCATATAAAGGCTTCGGTGAATCTAACCCCATAGCGTCGAATGCCACTTCCAAAGGTCGTTCAAAAAATCGCAGAGTAACCTTTGAGTTAACACGCGATGAAAAGGTGGTGACCAGCGGACGATAAATTCCAGGTATAGAGATTTTCCTCTAAAACTAAACCACAGTAAAAGGACAGGGCTTGGGGTCAAACTTGACTTCCAAGCCCTGGAATTGATTCAAACTTAGTCATCTGGACTGCGACCTAGAGTCATGCATATCCTGGGCTTCAGCGTCCTACCGGCCAGCAGTCGGGGTTTCCGCGCCAGGTCTTTCAAGCCCTGGTTCCGGGATTACAGAATAGGAGACTCGCCAGGAGCTTCACCAGTAAATTCAATACTTTGGCCTCGTCCGCAACCCATAAGTTTGAATCTATTTTCCTGTACTAATTCGAGGCCAAATGGTAAAAAGACTCGGGAATTCTCAAAATCTGCCCAGCTTTTTCTATTTTTGGGCCTCAAAATAAGATGACTCATCTCAATAAGCCTCGCACACGCGCCCAAGAATCTAGAGCAGCCATAGAACGTTTATATATTGCCATGCGGCATTTATTCATTCGAGGAAACTACAAACCACTGGGAGTTTCCGGGGAAGCTATGATTAAATCTCTGAAACAATTGTGTCCCGAAATCTACGGTGACCTTAGTGACCCCGAAAAGGTCGAACTTGATGGTTTACTCTATATTTTTCAACGACTCCCACGCGGCATAGAAGAATGCAGATACGTTCGCCTGATTTCCAGAGAGGGCTTTGAAAATAGCTCTTTCCAACCTATCGTGCCACCGAAACGCCGCCGTAACTGCTACCGAATCGATGATAATCAAATGTACATCGAGATGACTCGAGGACGTTCGGATATCTACGATGTCTTGACTCATCTGACCTTTATGTATATGATGGCAGAGAAGATTCGAAAGAATAGTCAGGACCATAAAGGAAGAAAGAAACGCGAATGGGAAATGCTTGAGCGTATTGTAGAAATGGAAAAACGCGGCGAAGATTTTGACCAAGAAGTAGCCTATACTTACCTGAGTACCATGCTAGGGCGCACTTATGATGACACCTTAGCTGCCTGCCAGCGCTTTTCCTCCAGTGAAGCAGTAAATAGCGTATTCCATATCACCTATTGGCTGGGGAAACTATCCTTTGATGAAGCACAGCACGATGAAGATCGAGAAATCTACTTTTCCTCTGCCTTAAGAGAAAAAGTAGGGCATCATATTTATGGTGAATCATGGGCACAAAATATCAAAGCCAAGTTAAAGGAACTGAAGCTTTTGGAACGGCCGATACATATTATCAGTGCCAACCCACATAGCATTGTGAACAGTCTATTTGCCCCGGTGGCCCTTGATCGTATGACAGATGAGCTGGATGATATAGCCAGAGATTTAAGTTTAAGCGGTAATGATCAACTCCGAAGAAAGGTAAAGAAACTAGCCTTCAAAAATGGAATGGTGGAAATCATGGATACCAGCGGTACCAACATCTCAGTACAAATCTTTGATACCGCGAAAATGAGTAAGATTGCTTTCTCGCCCTTCCTACAATGGGACAAGACCTTTATCGAAAAAGAGAAGCCGGTAATTCTGGTGATGGACTATGCCTTTGGAGAACAGGCCTATGAAACCATGGATGAATTGCTTAAGCCCTTTGAGGAAGAAGACAAGAAAACGCCACTCCATATTTCTTCCATATCAGTAATGGGCAAAGCGGGGATACTGGAAGGAGACAAAGGAGATATCATGGTACCGACCGCACATGTATTTGAAGGGACGGCAGACAATTACCCCTTTCAGAACGAATTGAGTAAAGCCGATTTTGAGGGATATGGTCTACGTGTGTTTGAAGGGCCGATGATTAGTGTGCTGGGAACTAGCTTGCAAAACAAAGATATTTTGCGCTACTTCCACCGCTCATCCTGGCATGCTATTGGTTTAGAAATGGAAGGCGCGCATTATCAAAAAGCCATTCAAGCCGCTACCAAGATCCGCACGGGGGGGATTGACCCCGATGTGGTAGTGCGATATGCTTACTACGCTTCGGACAATCCGCTTATTACAGGAGCAACATTGGCTTCAGGGAGCTTGGGTGTTGATGGTGTAAAACCTACCTATTTGATCAGTCTTAAAATCTTGAATCAAATCCTTGGCGGACCAGAAAATCAAGCTTAGGCATATTCCGGTTATCATTAGTTTTAGCTTTTCCGACTCAGGTAGACGCCAACCAAGATCAGCCCCATCCCAGCGAAGTGTGCTACAGAAATTATTTCCCCATCCAGTGCTCCCCAAAGGAGCGCTACAATGGGGACTAGATAACTGATCATGGAAGCAAATACCGGTGAGGTGATTTGGACCAGCTTAAAAAATAGCATCGAAGCCAAGACCGTACTTACCACAGCCAAAATACCAATGTACCCTAAGGCTTCCCATCCTTGTGGGTGCTCCATTAAGGTTCTGCTAAAACCTGTGGTAAACAGATACACCAAGGCAGGGATCCCCACCATTATAAAGGATATTGCGCTAATAATAATGGAGTTGACATCCCGCAGGTAGAAGCCTACTAAATTCGTACTGGTTGCATAGCAAATCGTCGCTAAGACAATCAAGAGACCATATGCTACACTCCCTTCAAAGCCGACCTTTTCACCAAAAAGAAACAGGCTTCCCGCCCCTACTAGTCCAATTGTCACACCTAGTGTCTTAGCCCATACAAACTTCGTTTTGAATAGTAGCATCCCCAATATCAAGGTAAATAATGGAGTGAGCGAATTGAGGATACCTGCCAGCGAACTACTCATATTGGTCTGGGCTAGTGGAAACAAAAAGGATGGAATCCCCGTTCCAGTAATACCAACCAATAGCAACACCTTCAATCGGTCCCAAGGAATCTGTTTCCATTGGTACCAGACAAAACCCAAACAGACTAAAGCGGAGATACTCAACCGTAGGCTTCCAACTTGCATCGGGGAATATACATCCACTGCCTTTTTGATCAGGATATAGGAGGTACCCCAGATAATACTAAGGAAAATTAGCAGTAGCCAATGTTTGAGTTCGATGCGGTGGGTTGGCGGAGGTGGTTGCACACTATTTGTATTTAAGACGCAAATGTACCATAACAAATGATTTTTTTATCTTAGGGTAAGAGGATTTTCCAAGGCTTGCTGGCACATCTGCGAAAAGATTTCTTCAGGATCATGAAGCTAACAGACTTTACTAATTCATTGTTGCGCAATAACTCTTCCTCGCCTAGTACTTCTAATGACTTTGGCTTAGGGGATAAGATCATGACCGGCGGTGGTCGGTTGATCAATAAAGATGGTTCTTTTAATATCGTTCGGGAAGGAAATACGGTTTGGACGATGTACCAAAACCTCGTGGAGATCTCGTGGCCACGTTTTCTGGGTTTAATGACCGTATTTTATGGCTTGATCAATGCCCTTTTTGCCAGCATATTCTGGCTTATGGGACCAGAAGCCTTAAGCGGAATGATTGATAAAGGTCCAATTGAACGATTTATTCATGCCTTTTTCTTCAGTATTCAAACCTTTACTACCGTCGGATATGGAGGCATTACTCCGCAGACGCTGGGAGCCGACCTGCTCGCTTCTTTTGATGCATTCATCGGGTTGCTAGCTTTTGCCCTCGCTACGGGTATACTATTTGCCCGATTCGCCAAACCAAAGGCACAAATTCGGTTTAGTAAAAACGCGTTAATCACTGCTTACAGAAATGGGAAGAGCTTACAATTTCGCATTGTTAACCTTCGTAATAATAAGATCATTAACCTCAATGCACAGGTAACGATGACGTGGTTAGAAGCAACGCCTACAGGCAAAAAAAGGAGATTTCAGCAGCTACCATTGGAAAGAGATGCAGTGAATCTATTCCCGCTGAATTGGACGCTCGTCCATCCAATCACAGAGGATAGCCCTTTATACAAAAAAGAAACCAGCGAAATTAGAAAATTAGAAACAGAGATTATCGTTTTGATTCAAGGTTTTGATGAGACCTTCTCTCAGAGTGTTCATGTTAATAGCTCCTATACTTGTGCTGAAATTTTATCAGATCGCAAGTTCGCTCCGATGTATTTTGCTAGAGACGGAGTCACAGTTTTAGAACTTGATCGTCTAGATGAAACCCTTTTGCTTGGGGCTATCGAAAAAAAATTATAACCACGTTAAACCCTTCCCGAAAATTCAAGTCAAAGTAACAAATCAGATAATTTGCAAACAGCGGTAGCAGATATTAAGGATGAGCAAATTCTGACCTTGATCCAAAAACAAGGTCAGCAAGAGCGTGGTTTCAGGCTGCTATTGCAGAAATACCAGGAGCGACTTTATTGGCATATCCGCAAGTTGGTTATCGATCATGAAGATGCCAATGATGTAACTCAAAACTGTCTGATCAAGGTATTTCGAGGAATTCAACGATTTGAAGGAAATTCCTCTTTATACACTTGGCTCTATCGCATTGCAACCAATGAATCGATCACATTCTTGAACAAGAAAAAGAAAATAGGAACAGATTCGATTGATAACAAAGCCTTATCTCTGGCTGAAAAGCTGCAAGCCGATGTCTATTTCGATGGTAATGCCATACAAATCGCGTTACAAAAGGCTTTGCAAACATTGCCGGAGAAACAGCGAATCGTCTTCCAGTTACGCTACTTCGAGGAAATGAGTTATCAACAGATGTCAGAAGTGCTCGGCACTTCGGTGGGAGGACTGAAAGCCTCCTATCACCATGCAGTGAAAAAAGTAGAACGGGCATTGAAGGCAGCCTAAAATAAACCAATGTACATCTAGTGGGCTGTCAAGATTATCAAGAAGAACCGAATAATTATTACGCCATGAGCGAAAAAGAAGACATACTTAGAGAGTTACAAGATATTGCTCCCGAACTGGCAAAATTCAAAGAAGAGCAAGAGGGTACGGGCTTTCAGGTGCCACCTAGGTATTTCCGGGACCTGACTCAAGTGGTAATGAACGAAGTCAAAGAAGATTTGCAAGATCAACCTTCGTCCCTGGCGAAGCCCGGCCGCTGGTGGCAGGCTTTGCTAGAAAGTGTTCAAAGTCTAATCCAACCCAAACCTGCGCTGGCCCTAGCCTTTATTGGTCTGCTCTTGGCCGTCGGCTTTTGGTTTGGGCAATCCAATTCAGCTTTAGATACTGTCAATCCCAATTTGGCGATGAACAATGATGATTTAGAGGCTTATGTCTTGGCTAATATCGATGATTTTGAAACAGATCTATTGATGGATATGTATGCCGAAACCTTTCCAGAGGAAGAAGAACAAATTACAGAAGAGAACCTAGATGAACTTCTCCAGGAAATGGATGACGAAGACTTTGAAGACTTATGGGATGCCGAAAATTTCAACGAATAGAACAACATCCGACAACACAAAAATGCAGATGATATGAAGCATAAATTTTTCAAATGGGGACTGAGTCTATTGATAATGCTATCCTTGGGTCAAGTACTTCTCGGACAAACCTCCAAACGAGAACGGATTGAGGCTGAAAAAGTAGCCTTCATTACTAAGAGAATGGAATTGACGCCAAAACAAGCGCAAGGTTTTTGGCCTATACATACCGAATATGAGAAAGCCGAAAGAAGGATAAGGCAAAAATACCGCGTACGCCAATCCATCAGTAGTATGACGGATTTGGAAGCGGAGGAATCAATTGAAAAAAGGATTCGGATGGAAGAAGAGTTACTAGCCTTAAAGAAGAACTATTTTACGCGATTTAAGCAAGTGATTAGTCCACGCCAAATACTGATGTTACAGAAAGCAAATGCCGAGTTCAAACAATATTTACTCGAGGAAATTCGGCGCAGACGGAGTAAGCGATTTGGTGGATAATCAGTGGACTATCCCTAGTCATGACCTAATATTTTTCCTTTCTATAGCGAACCGGTTGACAATGATTGTCAATCGGTTTTTTTTGTCTTCTCCTTCGGTATTTTGAGCCTTTCACAAAAAAGTCCGGGATTTAAAAATCGGTATGCAACCCTAAACCCGCAAGTGCGTATAAAATTTTAACAAATAAGACAATTACTTAAATAGAGAAAAAACATAAAGTGTTCGTTATTAACGGTTTACAAAAATAACCAAACCATTTCCTCTTCATTTTGTACCGCTCCTGTCAAAACCGGACCGCTACAAATATGGCAAGGCATTTATGGCACCTTTTTATGTATATTGTGCGTACAAAGGAATGAACACTTCAACTTTGTCCTATGAACAGAAAATATAGCCAAGCCATAGCTGATTTGGTTGCTGCCTATGAAGCTACGACTCAGTCCGGTTCTAATAAATTTCTTGACCCACAGGCCTATCACGAATTGATCAACTACTATGAGGAGGATGAACAGTTGGATAGAGCACTTGAGGTTGCGGATTTGGCTATTGCCCATCATCAATTTTCTGCAGAATTTTATACTCGAAAAGCACACCTCTTACTAGAAGTACAACAGGAGCTACAAGCCCTAGAAACTCTAGGCATAGCAACAATTTATGCTCCAAATTCTCTCGAAATTAAGATATTGGAATCCGAAGCCCTGACCTATCTTGATCGCACACAAGAGGCCATGGAACTTTTGGAAAACTCGAAATTTGACTTGAGCAGAAGCTCGGCAGAGATGAGTGAGATCTTATTAGCTGAGTCCTTGATTTATCAGCACAAGGAAGAATATGAGCTGATGTACTTCATTCTAGAATCCGCGCTGAAGGAGAATCCAAAGAATAGAGAAGCCTTGGATCGGGTGTGGCTGGCGGTCGAATTGTCCAAGCAATATGAGAACAGCGTAAAATTGCATGAGTGGGTAATCGATCAAGATCCTTATTCAGCATTAGCCTGGTATAACCTAGGACATACCAACGCCTACCTTGGAAACTATGAAGCTGCTATCGAAGCCTATGAGTACGCTTTCATCATCGACAATAAGTTTGAATACGCGTATCGAGATTTTTCGGATTTGTGTTTTGAAATGAAAAAGTATAAGAGAGCGTTGGATGGTTACCTGGAAATGATTGAGCACTTTGAGGCGGAAAGTGAAAGTTTGCTTCGAATTGGCCAATGTTATAAGGAGTTAGGTAATCTAGATGAGGCTTGGGCATTCTTTCTCAAAGCTCTGCAATTGGATACACTCAATGATGAGGTGTATTTCCATTTGGGAACCTGCTACTCTGCTCAGGGTTGCTACAAGGAAGCATTGAAGGCTTTCCAGAAGGCAATCAACATTGAAGACTTGCAAGAAGACTACTATGTAGCTTTAGGTGAAACCTACTATTATCTCGATAAATTTAACGCTGCCAAGGCGAGTTTTAAAAAAGCCATTACTCTGGCACCGGAACAAACCCATTGCTGGATAAAATACTGTCGTTTTTTACTAAAAATAGATCATGGAGAAGAGGCTTTGGCTTTGATGGAGGAAGCAATAGATCAGTCCTACGATACCAGCTTGGTCTACGGACAAATCGCTTGCTTATTTTATCTGGGACGTGAACAGGAAGCAAAGTATAGGCTAGGTGATGCCTTAGTTGATGACTTTGTAAGCCATGATACACTCTTCACTATTTATCCACCTTTGGCAGAAGAAGAAGCAGTGCATTCTCAAGTAAAAGTGTACTTGGGGATGTAACGGAGGGAGAAACATTTTAGCACCAAACTCGAAAGAGGTCTGGTGCTAAAGTGTTCTTGATCAAAATCTCTGGCTAGTCTTTATTTCTTCTTCTTTTCTTTCCCGTTTCCAATTGCGCAAACTGCTGCTCCAATTATGCCTGCCATATTTTGCATGATCGAAGGTTTGATCTCTGTTTCTAGATCGAGGCTGGGCTTGTATTTTTCAAAATGCTTACTGGCCCCCCCACCCAATAGAATTAGATCAGGAGAAAAAATGCGATCTACATACTGTAGGTATTCGTTGAAACGTGCGCCCCAATCTAACCAGGAAAGTCCATCCCGTTTACGTGCTGAATCTGCCGCATACTTTTCTGCGATCTGATCATGACCTTGCATAAAAATATGCCCCAATTCTGTATTAGGCACCAACTTCCCATCAAGAAATAGGGCCGATCCTATTCCTGAGCCAATGGTCAAGAACAATACCACTCCCTTCTTTCCTTTACCCAGACCAAAATAGGAAGAAGCCAGGCCAGCCGCATCCGCATCATTTACCACTGTAACTTTGCATTTACTTGCTTTGCTGAATAAGCTAGCTGCATCTGTATTGATCCAGGATTTATCAATATTCGCGGCACTTTGGGCTACCCCTTTTTTAATAATCGCGGGGAATCCACAACCGATAGGTCCTTTATAATCAAAATGCTTTACCACTGCGGCAAAGGTTTCAGCCATAGCCTTGGGTACCGCTGGTTGAGGAGTGGCTAACCGAAATCGTTCAGAAACCATTTCTCCCTTTTTCACATCCACCAATCCCCCCTTGATTCCAGAACCACCAACATCAATTCCTAGTAGCAAGTTTTTAGCCATTTGTTTGTTTGTTGAAGGACGTGTCTTACGTCCAATGAATGTCTTTTCCTTGAACTGATTTAGATTACTCGATAAGGAAGAACATCAATGTTTAGTTAATTAAATGTACCACCATCCACACGTCAGTACTGGGGCGGTCACGCCGATCTTTCTTGACTTTAGCAATCTTATCGATAACGTCCAATCCCTCAATGACTTCTCCAAAAACGGTATAATTACCGTCCAAGAATGGAGCCCCTCCGATATTCTTATAAGCCTCTCGTTGATCAGGGGAATAACGTCTCCCATTTTGTGCTTCTAGTCTACTAATCTCCTGATCCGTAAAGGTGCGCCCATGCACAATATAAAATTGTGAGCCGGAAGATTTTTTCTGCGGATTGACTCGGTCACCCTGCCTGGCTGCAGCTAAGCGTCCCTTTAGGTGAATTAAGCTATCCACAAATTCTGCCGGAATCGTATATCCTGGTCCACCTGAACCTAAGCTGGCACCAGGTTTTGCATTTTTAGAATTAGGGTCCCCTCCTTGCACCATAAATTGATCAATCACTCGATGGAACAGTAAACTATCAAAATAACCCTCCTGGGCGAGTTTCTGGAAATTTTCCTGATGCTTTGGTGTCTCATTAAACAGACGAAGTAGCATATTACCGTAAGGTGTTTCTATCTCTACCAAACACTCTGTTGGTGCATCTATTATCAGCCTTTCCTCTTTCACCCTTCCTTTGGTCTTACCTTCTTTCATGGCTTTGAGACTCACTACATAATTACCTGATGATCGGTAACGATGAACCGGAGAGGAATCACTTGAGGTCGTACCATCTCCAAAGTCCCAATAAAAGGAATCGGCTTTTTCAGACATATTTTCAAAGGAGATCCGGGTTGGAGCGGTGGTTTCCCCCTGGATAGCAAAATTAGCAATGGGTCTAGAACAAGCGGCTATCAAAATAGCTATAACTAGGTATAACCCAATTTTCAAATTTCTCACTGCAAACATTCCTTACTTTTTACAATATTTTTATCGTCATTCTTACATCTTCAACTGGGCGATCAGCATCTCCAGTAGGAACAGTAGCGATCTTATCAATCACCTCCAATCCTTCTACCACTTCACCAAATACGGTATAATCATTATCCAAGAATGGAGTGCCCCCGATTTCTTTATATAGCTGACGCTGCGCATCGGAATATTTGATATTTTTTCTTCTCTCCATTTCATCCAAAGCTGCGTCTGTCAATGGTTGCCCTTGTACCACATAAAATTGTGATCCAGAGGATCGTTTTTGTGGATTAGGAGCTTGAGCGGCAGCCAGTGCGCCCTTTAAGTGTGGTGCTCCAATCTCGGCATCTATCAAGTAGCCAGGCCCACCCATTCCCAAAGATTGGCCAGGAGCAGCGTTCTTAGAATCGGGATCACCGCCTTGGATCATGAATCCATTAATTACCCGATGGAAAAGTAGGCCATCGTAGTAGCCCTCTTTGGCCAACTTAATGAAGTTATCTCTATGTTGAGGTGTAGTATCGTACAATAGAACTTTCATCGTACCATAGTCAGTAGTAATCTCTGCATAGGTACCATTATCCTTCGTACATGCGGTAAGAATAGCAGCAAAAGCCACTAAAAATAGAATCCGTTTCATATTCACAATATTTATGAGCTAGACCGAAGTCTATTGAGCTATTTGATTTCTAATCTTTGTGCCTTAAGAAAGTGAACGCTCGAGTCGGATAACCGATAAATACTAGGCTATTTATTATTCTTCCTCTAAGGCTCCATTCTCACGCTCCCACTCTTTGAAATATCTTATAACGTTTGTCTTCAAGAGGCTTTCCTGATTTTCCATACCAGAAGCCTTAACAGGTTTGAGTAATTCCCAATGTGGCCAACCGTCTGCATCTCTTCCTTTGAATGAATAAAAGCCTTGATAACTGAGCAACCGGCAGATTGCAATATGCATTAGATCTTGCTTCTCTTCTTTGCTAAAGCTCGTCTGCCATCGGCCCAGTTCCTGAATTCCTATAATAAATAGTATGGCATTCAAATCTGGCAATTGAGGCTTCCCGAACCTCTTTTGAATAAAATGCCGTATCCTCAGCCATTCAAACTCCAATTCCCATTCTTCCATTTACTCAATTGATATTTACAAAGTCCGGCTTATGTACTTATGCCGTACTAATGGCGTTCCCGCTATCATCACTTTTCTATTCCAAGCCGGAAGCAAATTTAAAATTTATTGTCAAATCCTGGTTGCCACACACCTACTCTTCTCGGATCAAAGCAGGAACTCTCCTAGCCCGTAAGGCTGGCGGAAGACTCGCTAATAGCCCAATAAATACCACCGTTAAGGCAACGGTCAAAAAGTCAAAGAAACGGATACTTATTGGATAAGCCTCCAGGGACATATTGCCTGGAATCTGAACAATGCCAACAGTCTTCTGTAGACCATAGATTCCCAATGCCAATAGCACACCTGTAACCATTCCTAGTAGGCTTAATAGCATGCCTTGAAAAAGGAAGATTCGCAAGATGCCTTGATCCTGCATCCCCATTGATTTGAGAATAGCAATATCTTTCTTTTTATCCAACACAATCATCCACAAGGCTCCAATCAGATTGAAAGCAATGAGCAACATCATCAGTCCGACAATAGCATAACTGAGCCACTTTTCTACTTTCATGAGTTTGAAAAAACTCTCCTCCTGCTCGTATCTATTTTGAACCAAATAGGTTTCTCCCAATTTCTCTTCGATCTGATCAATGATATCATCTGCCACAAAGCCTGGGTAAATCTTAATCTCAAATGCACTGACCTTATTCCGTAATTCCAGCAATTGCTGAACAAAGGTGAGGTTAGTAAGTACATATTTCTTCTCAAAGTCCTGCTGCACCAAAAAAACGCCTCCAGGTTGCAAAACCTTAGAGACGAATTGTTTTTCAAAAATACCGGGATTCCGTTTTGGCATATGGACACTGATCGACTTGAACAGATCATCCAAATTTACGGCGAGGGCATTCCGCATACTAAAACCAATCACGGCTAGATTCTGCGGCCCATCCTTCGTTTTGAACTTGCCTTCTCGCATGGTAGAATCAATATTGATCACATAACCATAATTGTCTTCTACTCCTTTAATTGTACCAAAACTCTGCTTATCATTATACTCGAAAAAGGCTACCTCTTCCAAGGTTTGCGAAATTTGCTCCACCCCTTCGATCTCATAAATCTCCTTAAGCAAACTATCTGATACGGTGAAGGTCTTCCCTTCTGCTGGGCTCACTTTGATATCAGGATCAAAATTGCTGTACATGCCTACCAGCAGATCTTCAAAGCCATTGAAGACTGACAGTACTAATATCAAAGCCGCACTACCTACCGATAGTCCAAATACTGCAATACCCGTAATGATGTTTATTGCATTGGTAGATTTCTTAGCAAAAAGGTATCTGCGCGCGATCCGTAGTGATAAATTCATTGAGGGCAAAAATAAAAAACTTCAGAACTAATTTTTCCTTCCGATTTAAGTATTGTGGCATTTGTTTGCTTCAATGCTCCGGCCGTATCTAAGGCTCAGCTTCAGGAATGAGATAAAAATGTATAGAAACACCGCTAGTATGACTCCATAATACAGGTTTTGGTGCCAAAAGTGCATCAATCCCCAGAAGCTACTCATTAGAACAATAATGCTGCTCTAGATAGTATCCTGGCCGCGATTTTTAGCTTAATATTTAGGCAGATACGATAGTATTAACTTCAAAAAAATTAATACTGTAAAAAAGATCATTTATGCCACTAGAACCCTAACTTTACGCTGCAATTTTTAGCATCCCAAAAAAATCTTCAGCAAGCTGCTAATGAGTGAAGCTTATATATTTGATGCCCTAAGAACTCCACGAGGTAAAGGAAAAACTTCCGGTGCCCTTTATGAGGTCAAACCCATAGACTTACTAGCCACTACGCTCACCGCCCTACAAGAAAGGACGCAGATCAATACCCAAGAGGTAGATGATGTCTTAATTGGATGTGTTACACCTATTGATGACCAGGGTTACAATATTGCCAAAGCGGGCCTACTGCATGCACGTTGGGCTGAAAGTGTAGGTGGCATGCAACTTAATCGGTACTGTGCGTCTGGGCTAGAGGCAGTAAACCTGGCAGCTACTAAGGTACGGTCAGGCTGGGAATCCCTTATCGTAGCAGGTGGGATTGAGAGCATGAGTCGGGTCCCGATCGGCTCGGATGGTGGAGCACTAATGTATGATCCAGAGCTGATCAATGGCGTCAACTTTGTTCCGCAAGGAATCGCTGCTGACCTAATTGCTACGATAGAAGGCTTTGACCGAGAGGCACTAGATGAATATGCACTCCGATCTCATCAACGTGCAGTAGCTGCTTGGGATGCTGGTTTTTTTGATAAAGCTATTATTCCTATCTATGATCGAAATGGCCTCTCTTTACTGGAGAAAGATGAGCATTTGCGAGCAGATACAAATCTTGATATTCTAGCCCAACTCAAGCCTTCTTTTTCTGATCTAGGGCAACATGGTTTCGATGACCTAGCCAAACAAGCCTTTCCTATGGTGAGCCAACTCCGGCATGTACATACTGCTGGTAACAGCTGTGGCATCGTCGACGGTGCAGCTTTAGTTCTTATCGGAAACGAGCAGAAAGGAAGAGACTTAGAACTCGAACCAAGGGCTCGAATCGTAGCCGCCGCGAATATTAGTGTCAATCCCACGATTATGCTTACAGGGGCCACTCCAGCTTCCGAAAAGGCGCTGCGATTGGCCGGGATGAAGAAGTCAGATATTGATCTATGGGAATGTAATGAGGCCTTTGCTTCAGTGGTTTTGAAATATCAACAAGACTTGGATATTGATCCCGACAAATTGAATGTCAATGGGGGAGCTATAGCCATGGGGCATCCGCTAGGCGCTACCGGAGCCATGCTTTTGGGAACCTTACTAGATGAATTAGAGCGCCGAGATCTCCAAACGGGATTAGTTTCTTTATGTGTCGGAGGTGGCATGGGCGTTGCAACAATCATAGAAAGAGTTTAAGAACAGCCATGATCAAATACAAAAAGGATACAGACAATATTGTCACTTTGATTCTTGACATGAGTCACCGAAATGATAACGTGATCAATCATGAGATCGGGCAAGCCTTTCTTCCTGTTCTGAAGCATCTTCAACAAGAGAAAAAAAAGGGCACCTTAAAAGGTATCATCTTGACCTCAGCGAAAAAGAGATTTCTAGCAGGAGGAGATTTAGAGTACCTCTATCACGCCCAAGACGCTGACGAAATATTTCAATTTGCGGAAGACCTCAAGCAATTTTTGAGAGATCTAGAAAAACCTGGAGTTCCCGTGGTTGCTGCAATCAATGGAGATGCGCTAGGAGCTGGTTTTGAACTGGCATTGGGTTGCCACCATCGTATTGTCATTGATAGCCCAAAGATAAAACTAGGTCTCCCCGAGGTGCGCCTCGGCCTGATCCCCGGAAGTGGAGGAATAATCAGATTGATGTGGTTGCTCGGCATTGAACGAGCTTATGCGATATTGAGTAGTGGACTTCGCTATCGGCCAAAGGATGCACTTCGAGTTGGTATCATCGATGAGCTGGCTAAGGACCAGAAAGACATGATGGAGAAGGCTCGCCAGTTCCTATTGCATACTCAGGAAGGACGTCGACCATGGGATCAAGAAAGAGGCCAAGTGCCAGGTGGGACTGCCAAGGACCCAGAGATGGCACGGAAGATTAGGATTTTAGCTACCCAATTGGCAAAAGAGACATATAAGAATTACCCTGCTCAACAAGCCATACTCAATATCTTATCGGAAGGTTCGAAAGTGGATTTTGATACGGCTTGTCGAATTGGTACTAGATATTATACTCAATTGGTATTGAGTCCTGCTTGCAAAAATATGATTAAGGCTTTTTGGTTTGACTATAAGTCAATCAAAGAAGGAGACAATCGGCCTAAAGGGTTTGGAAGATTTCGTCCTAGAAAAGTAGGAGTGATTGGGGCTGGATTGATGGGTTCTGGTATTGCTTATGCCTGCCTGTTAAATGGCATGGAGGTAGTAATCAAAGATGTATCACGGCTCATTGCTGAACGAGGACGAATGTATGCCAAGCAGAAAATTGACCAAGCTTTAGCCAAACGAACAATCGCAGAAGAAGAGGCAAAAGTTATGCTTTCAAAGATCACGACAACCGAAGACCCAAGCGAATTTGAGTCTTGTGATTTAGTGATAGAGGCCGTCTTCGAAAACGCTCAGGTCAAGCAAAAAGTAACCCGTGAGGCCGAGGCCTACATGGATGATTATTCTGTATTGGCTTCCAATACCGTCTCAATCCCCATCACGGAATTAGCGCAAAACTCACTGCGCCCAGATCATTATGTAGGCTTACACTTCTTTCATCCAGCTGATCAGGTTCCCTTGGTTGAAATAGTGCGGGGTGCCAAAACGAGCGAGGAAACCATCGCTAGAGCCTTTGATTTTGTTAATGTCATTAAGAAGATTCCCATCATTGTCAAGGACGATTGGGGTTTTTACGCTGCTCGAGTACAAAATACCTTCATTTTAGAAGGCATCACTCTTTTACAAGAAGGCTGCCCTCCCGCCCTAATTGAGAACCTCAGCCTCCAGGCTGGCCTGCCGAAAGGGGCCTTAGCACAAGCTGATGATATTGGATTGGAGATGGTCTTGAAATATGAGCATCAAGCCGCAGCACATTACGGCAATAAGTATATCCAACACCCAGCAGTAGCAGTCCTGAATGTGATGATCAATGACTTAAAGCGTACAGGACGATACAAACGAGCTGGCTTTTACGACTATGAGGAAGACCAAGCGACCACCTTTTGGGACGAGTTGGGTACACACTACCCTTTAGCCAAGAAATCATTCAAACGAAAAGAGATTGTGGAGCGTTTCCTCTTTGCACAAGTCATTGAGGCCATCTGGTGCTTGCAAGAAAAGGTCATCTGTTCCACTCCTGAGGCCAACCTAGGTAGTATATTTGGCTGGGGCTTCCCTGCCTTTAAAGGAGGAGTAATCCAATATGTCCATGACTATGGCGTTGAAGCATTTGTAAAGCAGTGCAACAATTTTAAGAAGCGTTACGGGCAACGCTTTTCTGCCCCGAAAAAATTACGGGAGTTGATTGCTAATGATAGTATGAAGGAAGGAAAATAAATGCTCTATCCAGCGTCCTCTCCTCTTTTTTGGACGCCAAAAATTCTTTTTACCGCTGACATTTTTCATTTAATCTACATCGGGTATCTCTTCCTATATACCGCATTGTCCAATCCGTACTTTCCGGCACCGTACTTTCTAATATTCTGACAAAATTGGACAATACAGCTTATCATAGTACACAAATAACATAGAAAAAAACATTATATTACGCCCCATTAAGAACGGACTATTAAATAAATTGACGGTTAGCATGAAAAAAAACTTACTCCTATTGGCCCTGGCCATACTGGTCAGCCAATGTATTTTTGCACAATTGGCCCCCCGCACACCCTTAGATTTGGTCAATGACGCGAAACGCACTTCTCTCTCTTTCGAGAACACTCATCTTTTCCAAATTGACCAAAATAGCAAACGCTCAGATCTTAGGATCGAAAAAGCGGTCGAACGCTACAACGTATTTGATATCAACCTATCCGCCCTACAGAAATTGAACCAAGAAAGACCTAGAACGATCACCTTACGAATTCCCAGTACTTTTACCGAAAGCTTTGATGTAGAATTAGTGGAAGTAGACATCTTCACGGATGACTTCCAGGTTATCCAAGCCTCTGACCGGTCTCCTGTTTCAGTAGACCTCGGCTTACATTACCGTGGAATTATCAAGGGAGATGAATCCTCCATTGTCGCTATAAGTATTTTCAAAGGGGAGGTAATGGGCTTAGTTAGCTCATCCTTGGGAAATCTTGTGATCGGCAAATTGAAGACAGAAAAACAGGAACTCAAGCATATTGTGTATGATGATCAAAAAGTGCTTCAGGAACTTGGATTTGAATGCCATACTGAGGATGATGGAAAAGTATATACCAAAGAGGAGTTGACTTACAAGGGCAGCAATGTAAAGGCAGCTGGCGGCTGTGTAGAATACTACATGGAAATTGATCATGATATCTTCTTAGATAAAGGAGATTTACAAAGTACCACAACTTTTGTTACTGGATTGATGAATGAAGTTGCAGTGATCTACGCCAATGAAGGACTACAAACTTTAGTTTCTGAAATATTCATTTGGGATCAACCAAGTCCCTATTCCAGTACGTCAAGTAGTGGGATGTTAACTCAATTCAAAGACAATACCGATGCTCTTAATGGAGATCTCGGTCAACTATTATCCTATCAGGCAAGTGGTGGTATCGCTGCTGGCTTTTCAGGACTATGTAATAGTGATCTAGATAACAGTCTATCTTTCAGTAGTATTACTTCATCATTTGCCACTGTCCCCACCTATTCTTGGTCCGTGATGGTAGTTTCACATGAATTCGGACATTTATGGGGATCTCGTCATACTCATGCCTGTGTGTGGAATGGAAATGGTACTGCCATTGATGGTTGTGCAGGAGGGATTGAAGGAACATGTGATTTACCAGGCTTTCCAGCTGAGGGAGGTACAATAATGTCTTATTGCCACTTACAAGATGTAGGTATCAATTTTACGAAAGGTTTTGGAACACAGCCAGGAAATGTCATTCGCAATTCCGTTAGCAATGCTGACTGTGTGGAGATCTGCAATCAATCTTTTAGCTGCGATGATGGCTTCTTCAATGGAAATGAAACTGGTATTGACTGTGGTGGGCCAGATTGCCCCGAATGCCCGCCTGCTTGTGATGATGGTATACAGAACGGAGATGAAGAAGGAGTAGATTGCGGTGGATCTAATTGTCCCGAATGTCCTCCTACTTGTGATGATGGAAAACAAAATGGTGACGAAGAAGGTATAGACTGTGGTGGATCCAATTGCACGCCTTGCCCAACATGCACAGATAATATTAAAAATGGAGATGAAGAAGGAGTCGACTGTGGTGGACCAGATTGTATCTCCTGCAATGGTTGCTTCGATCAACAAGATTTCAGTGATTTCAATGCTGATATGGGCATCTGGATTGATGGTGGTTCGGATTGTCGACGTAGTAATTCGGATGCGCAGTATTCTGTAAATGGAACGGGAGCATGTGTAAGGCTCAGGGATAATTCTAGTTCTTCCGTGATGACAACCTCAAACCTCAATCTCGGTGGTTTTAATCGAGTCAATATTCGCTTTTCTTATATCACTGTTAGTATGGATAATGCCAATGAAGATTTTTGGCTACAAGTGTCTACTGATGGAGGTAACTCTTTTACTACCGTTGAAGAATGGAATTTTGGTGATGAATTTGAAAATGAGGTACGGTATTTCGAATCTGTAGATATTGCAGGTCCATTCTCTTCAAATACTCAATTCCGATTCCGTTGTGATGCTAGTAATGATGGAGACCTTGTCTATATCGATGAAGTCAGAATTACAGCTTGTGATGGGGATCCTGCTGAACCCACCTGTACCGACGGCATCCAAAATGGGCAGGAAACTGGCGTAGATTGCGGTGGTCCAGATTGTCCGGATTGTCCGACTGAGCCGACTTGTGACGATGGTATCCAGAATGGACAGGAAACGGGCGTGGATTGCGGTGGACCGGATTGTCCCGCTTGTCCTGTGGAACCGACTTGTGATGACGGTATCCAAAATGGACAGGAAACCGGCGTGGATTGCGGTGGACCGGATTGTCCGGCTTGTCCTGTGGAACCGACTTGTGATGATGGTATCCAAAATGGGCAGGAAACGGGTGTAGATTGTGGTGGTCCAGATTGCCCGGCTTGTCCTGTGGAACCGACTTGTGATGATGGTATCCAGAATGGGCAAGAAACAGGTATTGATTGTGGTGGTCCAGATTGCGTGCCTTGTTCTACAGAATGTACTGTACAGGAAATTGACTTCAATGATTTCAATGCTTCTTATGGTATTTGGAATGATGGTGGGTCCGATTGCTT
>ENA-OWNT01001050-OWNT01001050.1-seawater-metagenome-genome-assembly--contig:-NODE-1050-length-41719-cov-6.001441_pt1 | contig 41719 bp, 36 predicted proteins | sample MGYA00238136_ERZ651165 | MGnify/ENA primary metagenome ERZ651165 (study PRJEB26861, sample SAMN08777766) | seawater metagenome | isolation source: coastal seawater | place: USA: Florida | collected...
CGCTTTGCCATTAATTCGCCAAGCGTGATTGAATTTAGAAACGCCGCAATACGGTCACTTAAATCTTGCCACAAGCTGTGCGTGAGACAGCGATCACCACCTTGGCAGTCTGCTTGTCCTTGGCAACGTGTCGCATCAATGGACTCGTCGACGGCGCGAATGACTTCGCCTATCGCAATTTTGCTTGCTTCACGGCCTAACAAATAGCCGCCGCCAGGCCCGCGAACACTGTCTACTAATTGCTCTTTACGCAATCGAGAAAAAAGCTGTTCAAGGTAAGATAAAGAAATTTCTTGTCGTTCTGATATGTCGGCAAGAGGCACTGGACCACGCTTTGAATGCAAAGCGACATCAAGCATTGCGGTAACCGCATAGCGCCCTTTCGAAGTGAGTTTCATTGGATTCTCCCGCCGTTTTATAGTGCGGGAATTTTCACATACCCGACTAAAATGGTCAAGTATAAGACCCAGTAAATTAGTCAGGTATTATTGATTCGAGTAATCGCTTTTGTACATCAAGGCTTTCGTTTCATATTAGCCCGATCCAAATAAGCACTAATAGACGCTAATAGGTGCCGAATTAGCGTGGTTACTTCTACGCTAAATGCTAAGAAATCGTTTATTCTGCAAATGAATGATAACGTCGACCATAAGCGCTATTTGTTTGCATTTAAGTGAATATGAGCAAGAATACTGTCTGCTATCCGATGTGATTGAACGGTATCTATTTGATGGCGCAACCCGCGCAATATTTGATGTTTAGCACCTGATATAGCCCTGGCTGTCGCAACACCGCCACTGGGATGCACCATGTGATCAACATCTCCGTGTATCACTAATGTTGGGGCTTTGACATTTTGAAGCATTGGCGTTCGGTCCCCGGATTTCAAAATAGCACCGATTTGCCGGAACATCGCTTTTGCATCACTTTTGCCACCACTTCGCTGCCATGCCAAACGCGCGTACTGATGCCATTGATTTACGGCTCCGTTTGCAGCTACATCGCCAATATGCGTCATCATTGCCTGATAGTTTTTTACTGCGTCTTTTTCGTTCATTGGCGCTTTAGCTCTTGCCATTCGCCATAGCGTTGAATAAGAGGGTTGCCCTACGCGGCGATTCCCTGTCGTCGAGAAAATAGACGTCATAGATATCACTTTTTCAGGATGCAGACTTGCAAGAGTCTGTGCAATCATCCCTCCCATAGACATTCCTGCGATATGTGCGCTTGATATATTTAGCGCCTCTAACAACTGTGCAGTATCTTCAGCCATCCGTTCAAGTCCATATGCACCTTTCGGCGACCTTCCTCTTAACTGCTGTAATAGGCTGGGATGCGGTGTGTCGCTGCGTACTGACCTTCCTGCATCACGATTGTCAAAGCAAATAACGCGAAATCCACTAGAAACTAAACGCTCAATAAGCGCGTTTGGCCAATAAACCAACTGAAGACCTAAACCCACAATAAGTACAATGGTATCGGTATTTCCGACACCATGTTCGGCATAGCAAAACCTATCACCGCTTTTAAGCGTTACGTATTGCTCATGATGCTGGGCTAAACTCATTTAAAGCTCTTGTGATTTAATAAAAGTAAGTGTGCATCTATTAAAATTTCTATTCAAACTTAAGCGCTGGATCGTCTACACGGCCTTTCCGAAAAATTTTCACGTCTTGTGCATAATTGAACGACATAGACCAAGGAAACTGCATGCCTTGACGTGGCAACTGTTCTAAAGAGCGTTGGATGTAGCCAGCGCCAAAGTTTAGCAACGGTTGTGTTTCCATATTTGGGTCTGCTATAGGTGTACACTGTGTAAAGCCGTGCTCTTCCATATGATTGAGCAATCGCGTGAAATGTTCACATAGAAGGCCAATTTTTAGTGTCCACGATGAAGCTGTATAGCCCACCGCAATAGCAAAATTAGGCACGCCACTGAGTAACATACCTTTATACGTAACACATTCTGGAAGCGAAATAGCTTCACCATCAATTTTTGGCACTATCCCTCCTAAAGGCAGAAGGTTTAATCCAGTGGCTGTTACTATAATATCTGCTTCAATATGCTGGCCCGAATCAAGTTTAATGCCCGTTTCAGTAAACGTATCTATAGTATCTGTTGCAACCGACGCCTTACCTTTCGAAATTGACTCGAATAAATCTCCACCCGGAACTGCACACAGTCGCTGCTCCCAAGGATTGTAAGGTGGGTTAAAGTGTATATCTACTGGATACCCTTCGGGTAACATTTTTGCATTAAGACTGCGTATTATTTTGCGCGCACGATGCGGAAAGCGCTGACAAAATGCGTACACCCAACGCTGTTTCGCTATGTTAAACCAACGCGCAGCTTTAAACGCTGTATCCTCGCTAAACCACGCGCGTAAATGTTTTGCGATTGGGTCATCTACGGGAACAGGCAATACGTAGGATGGCGTTCTTTGCAGCATAGTCACGTGCGATGCGCTTTTCGCTAGTGCGGGAACCAGCGTTACCGCCGTTGCACCGCTTCCGATTACCACTACGCGTTTGTTTTTGTATTCCAGATCTTCAGGCCAATGCTGAGGATGTACAATCTGGCCGTTAAATTGTGATTGCCCTTTGAAATGTGGTGCATAACCTTTATCGTATCGATAATAACCCGAAGCGTTAAATATCCATCTGGCGGCAATGTGCTCATGCTGCCCACTCTCTTCTGACTTTAACGTAACCCGCCAATAGTGTTTATCGCTTTGCCAATCTATATCTACCACACGAGTTAAAAAACGTATGTGCTCTTTAATACCGTTTTCAGCCGCGGTTTCTTCTACGTAAGCCTTTATCGAACGACCATCAGCAATGGCCTTTTTCTCTTTCCAAGGTTTGAATTCGTAGCCAAAGGTGAATAAATCAGAATCTGAGCGTATTCCCGGGTATTTGAATAAATCCCATGTGCCGCCCAAATCACCGCGGGCTTCTATAATAGAATATGAAAGGTCAGGACATTTTTTTTGAATGTGGTAGGCGCAGCCGATACCCGAAATTCCGGCTCCAACAATTAATACGTCGAGTAATGGCGCTGTTTCTTGCATAACGTCCCTGAAAAATGATGATCAACCTTTCATCTCAATGTATGTTGGAGTTATGCATGAGTCAATGTGCTTGTTAATTTTTTGTAAAAACAAGCCTTTGTGAATTTTTACTATATAAGGGTGAAGGTTCTCGGCCTTAGCACCCGAAAATAGTATGCGGAATTAGAGTTAAATAGCGGGGTCGAAAGAAGAATGAGCCTTCTCTCGCTCTTGGGTTTCCGTTAGGTCGAAACCCGTTTCTGCGAAATCTTCAGCGCTAATATTGTGTAAATTATCGGTACACACATCGCCACCTAGTGACTGAATGACCTTGCACATCTCTTCCACTTTGGTGTCCATTTGGTGCATGTGCTCTAGCATTATGCCCATCGCATTGGCCACAGGATCAGGGTTATCTGGCGCGACAGCATAAGCATCAAAACCATATTTCTGGGCAATTTTATCTCGCTCGGGGTTTACCGACGCATTCATCTCTTTTTGCTTCGAGATAATGATACGACCCGGGATCCCCACCGCCGTAGCGCCATCAGGAATATCTTTTACGACCACAGAGTTAGACCCTACTTTAGCGTTTTCACCTATAATAATAGGCCCTAACACTTTAGCACCAGCCCCAACTACAGCGCCTTTTTTAAGGGTTGGGTGGCGCTTACCTGCTCTCCAGCTAGTGCCTCCAAGAGTAACGCCGTGGTAAAGGGTGACATCATCGCCAATTTCTGCTGTTTCACCAATGACCACACCCATACCGTGATCGATAAATACCCGTCGTCCTAACGTGGCACCAGGATGAATTTCAATCCCCGTAAGCCAACGGCTAAAGGTTGATAAACTGCGTGCCAACCATTTCCATTCAGCCTTCCATAGTTTGTGACTAATGCGATGCAGCCACACTGCATGAAGGCCAGGATAGTTAGTTAGCACTTCAAAGGTGTTTCTGGCCGCTGGGTCGCGATGAAAAACACCTTGAATATCATCTTTTATACGGGCGAACATAGTGTTTACTCTTTTTCTTCTATCGCTGGTGCAGGGTCTGCATCGTCAGAGTTAGCATTCTTCACCGATTTATCGATAGACGCCAATATACCGCGTAATATATTAAGCTCTTGAGACTCAGGGCGCGCTCGGTTAAACAAGCGGCGCAGCTTAGTCATAACCACACCCGGGTGACTTTTGCGAATGAACGACGTGCCTTCCAGCGTGGTTTCCAAATGCGTATAAAAACGCTCTAAATCGTCATTCAGTGGATATTCTTCCTCAACACTTGGATAGGTTTCGCGATTTAGATAGGCCATGCGAATTTCATAACAAAGGGTTTGCACTGCTGCTGCTAAATTAAGTGAGCTGTATTCAGGGTTGGCTGGAATACACATATGGAAGTGACACTGCTGCAGCTCTTCATTAGTTAAACCACTGTTCTCACGCCCAAACACCAAGGCTACCGGGTACTTTTCTACTTCTTGGACCAGCTTTTCGCCACAGTCGCGCGGGCCTAACATAGGCCATGAATGAGTGCGAGAGCGTGCAGACGTCCCTACTACCAAGCCACAGTCTTTAACTGCCTCTTCCAGCGTGCTTACAATTTTCGCGTTAGCAAGCACATCACCAGCCCCTGCCGCCAATGCACTGGCTTGGCCGTCTGGCTCATTTACTGGGTCGACAAGATATAAGCTGCTCAGCCCCATGGTTTTCATAGCTCTTGCTGTCGAGCCGATGTTTCCCGTGTGAGACGTGTTAACTAAAATAATGCGAATATTCTCGAGCATGCGTGTAATACCTACGTACTTATTTGGATAGCGTCTTTAATTCGATAATACGCGCTTTTGGCGTACTATCTTACAGACCTTAATAGCGTGAAGTTTAACACAGCGGCAGTATAGATGGCTATTCACGCTATTGTGCTGGGATTTCATTTGCATCGCGCATAGATTCTGGTAGACTCCGCCCGTTTTCGAAAACAACTAGCTATTTTTTGTACAGTTAGTTTGTTTCATTGGTCTTTTACAATTGGTGGTTTATCTATGCATCCTATGCTGAATATTGCGGTGCGCGCTGCGCGTGCGGCTGGAACAGTTATTGTTCGTGGTTTTGAAAAACATAATGAAGTAGCAACAGAGTCAAAAGGCTTAAACGACTTCGTTACTCAAGTTGATAAAGAAGCAGAACAAGCAATTATTGCCAAAATTCAGCAGTCTTACCCGAACCATTGCTTCCTAGGTGAAGAATCGGGTGAAGTTTTGGGCACAGAAACTGATTATCAGTGGATCATCGATCCACTAGATGGCACCACTAACTTTGTAAAAGGCATTCCTCACTTTGCCGTTTCAATTGCACTTCTTCACAAAGGTCGCTTAGATCAAGCGGTTGTTTTCGACCCAATTCGCAGCGAACTATTCACCGCGAGCCGTGGTCAAGGCGCGCAGCTTAACGGTTATCGTATTCGTGCTTCTAAGCCTCGTGACCTTTCTGAAACCATTATTGCTACTGGCTTACCGTTTAAGAACAAGTCTCAATTTGGCGAGTATGCACTAAGCCTTAACAAAATTTTCCACGAAGTGGGCGACATTCGCCGCGCGGGTAGTGCAGCGCTAGACCTTGCTTACGTTGCAGCTGGCCGCCACGACGGTTACTGGGAGCGTGGCATTAAATCTTGGGATATCGCAGCAGGTGAGCTTATTGTTCGTGAAGCTGGCGGTTTGGTAACAGACTTTAAAGGCGGAAACGACCCGCTTCACAAAGGCGAAATTGTTGCTGGTAGCGTGAAGGTGGTTCAAGGCCTAGTTAAGCATCTTAAATAAGAAGCATCTTAAGTGAAAGCAGCTTAAATAAATCGCTCGTAAGCACATAAACTGAGCCGATAAACCAAGCACAGTTAAACAGTAAAGGCGCTATGACACGAATGACGTGACATAGCGCCTTTTTCTTTTTCTCATTTATAGTTTTCGTTTAACTTTAGGCCAAACAAAAATCTAAGTATTAAAAAGCGCTTGGCGACTTCGTATGTCAGTGCGCACCCCACAACGGTTATTAGCGTTATTAAAATAAATTCTCCGAGTGTCGACGATACACGGGAGCTCAAAAAGAACGCCGCCACCACAATTATCGTTTGATGCACCATATAGTATGGCAACACGCCTTTGTTCAAATAGCTCACCACCTTACTCGGGTTAGACAAATATTTTCGACCGAACCCCAATATTGCTGCCAACCATGCCCAGTGATTAAGTACAACGATTACACCAACCAAAACACGAAACCCAGGCGACGACTCCATTAACTGCCCTGTAGGGCCTAGCAAGTCGTGACGGTCTAAAATTATGACGCTGTAAAGTACTATCGCAATGGTTAAGCTTACGTAACGGGACCTCATAATTGCAGCATACAATGCGGGTCTAAGCGCGACCACAATACCTACCAGCATCACAAAAGAGTACTTTGCATGACTATACCAATCATTAAGCAAGTCGTGCGACGTGGGATATGCTACTCGTAGCTCCAGCCATATGGCAGTCATGATCGTAACCACTAACACGCTAAACAGCGCCAAACTATCGAGTACTCTCAACGCCCTTACTTCCACAAATCTGATAAGCGGGAAAAACAGCAATATGAAAGCGCTATACACAAAAAGGTAAGGTAAAAACCAAAGGTGATTCCACGTCAGTAAGCCAATTACCGATTGTTTGTCGATAAACAAGTCAGTATTTGGATTAATGTAAGCAACGTAGAACTCGCTAAACGGCATGGCTAGTGCTCCGCTTACTGTCCACTCTACATAAACTTGTGGCGCGACGATAACAAACATACCGAATACAAGAGGAATTAATATCCGCAACGCCCTCTTCCCCAGTAGTGAAAGAGATACACGCCAGCGAGAGGTCGTTTGGTCATAAGCGCGGCGCAGCACGACGGTAAATACCATGGCAGAGATCAAAAATAATAAAGACATACGCCATTGGTTGGTCAATATCATCACATCTTGTAGTAGTGGAAATTGCACGTCGCTTTTTATATGCCAGCCCCACTCTAAAACGTAATACATTCCGATGTGATAAAAAATGAGTACACCAAACGCGATGACACGCAGTGCATCCAACTCGAAATAACGCTGAGTGACAGGACTCTCGACCACGGCCTTCTCTCTCGCCTCCCCCTTTGAAGTTCTGTTAACAAACGTTGCTTCCTGATCAACATATGCTTGCGTCAATGTCCTCACTCCTATTCAATAGTGTTTAACTAACGTGTTGCATCTAATGTGATAGACGTCCGACAGCAAACGCCTAAGTGACGAGAATTAAGGGAAAAAGGGTTAAGCGGTGAATAACTGGGATGAAAAATGGAGTCAGTTTCTTAGGGATTCTGAATCAAAACATAAATACGCTGCATTTGTTTTGCTTACAGCCTATTTGTTTATAAACAATTCAATCAATGCTGCGTCTAGTTGGACTGAATTTTCTCGAAGCGACAATAACAGCGTAGCACTTTGGGAGCCGTACGTTTGGGAATACTCGAGTGCTTTGAGCACCGCTTTGCTCGTCATCCCATTAATTATCGCTATACGTATACTCGATCAGAAGGTAAAAGTGGGAGCGACATGGCTTGGGTGGCATTTTGCCTTCGCCAGTTTATTTTCAGTAGCCCATGTATCATTAATGGTAGCATTTCGAAAGCTCGTCTATTTATTCTCTGAACGCAATTATGACTTTGGGATATGGCTCAATGAGTTCATCTACGAATATCGAAAGGATGTATGGGGCTATATTACTCTGATTACTTTTTACTATATTGCACGGTTTGGCTATCAACGCTTAATTGGTGAAGCATCACCTATTACACGCGACACATCACAGGTAACGAATGACAACGTGGCCAGCACCTTACCTGACTATTTATTGGTGAAAAAGCTCAATAAGGAGTTTTTGGTTCAAGTCACTGACATACAGCGAGTAGAAGCCTCAGGAAATTACATTGACCTTCATACTCACGTGGGCGTTTACCCCTTGCGTTATACCCTTGGCCGGTTTTGTGAAGAAGGAGCGCATCAAGGCTTTATGCGAGTGCACCGATCGCACGCAGTGCGAATACCTGCCATTGTGTCTATAAGTTATGAAGAAACAGGGGATGGAACAATAATGCTCAATAACGGTCAATCAGTAGCGCTTTCCAGGCGATATAAAGATGATCTGAAACAAGCATTAGCCCCCAATCAATAGTAAATTCCACTTTTGATAAAGCATAAAAAAACCGCATCGTAGATGCGGTTTTTGTACGTTTCAAGCGTGTAAAACTAAGGCATAGGATCTAAATCTGCGCCTTCCTTTTCCACTTGTGGTGGCATTAGGTCTTCTTTACTAATACCCAATGCAAGTGCCACTGAACTTGCGATATACACCGATGAGTAAGTACCTACCACTACACCAAACAGCAATGCTGTTGCAAATCCGTGAATAAGTGCACCACCCTTGTAGAATAATGCAACCAATACCAACACCGTGGTTAATGAGGTGATGATAGTACGGTTTAGGGTTTGCGTTAGCGAGATGTTGATAATCTCAACAGGCTCACCTTTACGAATTTTGCGGAAGTTCTCACGAATACGGTCACACACAACGATGGTATCGTTAAGTGAATAACCAATTACCGCTAGTACCGCTGCAAGTACCGTAAGGTCAAACTCGATTTGAAGTACTGAAAACAAACCCAGCGTAAGTATAACGTCGTGAGCTAGTGCCGACACTGACCCTAGAGCGAATCGCCATTCAAATCGCATCGCGACATAAACTAGGATACACAAGAGTGCGACTAGCATCGCAAGGCCGCCCTGTTCGGTAAGCTCTTCACCTACGTTAGGACCTACGAACTCGATACGACGCATATCAACCTCAGTACCGTCAGCGCGCAAGGCAGCTAGTACCTGTTCACCTATAGTCACGGCTTTAACGCCATCACGAGGAGCAATGCGGATAAGTACATCTTGGCTGCTGCCAAAATTCTGTACTATGGCATCTTCAAAGTTCGCTTCGTTTAGCTGGGCGCGAATGCCTTCTAAGTTAGCAGCGTCCTCATAGCCAACTTCAATTAGCGTACCGCCAGTGAAGTCTAGCCCCCAGTTAAGGCTATTAACGCCTAGCGACACGAACGAACCTAAAATGAGTACCGTTGATAACACCATCGCAGGAATGCGAAGGCGCATAAAATTGACGGTATCGGATAGTTTTAATAATTGCATGTTACTTCCTTAAATCGCCAATTTCTCTACGCGTCGACCGCCCCATACTGCGTTAACAATAACGCGCGTAACTAGGATTGCGGTAAACATCGAGGTTGCTATACCAATCATCAGTGTAATCGAGAAGCCTTTAATTGGGCCTGTGCCCACGGCAAACAGGATTAAGCCTGCAATGAAGGTGGTAATGTTAGCATCTAGAATGGTAGAAAAAGCACTGTCGTAACCCTGATGAATGGCATGCTGTGGGCTGCGGCCATCACGTATCTCTTCTCGTATACGCTCAAAGATAAGCACGTTTGCATCTACCGCCATACCAACGGTCAGTACAATACCTGCCATACCCGGTAGCGTAAGCGTTGCACCAGGGATCATCGACATAATGCCTACAATCATAACTAGGTTTGTAATCAGAGCGATGTTCGCCACCACACCAAACGCTTTGTAGTAAATCAACATGAAAACAAGTACCGCTGCCAGACCATACATAATAGCCTGCATGCCCAGCTCAATGTTTTCTTTACCCAAGCTTGGTCCAACCGTACGCTCTTCAACAATTTGAATTGGCGCAATCAGTGCACCTGCGCGAAGTAGCAACGCTAAGTCACGGGCTTCCTTCGGTGAATCAAGACCTGTGATTTGGAACTTGCTACCCAGTTGCGCACGAATAGTCGCAACCGAGATCACCTGCTCGTGTTTTTCAAACACTAGCTTGCCGTCTTTGTTACGTTCGCCAGTCGACTTGTATTCGATAAACACCGTAGCCATTGGTTTACCAATATTGCCACGGGTTGAGCGAGACATCTTATTACCGCCTTCAGAATCAAGCGAGATATTTACGTTCGGAAGTCCGTACTCATCAACACCGCTATTCGCATCAATAATATGGCTACCGGTAAGCATAATACGCTTTTCAAGCAGTTGTGGAATGCCTTGCTGGTCTTCAATCACTTGAGAGCCAGGAGGAACGCGGCCGTTCAATGCATCACGGATATCGTTCTTCTGATCTACCATGCGAAATTCTAGTGTTGCTGTGGCATTAAGAATCTCTTTCGCACGGGCGGTGTCTTGAATACCTGGAAGCTGCACAACAATGCGATCAGCACCTTGCTTTTGTACAAGCGGCTCAGCCACACCAAGTTGGTTTACACGATTACGAATAATGGTAATGTTTTGCTTAACCGCGTTGTCGCGAATTTCCTGAAGCTTGCTTTCAGCAAAAATAGCGCGAAGTGTTAAGTCGTCCACCTGGTTAAAGGTAAGGTCGCGACTTTGGTTGCGCAAAAAGAACTCTGCCTTGTCTAGCGCATCTTCATCACGGAACGTAATGTCGATATGATCGTCAACCTGTTTTACACCGCGATAACGAATGCCCTCTTCACGCAGCGAAGTACGGAAACCACCCTCTGCGTCTTCTAGCGACTTAGCAATCACTTCGGTCATATCCACTTCCATCAAGAAGTGAACACCACCGCGAAGGTCAAGACCTAGCTTCATTGGCGCGCCACCTAGGCCTTCAAGCCATTCTGGCGTGTCAGGGGCAAGGTTCATAGCCACGTAGTAGTCATCACCAAGCGCCTTTTCAAGCGTTTCGCGCGTTACAAGCTGGGTGTCAGAATCCGAAACGCGAACTAATATTTGTTCATTCTCAAACTCAACACGTTTTGGAGAGATATTCTTTTCACTTAGCGCGGCTTTTACTTGTTCCACAGTGGCGTCAGTTACCACAGCGTCACGGCCTGCTGAGATTTGTACGGCGTGATCTTCACCGTAAATGTTAGGAAGCGCATAAAGTGCACACATTGCAACCACAATGAGTGCACTCAGCACTTTCCAAATAGAGTTTTTGTTTAGCACTGGATAATCCTTTCGTGCCAGTACCGGGAAGCGTCCCGGCCCCGGCTTTTGTTACTTACAGTGACTTCATCGTGCCTTTAGGCAGCACAGCAGTTACTGAAGACTTCTGAACAACGATGTTGTTTGAATCGTTAAGTGCAACTTCAATGAAGTCTTTTTCTTCTGACACTTTAGTGATTTTTCCAACCAAACCACCTTGTGTTAACACTTCATCGCCTTTGCTTAGTGACGATACTAGGTTTTTATGCTCTTTTACACGCTTAGCCTGTGGACGGTAAAGCAAGAAGTAAAAGATTAAACCAAATACAGCTAGCATGATGATCATTTCCATGCCGCCACCTTGCGGCGCACCAGCAGACTGTGCGTAAGCGTTAGAGATAAATAGGCTCATAAAATTCCCCAAATATTATCGTTGTTATAGTGCCGGAACCGGCAACCCTTTTTGTTCATAAAATTCTTGTACAAACTCATCAAGCGTACCTGCGTCAATCGCATCGCGAAGCCCCTGCATCACGCGCTGATAGTAGCGAAGGTTATGGATGGTGTTTAAGCGCGCACCCAAGATTTCGTTACACTTGTCCAAATGATGAAGATAAGAGCGAGAATAGTTTTTACAAGTGTAGCAATCACAATTCTCATCTAATGGCGAGGTGTCGTTTCTGTGTTTCGCATTGCGAATCTTCACTACGCCTTCAGTCACAAACAGGTGACCGTTTCGCGCGTTACGCGTGGGCATTACACAGTCAAACATATCGATGCCGCGACGCACAGACTCTACCAAATCTTCAGGTTTACCCACGCCCATTAAATAGCGAGGTTTATCTTCCGGAATTTTAGGTGCGGTATGATCGATAATGCGGATCATATCTTCTTTCGGCTCACCTACTGAAAGACCACCAATGGCGTAACCATCGAAGCCAATAGCTTCAAGGCCAGCAAGTGAAACGTCGCGCAGACCTTCGTACATACCGCCTTGAATAATACCAAACAGTGCCGCTGGGTTATCGCCATGGGCTTCTTTACTACGTTTGGCCCAACGTAGCGACATTTCCATTGAAACGCGCGCTTCTTGTTCAGTAGCGGGGTACGGCGTGCACTCATCAAAAATCATCACGATGTCAGAGCCCAAATCGCGCTGAACTTCCATCGATTTTTCAGGCGTAAGTAAGATCTTTTCGCCGTTTATCGGAGAGCGGAATGTTACACCTTCTTCGGTAATTTTACGCAAATCACCCAAGCTAAACACTTGGAAGCCACCCGAATCCGTAAGGATTGGCTTGTCCCAATTCATGAAGTCATGTAGGTCGCCATGCTGGCGAATAATGCCTGTACCAGGACGAAGCATCAGGTGAAACGTATTTCCAAGACAGATGTGTGCACCGCTGTCTTTTAATTCTTCAGGGGTCATTCCCTTAACGGTACCGTATGTACCTACGGGCATGAACGCTGGGGTTTCTACAACACCGCGTTCAAACACCAAACGACCGCGTCGTGCTCGGCCTTCGGTTTTTAACAACTCAAATTGCATGTGAAAGCATTCCCACTTTGGTGCGCTTTTGCGCTGGGTATAAAAATAAATTGGCGGCGATTATACCAGTAATTCGGCTGAGATCATGCCCCGTATCTATGTTTATCTGTAACTAAGCTAGAAAGGCCTGCAAAACACCGATTTAAACGCCTAATGTCCTTGGGCGAATGTGCTTAGGCGCGTTCAATAAACATAGAATCTCCATAGCTAAAGAATCGATATTCTTTCTCTATCGCTTCTTGATACGCCTTCATGACATTCTCTTTGCCAGCAAATGCGCTAATTAACATCATTAGCGTGGACTCTGGAAGGTGAAAGTTAGTGAACATTGCGTCTACCACTTTAAACTCAAAACCAGGGTAGATAAAAATCTCAGTATCTTCGTTAAATGGCGCAATAACTTCCTCGTCACCGCGCTCTGCACTTGCCTTTGCCGCTGACTCCAAAGAGCGTACAGAGGTTGTACCCACTGCAATAACGCGTTTACCGTTGGCCTTTGTGGTTAAAACAGCGTCAACAACGTCTTGTGGTACTTCAGCGAACTCTGCGTGCATCTTGTGCTCTTGAATATTATCAACGCGCACAGGCTGGAACGTACCCGCGCCAACGTGCAAAGTTACAAAGGCCAAATTCACGCCTTTTTCTTTTAACGCAGCCAGTATTGCATCGTCAAAGTGTAGTCCTGCAGTAGGCGCCGCTACCGCGCCCGGCTTTTGATTGTAAACGGTTTGATAGCGCTCTTTGTCTGAACTTTCATCGGGACGGTCGATGTAAGGAGGTAGCGGCATGTGGCCATGGGCTTCTAGCAGCGTTAATACGGTCTCATCGTGGTCAAACTGTAAAATAAATAGCGCATCGTCTCGCCCTGTCACCGTAACATTCACTTTTTCTTCAAGAATAAGCGTAGTTCCAGGTTTAGGTGCCTTGCTCGCGCGAACATGCGCCAACGCTGTATTGTCTGATGTTATACGTTCGATCAGCACTTCAACCTGTCCGCCCGTTTCCTTTTTGCCCAGTAAACGTGCAGGAATAACCCGCGTATTGTTGAACACCAAGAGGTCGCCTGGCTCTACAAATTTCAGCATGTCAGCGAACATCGTGTGCGCTACATTGCCAGTCTTCCCATCTAAATGTAACAAGCGACTCGCTGTACGTTGCTGAGTTGGGTATTTGGCGATAAGTTTTTCGGGTAGCTCGAAGCTAAAATCTGATAGTTTCATAAATACGACTAAATTACGGCATAAAAGTTAGACAAAAGTAGAATATTAAGTGTTATTTAAGTTGCAACTAAAGGCTAATAAAAATAGATCTACAGATTAAGCTAAAGTCAAAATAAAAACAAAAAATGTTGATTATCAACAAATTAAAAATTAACGTATATTATAAAATAACTTTATATTGAACAATATACGTACAATTCAATTTATTAAATAGCACTTAACTCCTTAAACGGTTAAGATACCTGCAGATAGTGATGATGTTCTCCCATAAACATTCCTTATCATTCGTACCCAGCACTTGCTGGGTATTTTTTTATCTGCTTATTTTCCCTGCCTACCTTCACTCATCGCAACGTTATTGCGAAGCTTCGATTCCTCTGCGCGACAGGTTAGTTGAATATCGATATCTTATGAACGGCGGTATTTTACGCTGTTTATTGCTGAAGATCAGTTAAGATTTCCTCTAAAAGCGCCGCATCTAATGGACGCGCCTTCAACACGTACAAAATCTGCAGAAGTAAATCGGCGCCCATAATACCTTTATTTACCTTATTTCTAAGATTATCTGCGCTTTGCTCCACGCCAATCTCTTCCAGCCTTTGGCTTAACGCTTGATATTTTACGCCGCGCACAGACATCTCAGATTTCACGACTCTTGCTACCGTTTGCCGCCACGCATTTTTAGCACCTTGCGTATTTCCAGTGTTCACACAGCCTCCAAAAACCACACAAATGTGATATATATTTTACAAAAACACACTTTTTTACACTTATAGCATGTATTTAATGTTGACGATTATGGCACAACAGGTCTACACTGCAAGTCTAGATATTGGCGAAGATGAAAATAGTCGTTACAGTAACTTCGGTGGTTAATACAGCAAAGTATCTGTTTTTAATAAAGTGCAGTTGTATAACACACCACTTACACGACATTCATTTTCACAACTATCGCTTCAATAATTAAAGGAGAAAGGTATGAGCTGGGAACTGGAAAGCATCGAAGCCTTATTTAAAGAGCATGATGACTTTGTGGTAACACGTGAGGAAAACTGCTTACTTATTGCTAATCAAGACGGCATAGATGCCTGGCTTGCTATCAGCGGAGAGCAGATCTTAGTAGAGAGTCTTTTGTTTGCAGCGTCGGAAGTAAAAGATAAGCCAGCGCTAGATCATGAAATATTGTCTACTCATATGGTGTTCCCTTTGACCACGGTAGGCATTTCAAACATTGGTGGTGAAGAGTACTACACTGCCTTTGGTGCGCTAAGTGCCCAGTCAAAAGCCGAAAGTATCGTTATTGAAGTGGAAACCCTGTTTCAGAATGTTGCATCTTTCTTAGATGCCTACGAAACACACCTTAACTAAAATTTACTTCTAAGGAGAAGCGAATGTCAGTGTGGAAAAAATTAGTAACTGCAGTAAAAGGTGGTGCAACCGAAGCTGCTCAATCTGTCGTAGACAGTCAGGCTATTCGAATTCTGGAACAAGAAATTAGAGAAGCCAAAGAAGAATTGCGTAAGTCAGACCATGCACGTACCCAAATCTTGGCAAAGTGTAAACTTTCTCAGCAAAAAGTGGATAGCTTCAATTCGTCAATTGCGGAATACGAAGCTCACGCGCGCAAGGCCATCGATAGCGACCGCCAACTCGCGCTAGACTGTGCGCAAAAGGTGTCTGAACTTAAAGAAGAACGAGACCAAGAACAAACATATCTTGATCAGTTCCAGCAGTCAGAAAAGCAGCTGGCACAAAATATCCAACAGGCGAAAGCGAATTTACGTCGCTTAGAGCAGCAAGTGGATATGGTAAAAGCCACTGAAAGCGTTCAGAAGGCGCAAGTAGCGGTTTCTTCACGCCACATGGGTGCGAATAGCAAAATGAAAACGGCGACAGAGTCACTGTCACGTATTCAAGATAAGCAAAAGATGCGCAATGCTGAGCTACAAGCTGCAGAAGAGTTAGCAAACAATGAGTCGAGCAGCGATCTAGAAAAACGCTTAGCCGAAGCGGGTATCAAAGGGGGTAAAACCTCGGCCGATGACGAGCTAGCGCGAATTCTAGGCAAGTAAGTTAGAAAAATGGGAGCTACGCGCTCCCATTTTTAATTCTTGTTACAATAATTTCCTGCGTAAATTACCGTTAAGTAAAGCGCTAACCTAGACAAATCAAGTACTTCAAGGCAGAGTAAGGGCACGCATAACAAGGGCTGTTTCTTTTATGTCTCCATGGATAAAACTGCGAAAAATCATGCTGCAATATTTTGCAGAATCACGCTGGTACACTATTGTCGGTGCCACCGCCTTTTACGCAGTAACAAGCTATTGGCTACTTTACGCTGCAGACGAGCACGATTTAATTACCAACGCCGACTTTATTTACTGGCTGGCGGTCACCGCCTCTACAGTGGGCTATGGTGATTTATCTCCCGTCACGCCAGCGGGAAAACTGGTTGTAGCGCTTTACGTCATACCGCTTGGTTTGAGTATCTTCGCCATGGTAATTGGCCGGATTGCAGCTTGGGTTTCATTAACGTGGAAGAAAGGATTGTTGGGTATGAATAGCTTGATGCTAGATGAACATATCTTAGTAATTGGGTGGAATGAGCAGCGTACTATGCTGCTGCTTGATTTAATACTTCAAGAACGCGATGCCATGCCAGAGCGCCCCGATATTGTGCTGTGCGTGAAGGCCGATATCACTAATCCCATGCCTGGCGTGATTGAGTTCGTGAAGGTAGATTCGTTTAACAAAGACGAAGATATGGATCGCGCCTGCGTGTCCACCGCCCGAACTATTCTTATCGATAACCCACAAGACGATGTCACCATGACTACCGCGCTGTATTGTACTAAGCGTAATCCTGATGCACATCAGGTGGCTTATTTTGATGATGATAGCCTAGTCAGCTTACTTCAGGATCACTGCCCTAAAGTGGAGTGTACACCGAGCGTGGCAATAGAAATGTTAGTTAAAGCCGCTTTTGATCCTGGTTCAAGTATGCTTCATCACGACTTGCTGAGTATTGAAGAGGGCCAAGCGCAATTTTCAGTAAAAATCCCAGAAAGTAGCCACGCCATTTCTGTTGCTAAGTTATTTATTAACTTGAAACGTAAACACGATGCCATCTTTATTGGTTATGCGCCAAATGGTCTTGTGAAAGAAATGGTGGTAAACCCACCGTTGGACGTTACATTAAACCCGGGAGACACCTTGTTTTATATTGCTGAGCGCCGCATTAACGCAATTAACTGGTCTTCTCTAGACGCTGATTAAGAGGCGTAAACATGTTTAGTAAACTATTTAAAAAATCAGAACCTAAAAAACCTAAGTCGCCAGAAATAATGGGGCTTTATTTAGGTGGGTCTTTCGAGTTAGATAACTTGAAACTTTCGCTATTAGAACCGGAGCTCACTATTGAAGGTGCAGCCCGTTCTCAATTAATTCAAGCGGTAGGTGAAGCGCCCTTAGATACAGGTGGCACTCTGCTTCGCTTTTACACCGACGATGATGGATTTTTACAGGTGGTCACCGACGGCGGCTTGTCTGAAAATCACATTACCGATGTTAAGCTGTGGCACTTTTATGAAACGAAAACCATTGGTAATACTGCTCAGTGGAACGAATGCTTGAAAAACGTTATCAGCCAGCCCACCTATGAGCTTGACGGCAAGGTCTATACCCGCGTGTGGGGGGCAGTGGGCGATGAGTCACCGCCTGTTGCCGTCACTGAAACTACCTATGAAGAAGATGGTGATGTGAGTACCACTGATCAGTTTATGATGCTGTATGAACGCCCAATCAGTAATGACAGAGTTGAAACCCTGCTTGTTGTGGGTGAAGAAAAGCAAGTAGGTAATAATTTAGATAGATGTTTGGTGATTTCAACGGGGTTTGATGTTGAACCTGCAGATATCACTATAAACGGTTAATAAAAAGGGAATAACTATGGATACGATCATGCAATCTTTGGCTGGCCTGGATAACTTTGCGCTTTACTTCGGCTTGTCGATTGTTTTTTTGTTTATCTTCAAATTGGTGTACGCCTTGGTCACACCTCACGATGAATGGAAGCTGGTAAAAGAAGAGAAAAACGTTGCCGCTGCCATCGGCTTTGGTGGTGCTATAATCGGTTTTGCTATCGCCCTTGGCAGCGCAGCTTCAAACTCGGTTGCTGTAGTAGATTTTGCTATTTGGGCGCTTGTTGCTGTGATTGCACAATCCCTAGCGTTTGCCATTTTGCGTTTCAGCTTTATGCCGAAAATCGCTGAGCGCATAAACAATAACGAAGTTTCTGCGGGTGTTATGCTTGCCAGCATGTCTATTGCCGTAGGCTTACTCAATGCCGCTTGCATGACCTATTAAGGGGGCAGCGATGACTGATAAACGAAACACTCAGCTTGATGTTGTTGATAGCGTGCAAGGTGAGAAGCCCGCATTAAAACGCACCAAACATATTGACCTTGGTCGCATGCGCAAAGGTTTTAGCGTGAAGCCTTTAGCATTGGGTGTGGCCAGCGTTATTTTAAGTGGTTGTGGCGGCGAAAAAGAAGACGCCACCATTTACACCTCGCTAGAAGACTGTAAACAGGATTTTCCTGATGCAGTAGAGCGTTGTGAAGCTGCCTACCAGACAGCGGTCGACGAGGCCATGCGCACCAGTCCGCGCTTTAGCTCTGAGTACGACTGCGAACATGAATTTGGCCCTAACCAGTGCCAATATGTGAATAATAGTAGCGGCAGCTTTTTCATGCCGTTCATGGCAGGCTACATGGTGAGCTCTCTGCTATCGCCAAATCGCTATTACTCACAGCCCTTATATACTTCCTATTCATATAATTCACCGTTTCGTTCACGCTGGATAACGGCAGACGGCTATGTGTTCGACGGTGACATTCGCAAAAGAAAATATCGCGTAAACAAAGACGTTTATAAGCCTAAGCCTACCGTGAACCGCACAATGAAACGAGGCGGGTTTGGTAGCAGCGTTCGTGCAAAATCGTCTTGGGGTAGCAGCAGCCGTAAAGGCGGCTGGGGCGGATAACTATGTTTAGAATGCCTTGCCAGCCTCGCAAGGGCTGGCAGCAGTTGGCTAACGAGTTTGGTTTTCATTTCCACACCATGTATGGCGAGCCGTATTGGGATGAAAGTGCCTACTACCAATTCACGCTAGCGCAAATTGAAAACGACATTGAAGACCCCACAGCCGAGCTACATCAAATGTGCTTGGCAGTGACCGAAGATGTGGTTAATAGTGAGGAATTACTTACTCGTTTTCGAATTCCAGAGCAACATTGGGACTTAGTAAGAAACAGCTGGCAGGAAAGAGCCCCCAGTTTGTATTCACGCCTTGACCTTGTCTACAGCGGCAAAGGGCCAGCTAAGCTACTAGAAAACAATGCAGATACGCCCACCAGCTTGTATGAATCTGGCTTTTGGCAGTGGCTGTGGCTTTCACAAAATGTGGATGCCGGCAAACTCGCCCTGCACGCTGATCAGTTCAATAGCTTGCAAGAAAAACTAGTTCATCGCTTTCGCGAAATAGCATTGCACTACAACATTAATCAACTGCACATGGCGTGTTGTAAAGATACCGTAGAAGACCGCGGAACAGTGCAGTACCTACAAGACTGCGCTACAGAGGCCGGGCTTTTAGCTGACTTCGTTTTTATTGAAGACATTGGGTTGGCGGACACGGGCGTTTTTACCGATCTTCAAGACGCGCCAATTACAGACTGCTTCAAGCTTTATCCTTGGGAGTTTATGCTGCGCGAAGAGTTTGGCGATGTGTTAGAAGATGCCCAAGTTAATTGGATAGAGCCCCCATGGAAATCGATAATTTCCAATAAAGCCTTGCTTCCTCAGCTTTGGAAGAAGTTTGAAGGCCACCCTAACCTGCTTCCCGCTTATTTTTCAGATGAAATAAAAACAAACACACTATCAGGAAAGTGGATTAAAAAGCCTCTATTTTCTAGGGAAGGCGCGAATGTTTCTATCATTGAAGGTGGGATTGAGAATAGGCTTAGCGATGGTCCTTACGGCGAAGAAGGCTATATTGTTCAAGCATTTGAACCTTTACCCGTTTTTGAAGGTAACCATACACTCATAGGTAGTTGGTTGGTAGATGACATGCCAGCAGGTATTTCAGTAAGAGAAGATGCATCTGCTATTACCCAAGATCTCTCTCGCTACCTTCCTCATATTATTTTGTAATCTACTTTAGGGGCGTTCGATGAAGCCGCTTTCTTTCCAAATTCGCGTTCTACTGACGCTAGGTGCATTGTTAATCGTAATAGAAGTAGCAAACTTACTTACCGGCAATGCACTTAATCAGTTTGGTGTAGTGCCTCGCACACTGTCAACCTTGCCATATATATTCACAGCCCCTTTCCTTCACGGTACACCCACGCATTTGATGGCTAACTTGGTGCCTCTTTTGCTGTTCATGTGGCTTACTATGCAGTGGGGAAAACGCACGTTTCTTATCGCTACGCTAAGCGCACTGCTTATAGGTGGTTTGGGCGTGTGGCTGTTCGGTAGAAGCGCTACGCATATTGGCGCGAGCGGCATGGTATATGGCTACTTCGGCTTCCTCGTGCTAGCGGGGTTTAGAAGTAACAAAGTGCGGTATTTGCTTATTTCACTAGTAGTTGCAGCGCTATACGGAGGAATGCTGGTTGGTGTGCTTCCCACATCCAAATTTATTTCCTTTGAATATCATCTGTTTGGCTTTATTGGTGGCTTATTTGCCGCATGGCACTGGGCACGCTAATTAGTTTACGTATAATTAGCCTCAAGATAAGACGTTGTAATTAGATATGTCAGCAGTACAAGAACCTACACAAAAAAACCAAGGCTTTTTCGGCAACCTCGCGTTTAACATTGTTATTCCTGTGGTGCTAATGAGCTATGCAAGTTCGGAAGATTACCTAGGCCCTGCGTGGAGCATTGTGGCGGCACTCAGCTTTCCTATTGGTTATGGCCTATGGGATTTAAAAGAGTCGGGAAAGGTCAACGGCTTTTCCATTTTAGGCATTATCAGCGTACTACTTACCGGCGGGTTTAGCTTACTTAAACTGCCCGCAGAGTATATTGCGATAAAAGAAGCCGCTATCCCAGGCATTATCGGTATTGCTGTACTGGTAACCCAATACTCTAATAAACCCTTGGTCAAAATGCTTATTTTGAACGACCAAATCATAAACTGGCCACACCTAAACCAAGTTCTTGATGCGAAAGGAAAACAGAGCGAGTTTAAAAAGAAAGTCGCGGTTAGCTCTTACATCGTAGCCAGTTCGTTTTTCCTCTCTTCTGCACTTAACTATATTTTAGCTAAAATGATTTTGGTCAGTGAGCCAGGCACTACGGCCTACACTGAAGAGCTTGGCCGAATGACTGCGCTTAGCTATCCAGTCATTGTGATCCCGAGCATGATTTTACTTATTGCAGCGCTTTGGTATTTATTTGCCCAAATCAAAAAAATTACTGGCGAAGAACTCGATAACTTTATTAATCAGTAAAAAGACAATCGATAAGGGGCTTAACGCCCCTTTAACATGCCCTTCCCTACGACTGAAGCTATTACATATCTCGTAATTTAGGCGACTAAAGCATTTTCCTGAAGCGCAGAAGCATACTAGCCATCAAATTCCCACACCGCTTTTAACCAAAAAGCGTGAGTATTACGTATACTCTCAATGATAAAAATAACGCGTTCTATCAGAACATGTCAGCGCTAATTTAAAGCTCGCATAGCACCTCTAACTGTGCGCCAGCAGCACTGCATATAGCATGCAATCTCGCGCCTTCATGTTCACACTAAGACGGTTCAATACAAAACGGCGAATTATGCTGACAATAAAAGACTTAAAGAAATCTTTTTCAAAGACAGGGGCTCCGCTCATCAACAACCTTAACCTTACCGTAAAGACAGGTGAATCGGTGAGTATTCAGGGGGCTTCTGGCTGCGGTAAATCTACCTTGCTGTCGCTTATTGCTGGGTTTGAGACGCCCGACGGAGGAGATATTTCGGTAAATGGATTGTCGATTGCTGGCAATAGCAAACTCGATAATACATTTAAAGCGAAGGATATTGATAGTTTTCGCAAACAGCATTTAGGTATTGTGTTTCAAAGCTTCAATCTATTCGACTGCTTTAATGCGTGGGACAACATTGCCTTTACTGCAAGGCTAAAAGGTAATGTAGATAACGACTACCAATTAGCGTTAATGGAGCAGCTTGGGATATTACCCCTAGCGCAAAAGCCGCTAAGTCAGTTATCTGGCGGTGAACAGCAGCGCTGTGCCATTGCTAGAGCACTTGTACATCGCCCCTCGCTTATCTTGGCCGACGAACCCACCGGCAATTTAGACGAAACCACTAGCGAAACCGTGTCTGACTTACTCTTTAAAACTTGTAAAGAGGCCAATACTTCTCTTGTTGTGGTAACTCATAGCCAAGACGTCGCCGTAAAAGCAGACGCCGCTTTGCGACTACATAAAGGGGTATTAGAGAGTGTGAAATATAAAACTAAAGAACAAACCTTATCTTCACCAGTAGCAGCAAGCTAATTACAGGTGAAAAACGTTAGCGATATGCGCCCTGTGAAAAAGACACCGAAAACAGCAAGTAGGAAGATAACGTGCTACGCACTCTACTGTTAGCGCTCTCTAGCTTACTTGCAATGGCAAGGCACAGGCCGTGGGAGCCTTTGCTCATTATGGCCGCAATTATACTGGCCAATGCTGGCTTGGTTACCGTTTTGCTTATAAACGAAGGCGCCACACAAGGTGACCTATTACAGTCGAAGCAAGGGCTTACCTTGGGCAGTATCATCACTCCAGCAGACAGTAGAGCTCGCTTTACACAAAGCGATTATGCCACGCTTCGCAAGCAGGGTTTTACCCAGCTTGTTGCGATAGCTGAACGAGACATCACCCTATCGTGCAATGCCAGCAATCCCACAACAACTCTCACATTACTTGGTGTTGATACTCAGCCTCTTTTAGGAAGTGCATTTAGAAAGAGAGGTTTTGAAGCGCCTGCCCAAAACGATAGCGCTCTTTCGCTTTCCTATTTATCGCAAAATGCGAAGAAATTTAGTGAAATGGAAAACCAGCAGACGCCAGCGGGACGCGAATTGCGCTCAAATTCTGGGGGCGACTTCGCTGTAAATGGGCTTATTCACCCCTTAACGAACGCAAAACTGGCCTGTCACGACACGCTCAATGAAATCCATAGAAAATCCGCGCCAAGTCCCTATTGGCCTGCAACTGTAAGCGCGTATGTGAGCAGCTTTGCTCCGCAAAATACAATTTTGATCTCTATCGATGAGTTTTACAGAGGCGGGGTAACGATTGAGAATGATGAACCTGTTAAGCCTGTTATTCGTGACAATGCTAAACGCGCGCAAGAGAAACAAGCAAAGCAACAGAAAGCTTACGTCCCACTTTCCGGGTTTATTGCACTTTCACCGCTATCACATCAGCATTTAACCCAAATAGAAACCCTACTTGGAATACCTGTAAAGCAAACCACTAGCAATACAGACAATGACACCGGTTCGTTGCCAGATAGTTTTAGACTAAATCTTTGGGCGATGAGTGGACTGATGGGCGTTGTGGCGCTTTTTATAGTACTTAACGCGCTAAACTTGATGTACCGCACGCGGCTACCCAATATCATTCGTTTACGGCAGCTGGGCATATCTCAGCGAATTTTAAGCATTGCCCTATTCACCGAGTTGCTTGTTTACTGCGTAATAAGTATTCCAATTGGCATGTTCATCGGTTTTCAAGCTGCGTCATGGTTGTCACCTGTGATAAACGGTACATTTACGTCGTTGTTTAACGCTGTATTTGTTAACCCAGACGTTAATCTGCTTTTCACCTTCGGCTTCGCATTAACAACGACCTTTATATCGCTAGTTGTTTTTTCGTTAGTTTCTATAGTTAAGCTTTCAAATGCCCTAACCGTAGCGCCTGTCAAAAAAGAAAACGCGTTAGGCCAATTTGCCGTAGGTCTTATCTCATTATGTGCCCTACTACTATTATTTATCGCTGAGGGGTTCGTATCTTCTACTGCTTCAGCACTTTTCTTTGTTGCACTGTTACTCCTTACCAGCTGCGCGCTTATTCTTCTTTGGTTACCTATTTTGTCTAAGCTACTGACTAGATTTGTACCAAGACAGTGGCCCGTGTTCCACTACGTCATTGCTAATATGCATTTACTGTCTAGCAAAGCCCGTCTCGCCGTTTGTGCATTCTTTATCGCGCTAACCGCAAATATTGGTATGAACACCATGACGGACAGCTTTAGAGACGCCACTGAACAGTGGTTAACGCAAAGGCTTTACGCGCCTTTCTATCTGTACACCGACGCGCCACTTAGTCGTATCGAAACGTTATCTACCAAATCGTTACCTCCGCTTGCTTTAACTCCTTTACTTAAGGCCAAGGGAGCTGTTATTGGCTCACATGCTCAAAAAGAGACACATAAAGAGACACGTGAAGTCAGTAACAGCTCGCCCACTTACGTTTCTATCAGTAGCTACCCCATTCACCAAAGCGGTAAAAAGGCGCTTGTCCTCGATGATGTAATAAACAACGACCTCAACACAGTGTGGCGTGAGTTTACAGAAGGGAAAGGGGTATTCATCAATCAGCAATTAGCGTTTGCCCTTAACGCAAAGTTAGGACACACGCTAGATATAGAAAATATTCGCCTTCGTAAAACTGCGAATTCAAGTTCTTCGGCGGTTAATACATCTAACGAGGCGTATAGCTCGCCACAAGATAAAACTACTGACCCAACACAAGGCTCACAAAGCAGTTCGTCGAACTCAAACGTATTTGCAGCGACGCCTCAATGGAAAGTACTGGGTATTTATCCTGACTACGGTAACCTGAACGGGCAAATATTAGTGCCTCTTCCCTCGTTTAATCGAAACGATGTCCTTATCAGGGATCAACTTTTTTCCGGTGTAGTGGCTATTTACCCAGAGCCGCGTATTGAGACTAACGTGATAGGCGACAACAAACAAAGCACCTATGGAAAGGCCATCCTCGAACAGCAGCTAAAATCACAGTTAGGGGAACACCGCGAAATTGCCCTTTATACCCGACAAGCGCTGTTAGATACCTCTATGCAGACCTTTGATCGTACCTTTGTATTAACCGACGGCCTTAACATTACCACCCTATTGGTGGCGGGCGTCGCCTTCGCTGTTTCGCTGACGGTGCTAACCATAGGCAGCGCAGCGCAGTTATCTGTATTGCGTGCCCTTGGCGTTAGTCAGCTTAAAGTAAAAGCATCTCTGTTTGCGCAATATCTGCTGCTTTGTTTTATCTCAGCCTTGCTCGCCATTCCTTTTGGCGTGTACTTGGCCTATGTCTTTATTCAACAAGTAAACCGGCATGCATTTAACTGGGTGTACCCGCTTTCAATTAATGCAGAGGTTATTCTCTCTAGCGTGGGGTTATCGCTGCTTATCGTTTCACTGGTGCTGTTGTTACCTTTAGGAAAACTTAAGCCGAAAATTGATTTAAGGCAGGAAGTTCAGCTATGAAAAACCATTTAGGTAGCGCCAACACTACGTTTTTGCGATTTAAAGCCAACATCTTTTTAGTACTTGTAGCTGTTTGTTTCACTTTGAATGCATGTACTGAAAACCCAAAAGATGAAAACGAAACTCTGGTAACCTCCACGCCAAATGGCTTTTTTGGAAACATGCAGTCGAGTGACGCCTTTACGCCAGTAAAGCGGGGCTATACTGTTGCATTACCGCGCGATCACATGAGTCATCCCGATTTTCAGTTAGAGTGGTGGTACCTCACGTTTGTGTTAAGCGCTGAAGACGGGCAAGAGTTCGGCCTTCAATATACGCTTTTTCGTTTCAATACTGGGCTAGACGCCCCTCAAAGCACTAAGGCTAATGCTAATGCTAATGCTAATGCTAAAAAGAGTGCTGAAGGTAGCGCCGAAAGTAATGCCAAAAGTAATTACAAAAGTAGCGCCGAAAGTAGTACTAGTCATATCTCTGAAGATAACCTCCATACTAACGCTAATAGCCATATCGCGAGAAACTGGACCAATGGCCAGCAGTGGATGGGACATGCTTCGCTGCACACCGCTGAACAGCATTATTTCGAAGAACGATTTGCAAGCGGTGGTGTAGGTAATGTCTATGTGAATCAACAACCCTTTACGACAGTTATTGACGATTGGGTTTGGAAAGCGGCACAGGCGGAGGTCCAAACAGGTGCAGAAAGTAAAGCCATGTTCCCGTCCGTATTAACTTTCTCTTTCGGGCAAAGCAGCACGCTTCATCCGCTTAAAACACGTGAAAAAATCCCCGCTACCTCTGCAGACAGCTTATCAGAATTAAATGACGCGCCAAGCGTTAGCGCCGTCAAAATAGCGCTTAACCTAAACACCTCTGGGCCTTTCATCAAACAGGGTGATAACGGCTACAGTAAAAAAACACAAGACGAACGCCTTCGCTCCTACTATTACAGCCAGCCGTTCATTAACGCGGAAGGTACGTTAAACATAGAGGGCAATAGCGTAAAAGTTGCGGGTAAAGGCTGGTTTGATCACGAATGGACGAGCCACCTAGCCAACAGTGAAGCCATGGGATGGGATTGGTTCTCGCTGCATTTAGACGATGGAAGTAAATTGATGGCGTTTCGCATGCACGCCATGAATGAAAACATGAAAAATAGTACAAGCAAACACAGCGAAATATTCACAACGGCTAGCTATATAGCGGAAAATGGCACGAAAGAAACTATCGACCAAGCCAACGTATCAATTACGCCAACGGCCTATGAAACAATCAACGAGGGAGAGTCAGCTCGCTCTGTTCCCACCGCTTGGCGTATTCAAATACCAGAAAAAGATATCGACCTATTCATTCGCCCGTTCAAGGAAAGCCAATGGAATAACAGCTTATTTCCCTATTATGAAGGGCGAGTGGAAATAAAAGGCTCCCATTCAGGGAGCGGCTTTATGGAATTGACAGGCTACTAAGGCCTGTTGACCTTTGATATACAGCGAAGCGTAATAGCCCCTAATAAATAGACCAATTGATGCGTTCACTTAGCGATGTCAAAGCCGCCACACCTAGCTGAGAATTACCCACGCTATTAAGCGCTGGCGAAAATACGCATATTGAAAAGCGTCCTGGTACAACAGCCACTATGCCTCCACCTACGCCACTTTTACCCGGCAAGCCTACTTTAAAAGCAAAGCTCCCAGCTTCGTCATACATACCACTAGTCGCCAGAAGCGCGTTCACTTGTTTGGTTTGATAAGGCGTTAGCACCTTTTCATTTGCGCAAGTAGAAAAACCTGCGTTAGCAAGAAAGCTCGTTGAGCGCGCCAAGTCCTCACAATTCATTTCTAGCGCACAGTTGTGAAAATAATTACGAAGCACATCTTCCACTTCGTTTTCAAAATTTCCGTAGGCTTTCATCAAATATGCCATTGCTGCATTGCGAGAGCGGTGCTCGTATTCAGACTCCGCCACCACCTTATTTACCACGATATCGCCGTTACAGCTTAAGCGTCTTACGAAATCTCGCATGGCAATATAAGGGGAAGCGAACCGAGATTGCACCATATCACTAACCACCAGCGCACCGGCATTAATGAAGGGGTTGCGGGGAATACCGTTTTCATATTCCAACTGTACAAGAGAATTAAACGGCAGGCCGGATGGCTCGCATCCAACTCGCTCCCACATGGTTTCACCGTAGTGATTGATAGCTAAAACAAGATTAAAGACTTTTGAGATACTTTGAATAGAAAAAGGAACGCTCGCATCGCCTATCGACGTTATTTGACCGTTTGTATCGCAAATTGAAATGCCAAATTGCCGTGGATTAACCGTGGCCAACGCAGGGATGTAGTCGGCAACTTTTCCCATGCCCAACATGGGCTCAACTTCATCATAGATATCTTGAAGTAGTGCCAGCATTTCGTTTTTCATAGTTCCCCTTTCCTGCTTACCACAGATAAAAATAAAGCGCCTTGTTATAAAAACGCTGGCGCTTTAATTTCTATACAAACAATGTAGCGATTAGTTACAGCGCCAATCTTCCTTAAAGTCACACAAGCCATCATCATCTTCGTCTGACGTAAGCTCTATGTTTGTCGATACCTTTTCTGATACTTTATTTGAATCGGAATCGATTATTACTGGCTGTTTTTTATCGATAAAACTGAAGATTGTTTTTGCAATATCCGTGTTATCAATTTGCCCCATAAGCGATTGATAACCAGCGCCAAAAGCAAATACTTCAACATCTACACCAGTGTGACCGCCTGTTGTCCACCCCGTGTTTGTTTTGGTGTCTAAGAAGGTTTTTACTGCCATGAAGCGAGTTTCATCATCTTGGTTTGATACGCTATCTAGCGTGGCAAGCTCTTCTTCACTCAACGACAAGCCAAGCTTCTGCGCCACAAATTCGCCAGGGTTCTCTTCATTTGCCATCTCTAAAGCAATTGTCATTACCGAGGCTGACATAGACTTAAGATGTTCAGGGCTCCAGCGGTAGTCGCCGTTTGCGCCAATGGTTAAGCCACCTGTGCTGTGATCCGCCGTCAAAATAACCAAGGTGTCAGGATTCGTTTTTACATAATCTCGCAAATATTCCATGGTTTGCGCTAAGTCGTGCATCTCAGCCATGGCAGACGCGATATCGTTTGCGTGACCAGCCCAATCTACTTGACTTGCTTCAACGAGAAGAAAGAACCCATTGTCGTTTTCTAAGTGTTTAATAGCATGTTGAGTTAGGTACTCAAGACGATTTTTGCGCTTGTCATCCAATACCGCAGGCAGCGCTACTGGAGCAAACAGACCGAGAACATTACTTCCCGCAGGCACTGAAGCCAGACGGTTATATGAATCGGCATATTCGTAGCCAGCATCAATAAACTGCGCCAAAATATCTCTGTCATCGCGTTCAAAGTAAGACGTTCCACCGCCTAGCATCACGTCAGCGACAAACTTACCGTCCACGCGAACATCAAAGAAATCTTCAGCTATTTCGTTGTAGTTCTTACGGCTTTCGTTATGCGCAATGTATGACGCAGGTGTCGCATGAACAATTTGAGACGTTACTGCCAAACCAGTACGCATGCCTTTACTCTTAGCATGGTACATAACAGAGTTTACTGGTTGTTTATTTACATCAACACCAATTGCACCGTTGTATGACTTAACGCCAGTAGCAAGAGCGGTTGCAGCAGCGGCTGAATCGGTAACGTAACCAGATACTTGCGCAGGATACGTGGAAGCATTGCCCACTAAAATATCGTCAAACACAACCGATTCGATTTTCGGTGTTGACGGGTCATCTACATAATTACGATAAGCCGTGGTATAGGCAGGCCCCATACCGTCGGCTACAACCATTATTATATTTTTCGGTACACCTTTAGTTTGCGTACCGGTTGCACTTGCTGATTCGGTCATAGATTCAGTGATACCACAACCCGCAAGAACAGCAATAGACGCACAACTTAGTAGTGATGTGCGAACAAATTGTTTAATCATTTAAACTTCCCTGAGTAAGTAAGGTACCTACTGGCCTGGATACCCGCAGATACAACAATAACGACACTATCGCGAATGATTCTTTGGTGATCATAATGGTGTTAGCAAAGCGATAAGATGCAATAGTGTAAAGCAGGCTGGCAAGATGCTCAAAGCTTTTGGACAAAATAACGCAAGCATGAGATGACCATCTGGTCATCTCATTAAATTAGCAACTTTTAAGAAGGAAGCGACTACTTATTTTGTGATGAGAGGTATTCGCGCATGCGCTGTTGTGCCACGTCAACGAGCATGTCGGGCTGGAATTTGGAGATAAACCTGTTACATCCAACTTTTTCTACCATGGCGTCGTTGAAGCTTCCGCTTAATGATGTGTTGAGTGCTATAAATAAATTGCTCATACGAGGATCGTTACGCACTTCAGAAGTAAGCCGATAGCCGTCCATTTCTGGCATTTCTGCGTCGGTAAACATTAGCAAAATTTCGTCGGTTGGGTTCTTCCCCTCATCGGCCCACTTCTTCAGCAGCGCTAACGCTTCAGCGCCGTTTTTACGTTCGATGATTGTTATACCTAGCTGCTCTAACGTATCTTTAATCTGTTTTCTTGCTGTGCTTGAGTCATCTACTATCAACACTTTCTTGCCTAAGAAGTGGTTAACAATGTCTTTATCTAGCACTTCTTCAGAGATAGATGTGTCGTAATCGATGATTTCCGCGAGTACTTTTTCAACATCGATGATTTCTACCAGCTCTTGTTTACCCTCAACATTCACCTGAGTTATGGCGGTTAAATAATTGGATTTTCCAATGCCGCTAGGGGGTGGCTGAATGGTTCCCCACGATGTATTCACTATGTTTTTCACTTCACCAATAATGAAGCCCTGCACGCTTCTGTTATATTCAGTGATAATGACATTCTTCGCTGTTGCTTGCGTAGCTGCACCGCGCATTTTGATTGCCTGACGCAAGTCTATAATTGGAATGGAACTTCCTCGGTAGTTCATCACGCCTTTCAGGTTGTGATGTGAACCCGGCATTATATTGAGCTTGGGTACGTTTATAACTTCTTTAATTTTAAAGACGTTCATGGCAAAAATGTGTCGCGTTCCCAGTTGAAAAATCAAAAGCTCAAGCCTGTTCTCGCCAACAAGCTTGGTTCTTTGGTCAACTGACGACAATACACTACTACTCATAACACCCACTTTTCATATTATATATCAACAAGCTAAAACAAAAGCGCCCTCGTATCGGACAAGATTATTTAGCGTGAAGCTTTACGCCTAAATTTACCTTGCTCACACCAGCAAAGCTATTACCCTTTTAGCTAATAGACAGACGAAATAGTCAATACCAGCAAGCGTTTGCAACCTACGTGAGTTATTTTTTACCGACCACTTCTTGCCCCACTGCTGCCCCATTGCCTTAAAACCACCAAACAAAGGTGTCAAAGATTTACAGTATCTAGACTTCTCTCGGCGCCAGTCATTCACAAAATAAATGACCGCAATGCAAAATATATATTTCTATTATTCCAAATCCGGCACTAGGATGAAATGGAATCAACGGGAACGCCCTACAGCGTAAACATAAACAACGTTAAGTATTTTAATTATAGTCGGGAGAGACGCTCATGTCGCAATATCAACAAGACATTGATAACTTCGCCACATTAAAGGCAGCACAAAACGGAACTTGGGAAGGTATCAACCCAGAATTCGCTGCACGCATGAAGGTTCAAAACCGTTTTAAAACAGGTTTAGACATTGCTCGCTACACTGCAAGCATTATGCGCAAAGACATGGCTGAATACGACGCAGATTCGTCTCAGTACACACAGTCACTAGGCTGCTGGCATGGCTTCGTAGGCCAACAAAAAATGCTTTCAGTTAAAAAGCATCAAGGCACAACTAACAAAAGCTACCTTTACCTTTCAGGCTGGATGGTAGCAGCACTTCGCTCTGAATTTGGTCCTCTTCCTGACCAATCAATGCATGAAAAAACATCAGTGTCTGCGCTTATCGAAGAACTTTATACTTTCCTTCGCCAAGCAGATGCGCGTGAATTGGGCGACCTTTTCCACAAGCTAGACGACGCTAAGAAAAACGGTGGTGATGTAGCTGCGATTCAAGCTGAAATCGACAATTACGAAACTCACGTAGTTCCAATTATCGCAGATATCGATGCGGGCTTTGGTAACGAAGAAGCAACCTACCTACTTGCAAAGCAAATGATTGAAGCAGGTGCATGCTGTATCCAAATTGAGAACCAAGTATCGGACGCGAAGCAATGTGGTCACCAAGACGGTAAAGTAACCGTGCCACACGAAGACTTCCTAGCGAAAATCAATGCAGTACGCTATGCATTCCTTGAACTGGGTGTTGATGAAGGTGTAATTGTTGCACGTACTGACTCACTAGGTGCTGGTCTTACCCAGAAGATCCCAGTATCTACATCAGAAGGCGACTTAGCTGCTCAGTACAATGCTTTCCTTAAAACTACCGAAGTTGCAGGGGCAGAAGATCTAAGTGAAGGTGACCTAGTTCTTAAGCAAGGTGGCAAACTGGTTAAGCCTGAGCGTCTACCAAACGGCTTGTTCCGCTTTAAAGACAACACAGGTTTTGACCGTGTAGTACTTGACTGCGTAACGTCACTTAAGCACGGCGCTGACTTGCTTTGGATTGAAACTGAAAAGCCTCACGTTGGCCAAATTGCTGAAATGGTTAACGCTATTCGCGAACAAGTACCAAACGCAAAGCTGGTTTATAACAACTCTCCATCATTCAACTGGACGCTTAACTTCCGTCAGCAAGTATTTGATGCCTGGAGTGAAGAAGGTAAAGACGTTTCTAGCTACGACCGCGCGAAACTTATGTCTGCCGACTATGATGACAGCGAGCTAGCAGCTGCGGCCGACGAGAAGATTAAGAGCTTCCAGGCTGACGCAGCACGCGAAGCGGGTATCTTCCACCACCTTATCACGCTACCGACTTATCACACTGCAGCACTGTCTACTGACAACCTTGCAAAAGGTTACTTCGGTGAAGAAGGTATGCTTGCTTATGTTCGCGGTGTTCAGCGTCAAGAAATTCGCCAAGGCCTAGCGTGCGTTAAACACCAAGCGATGGCAGGTTCTGACCTAGGTGACACGCACAAAGAATACTTCTCTGGCGAAGGCGCACTAAAAGCGTCTGGTGAAGATAACACCATGAACCAGTTTGACGTATAACGTGAACAGGCAATGAGTTAAACGGAAAGCATCCCAACCTTTCCTACAGGGCACCTTCGGGTGCCCTTTTTTGTGCGCGTCATTCACTTCACTTATGCTTTTTGCATAAAACAAAAAAAGCCATATTTTTCTAAATTTCATAAAAAAACAATATACCAACTACATTTCAATACCTTATAGGTATAACGGCGGCCAATTTAAGACTAAACGCTTATCTGACATTGAAATAAAAAAGCTTTATAATAGCTATGTTTAATTAGGTTTAAAAAGAGCATTAGAATAATGAATATAGCGAAGGTCGACCTGAATTTATTGGTTTATTTAGATGTGCTGTTGCGCGAAGGAAGTGTAACGAAAGCTGCAAACCAGCTAAGCATTACTCAGCCAGCAATGAGTAACGGCCTGAAGCGCCTTCGCGATCTATTTAAAGATCCGCTTTTAGTTCGTACCAGCGATGGGATGACCCCCACTAAGCGCGCGCTTGAACTACAACCCATTATTCGCGATGTGCTTAGTCGATTGGAAAGCTCTATTCAGCCCGAGACTGATTTCGATCCGTTAACCAGCGACAGAACTTTCCGCATTATGACCAGTGACTATGCAGAGAGTACCTTGTTACTTGAACTCGTTGGAAGATTGGCCGATTTAGCGCCCAATATTACGCTTGACCTTATTACGCCGAGTGACGTGACGTTTCACGATGTCGAGCAAGGTAAAGTGGATATGGCAATTAACCGCTTCGATGAATTGCCTTTGTCGTTTCACCAAAAAGTTATCTGGTATGACACCTTTAGCTGCGTAATGAGTTCCGACCATCCGCTAGTAGAAAAATGCAACCTAGAAGGCTATTTGAGTGCCCAGCATATTTGGGTGAGTAAAACTGGGTTTGGCGTAGGTGTAGGTATTGATCCAAATGAAGTACAAAAACTGGGTTGGGTTGACGCTGAGCTTACAAAAATCGGGAAACAGCGTGCTATTCGCGTATTTACTCGTCATTACCATGCAGCGCTTCAGATTGCGAAAAAGCAGAAACTTATTGCTACCTTACCAAGCAAAGCGGCGCGTTTATTCAAACACGACCCTGATGTGGTGATTAAAGAGCCGCCTTTCGACATACCACCTATTGCGCTAAAAATGGCGTGGAGTGCCCTACTTCACCACGACGCAGGTCACATTTGGTTGCGCCGCTTAATCAGCGATGTAGCTAGCGAAATGAATGCGGGCTAAACATTCACAAAATATATGGCAGAAATACAAACCATAAATTAAAAAACTATCTCTATACACACTACACTGGGTGAACAGACAAATGTATAGAGGTAGTTATGCAAGGATATATTACTAGAGGCCGACTACAGGTTGCCGAACAACTCGATAACTTTATTAATGAACAGGCACTTCCTGGCACAGGCGTAGATAAAGACACCTTTTGGCAAGGTGCAGAAACCCTCTTCGAAAAATTCATTCCTCAAAATCGCGCACTATTAGAAAAGCGAGAACAGCTTCAGCGCGCTATCGACGATTATCATAAAGCTGGTAACCCGGTAAACGGAAACGAATATACCGACTTCCTAAAAAGCATTGGTTACCTTGTTGAGCAGCCGTCACAAGTAAGTGCACAAACACAAAATGTAGACGCCGAAATAGCAACAATGGCAGGCCCTCAGCTAGTCGTGCCAATCAACAACGCTCGCTATGCACTTAACGCGGTAAATGCCCGTTGGGGAAGCCTTTACGACGCACTATACGGCACTGATGTCATCAGCAATGAAGGTGGAGCAGAAGCGGGAAAAAGCTACAACCCCGTACGCGGCGCCAAAGTAGTTGCGAAAGCGAAAGACTATCTAGATAGCATGATCCCCCTTGCGAAAGGCAGCCACGCTGACGTTACTGAGTATAAGATTGAATCGGGTAAATTGGCGATCACTCTTGTCGATGGCGATGAAACCACCTTAGCAAACACAGAGCAATGGCAAGGATACCAAGGTGATATTAGCGCACCGTCAAGCCTGCTATTTGCACACAACGATCTGCATTTTGAAATTCAACTAGACCCTACTCACCCTATTGGCGAGAGCGATGCCGCAAACGTAAAAGACGTACTGGTTGAAGCCGCATTAACCACCATAATGGACTGCGAAGATTCCGTTGCTGCTATTGACGCTGAAGACAAAACCTTGGTATATAGCAACTGGTTAGGCTTAATGAAAGGCTCGCTAAGCATTGAAATGACAAAGGGCGGCAAGCAGCTTGTTCGCGCTATGCATGACGATAGAAGCTACCAGCCGTCTAAACACGTTTCACAAGACAAGCTAAAAGACGGCGAACTAGTACTTTCTGGTCGAAGCCTTATGTTTGTTAGAAACGTGGGCCACCTTATGACTAACAATGCTATGCTCTTTGACGGCGAAGAAGTGCCAGAGGGGATCATGGACGGTTTAGTCACTTCACTTATCGCAAAGCATGATCTTTTAGGAAACAGCAAATTTAAAAACAGCCGCGAAGGCAGTATTTATATTGTTAAACCTAAAATGCACGGGCCAGAAGAGGTTGCATTCTCTAACGCATTGTTTGGTGCTATCGAAGCCATTATCGATGTTTCAGCTAACACCCTTAAAATGGGCATAATGGATGAAGAACGCCGCACAAGTATCAATTTACAAGCATGTATTGCCGAGGCTACTTCACGCGTTGTGTTCATTAACACGGGTTTCTTAGACAGAACCGGTGATGAAATTCATACCTCAATGCTTGCCGGCCCTTTTGCAGAAAAAGCCGCGCTCAAGTCTATGGTGTGGATTAAGGCTTATGAAACTGCAAATGTTGCAGTAGGCCTTCGCTGCGGCCTTTCTGGCAAAGCGCAAATTGGTAAGGGCATGTGGCCAATACCTGACGAAATGCAAAATATGATGACCGCCAAAATAGGTCACCCTAAGGCCGGCGCTAATACTGCTTGGGTTCCCTCACCTACTGCTGCAACACTGCACGCGCTTCATTATCACGATGTAAATGTGTTTGACGTTCAAAAGTCGCTAGATGAAAACTTTAGTGGCCTTGCTGACATACTTACCATTCCATTGTTAGAAGATGCCTCTACTTTGACGCGTGAGAGTATTAAGCGTGAAATCGACAATAACGTTCAGGGCATTTTAGGCTACGTTGTACGCTGGGTTCACCAAGGCGTAGGCTGCTCGAAAGTTCCTGACATCAACAATGTAGGCTTGATGGAAGACCGCGCGACGTTGCGAATTTCATCGCAGCATATCGCTAACTGGCTAGAGCACGGCATTGTAAGTGTAGATCAGGTAAAAGAGTCTTTGGCTCGTATGGCTGTCTTAGTAGATGAGCAAAATGCGGGGGATCCTGAGTATATCCCTATGGCACCTGATTTAGACAGCTCAATTGGCTTCTTAGCCGCAAGCGATCTAATCTTCAAAGGTAAAGAGCAGCCTAGCGGTTACACAGAACCTTTACTGCACGCCCGTCGCCGCGAAATGAAGGCAAAACTTGCGGCGAGCTAGTACAAAATATGAGGGCTAAGAATTGGAATCTAATAGCTATATTCCATACGGTAAAACACCAAAGAATTAGCTAGCTAGTTTCAAGCCTCATCAGACGCATTTGAATAAGGCTCACTCTGTTAGTAAACAGAAGTGAGCCTTTTTATTTATTGCTGGTGTATTACTAATGCGTTTGCATTTATTGTCACGACGCGTGAAATCACTTCGCAAACTCACTCAAAAGCGAACTGTGTAGTGATATGGCAACACTTTAGACTAAAGATATCGCTTATCTCCCCCTTGATACTTTGCTGATAATGCATGAGTAAACTACGCTTTTATAGTGTGGGGCGCAGCGTTTGTTATTCCGTTGGAACTAAACACTTAGCGCAAAGCCTCCTTAGTTTGGAGTATGCACATGCAGATAGCCTCGGCAGCAATACCGAATAATTTATTACAGGCAAACGTCACGCAAATTGTGCCCATCTTTTCAGGTGGAGGAACAAGGTTGAGCGCCCATATCGGCATCATTAAAGCGCTGCAGGACATGAACGTAGGCTTCGACACTTTAGTGGGTGTATCAGGTGGCTCGATTATCGCTTCGCTTTATGCCAAAGGTTACTCAGTGGAGCAAATGCGAGAGCTCGCACTGGTTACTGATTTCAAGCAATTCACTGAATTTTCACTCGTAAGATTACTCCGGGAAGGCGGACTTTCTTCTGGCGACGTATTTCAACGATGGATTGACGAACAGTTGGAAGGCGCAGTGTTTGCCGACCTCCCACTCAACTTGCATATTCTCGCTACCGACGTAAACGGCGGCGGACCAGTTTTGTTCAACAAACAAACCTCTCCAGATATGAAGGTGTCAGAAGCAGTGCGGTACTCTATGTCGATACCGCTCATCTTCTCGTTCAAACCCTTTAAAGAGCACCTGCTAGTAGACGGCGCTATATTGTCTGAAGATGCGCTGTTTGAAGATTGGCGAGGCGATGGCACGCCATCAGTATGCTTCAGACTGCAAAGCACCGAACAAAAACGCAAAGCCATTAAAAAGAACTTACTTCAACTGCCCCAATACATCAGCATGCTTATTCGCACGTTTATGACGGCAATATCCAGGGAGTACGTCAATGCGAAGTATTGGCACAATACGGTGGTGGTGAATACCGGGGAGATTTCCGCGGTAGATTTTTCGCTTACACCTGAAATTAAGAACACACTTTTTGAGCTCGGTTATGCAACCACGAAAGAGTTCTTGCCCAAAAAGTGTGCGGGATTTATGAGAAGCAGTGCACTTTAACGGTTTCAGAAAGTAATTATAAGTCGCTAGCGCTTACACTTTATAAAAGTCACGATACCAGTCGACAAACGCTTTTACGCCTGTTTCAACATCGGTAGATGGCTGGTACCCAGTATCTTCAACGAGCGACGACACATCAGCATAGGTGTCAGGCACATCGCCCGGCTGCATAGGAAGAAGTTCTTTCTTCGCCTCAATACCCAATGCACTTTCGAGGGTTTCAATAAACTTCAAAAGGTGAACTGGTGTCTGCGCACCAATATTGTATACCTTATAGGGCGCCTTACTCGTACTTGGATCTGGATTGCTGCCGTCCCAATTCTCGTTAGGTTTAGCCACATTATCCAATGAGCGAATTACGCCTTCAACGATATCATCGATATAAGTGAAGTCACGACGGTGGTTACCATAGTTGTAAACCTGTATTGTTTTACCTTCCAAAATAGCCTTAGTGAACTTGAAAAGCGCCATGTCTGGACGGCCCCAAGGCCCGTAAACAGTGAAAAAGCGCAGCCCCGTTGTAGGCAAGTTATACAGGTGACTATAAGTATGAGCCATTAGCTCGTTAGCTTTTTTAGAAGCCGCATACAAGCTAACTTGATGATCTACGTTATGCTGTTCTGAAAACGGCATAGTTTCATTCGCACCGTAGACTGAGCTAGATGACGCGTACACCAAATGCTCGACGTTATTATGGCGACACCCTTCTAGAATATTCACAAAGCCAACAATATTTGAGTCGACGTAAGCGTTAGGATTTTCAAGTGAATAACGCACACCAGCTTGAGCAGCCAAATGCACCACTCTATCAAATTTGTGCTCTTCAAAAAGCGCAGCCATTTTGTCGCGCTCTTCTACCCCCATCTCGATAAATGAAAATAAATCAGCAGCAGTAGATGATTTAATCTCGTCTAGACGAGCGTGCTTTAAATTCACATCGTAATAATCGTTAATGTTGTCAATCCCGACAACTTGGTCACCACGATTGATAAGGTATTGCGATACAGCTGCACCAATGAAACCAGCTGCTCCGGTGACTAAGATTTTCATTTATTAATCCCTTGGATTTCGTATTTTAAATTAAAGTATCACTGATACGCTCGTGCTTTATTCTAGTTCAAACGAGCGACAGAAGTCTTATACAACCTACTTCTATAAAACTAGCCTTGTCAGTTAACTATGCTACATAAAGCTCAGCTCTTGGTCGGCAAAGTTTTTATAGTTTGAATTAAGAAAATAAAAAACAGTTAGCAAATAATGCACCATAAAATATCTAATTACTGTTCTAGAGTTAATTTGTAGCTCCCCTCAACAGGGTGGTTACAAACCGAATAGGTACTGCATATGAAATACCAGTTGGTGAAGCAAGTGCACTTTCTTTTGTATCTTTTACTAGAACTTTGTTTATTACACCAATTACCTCTCCTGTTCGAGGGTCGTACAAGGGACTGCCACTGTTGCCTGGATAAGCAATTGCATCCAGTTGATAAATTAGGCTTACGTTCTTTAAGCGTGCCATCATGGTATTAGTTAATTGGTTGCTATTTAACGCTGGGATTGCGTCTGGCGTTATTGCAGAAATATACCCTCTGTGTGTAGCAGGATATAAACCCAAAATAGCGCCAATTGGGAAGCCCGTTAACGCGATTTCTGACCCAGGTTCTAACAATTCATCATCTCCAAGTTTCAATGCAGGTAAGGGGGAGTCCAACTTTAACAATGCTAAATCATGCTTAGGATCAATCTTTAAGACTTCTGCTTTAATTTTTTTTACTACTGTACCTTCGCCACTTAGGACTACGTAACTTTCAACTATTGTGGGGTCTAAATCTTCAGATACCACGTGATAATTTGTAATTGCGAAAAAACCGTTTGCTACAATAAACCCCGTCCCTAATACCCTTGGTGCACTGTGCTTAATTGGCGCATCGACAGCTACGGCAACAGTTCCTTTGGAGACTGATTTCACAATAGAAGTAAAAGAGGTTACATCATTATCTGCTGCTACACTCTGAGTCAGTAATCCCAAAGGCACCAAAATCCAAATAATTAAAGTTTTCATGTATTTTTTCCCAGTTGAGCGTTAGCTTAATAACTTTAACCAAGGTACACCGTAAGATAACAATGGATTTTTTAAAACAAATAATTCTGCTTTTGATATCCCCCCTAACTATCAGCGTATTGCTAATACTTATGTCATATGCTTTCAAACGGGCAAATTATTTGAACACTGGGAAGAAAATTTTGTTAATGGGTGTACTTGTGTTGATGGTTTGCTCTCAACCATGGGTGGCAAACGTTTTACTTTATCCGTTAGAGTACAACAGCAAACGCTATCATTCATCCGATTTAACTAGAAGTGACGCTATATTTGTTCCTGCATGCTATTATCAAACGCAATACGATCTACCAGAAGTTTCGCGTTGGCACGAGTGTTCAATCCAACGGTTGATTCAAGCTAAGATTTTTTCTGATGAATTGAAAATCCCGATTATAGTTACGGGGGGAAGCTTCCTTGCTGATAAAGATGTTAAATATTCAGAAAAAGCAAAGCAATTTCTTGAAACATTAGGGGTAACGCCTGATAAAGTGATTTCAATACCTGAAGGTACCGACTCACTATCAGAGGTTGAAGCATTAAAAACTAGATTTGGCCACATGACCCTAGTAACCGTAACAAGCGCCACTCACCAATATCGATTAGCTCAGATACTAAAAAACGCTGATATAAGCTCAGAGATTTTTCAAGTTGATTTTCAAAGCTCTGGGGAATTAAATCCTTTTCTTTCACTTCCTTCAATTCTAGCATTAGAGCGCACTAGAAGAGCGATATACGAATACTTGGCAATAGTGAAATACAATGTTTTAGAAAAATAGTATAAAAGGATTAGGCAAATTATCGAAAAGATTTGCTAGACTGTTTTGAAGGACGTTTTTTGTGTGGACCAAAGTTTAGTGGCTAATAAAACAATAATAGGACGCGTGAAGTCAATTGTCGGCCGGGACAGTAAATTGGGAAAGGCTCTTGGGGGGTTGGAAAAACTCCAAGAAGCCAAGTTTATCTCAAAACACTTTTCCGAGTTCTTAGAGCCAGTAGTTGCGCAGTCCGAAAATACACGTACTGAGAGCTTTAATATTAGACATAAAGTTTATTGTGAAGAGCTCGAGTTTGAACCACTCAAAAACAATTGTCTTGAAACTGACGAATTCGATAAATTCTCAAGCCCTTGTTTAATAAGACATAAAGGCTCAGGTCACTATGCTGGGACAGTACGTTTGGTTAGACCCCAGATAGAAAACCAACTTCTCCCTATTGAGAAATACTGCATTAATTCAATTACTCATGAAACTCTGAACCCACGTAACTTTGCACGGAAAGACATTTGCGAGATATCTCGACTCGCAGTTCCACTTGAGTTTCGGAAGCGTCAGATGGACCGGTTTTCTGGTGCTGCGACAGGTGTAATTAATGAACATACGTACTCTGAAAATGAATTAAGGTGTTTCCCCTTTATCGCCATCGGGCTTTATTTCTCTGCTGCTGCTTTAGTTATGCACAATAATATCAAACATACGTATGTTATGATGGAACCACGTCTTGCCCGAAGTATGAGGTTTGTGGGCATTCAGTTTGAGCAGGTTGGTCCCGTTATTGACTATCATGGTAGGCGTGCACCCTATTATATCAATCCATCGCTGCTCTACGCTAATTTAAGGCCTAGCTTTAAAATAATGTTGAAAAACATACAGCATCAAGTTGAGAAGTATCCTCGAGACTAGAGAAGCGTCTAAACACTCTAATTACTTTTGCCGAGCCTGGTGCTCTTTACCAAATACATTGCATTCCAGTCTTGCGATATTTTTCAGGCGCGTTAGGAACTATTTATGAGAACATTAGACTTTGGGTTTGAGCAGCTGAAAAACCTTCTACTAACTTCTGGCTTTCGGTCATCACAGATATTATTTGTCGACACTAACGATGCGTACATCACGTATCCAGAAAAAAATTCAGCTATATTGGTCGTTAAACCATACCCTTCCGAATCCGATGGCTCTTCGCGATATATGGAAATAATTAAGATAATAGAACTTGCAAAATGCAATGGATTTGCTGTTCACCCCTACAGTAGAGGCGCCAACTTAGGTTATGGAGGTAAAGAGCCCTACGCTTCAAATTGTATTGCCTTGGATTTAAGTGAGTTTAAAAGAATAAGTTACTACAAGAAATCAA